>Ga0194063_10000742_pt1 | contig 22931 bp, 19 predicted proteins | sample SepL3720m_MetaG_FD_155459 | JGI IMG/M metagenome (GOLD analysis project Ga0194063, IMG submission 155459) | Anoxic zone freshwater microbial communities from boreal shield lake in IISD Experimental Lakes Area, Ontario, Canada - Sep2016-L373-20m | ecosystem: Environmental > Aquatic > Freshwater...
CTTTGACGGCGGGAAGGCTGACGGTGACTTGACGGTCGAACCGGCCCGGACGCAGGAGCGCGGGGTCGAGAACATCCGGGCGGTTCGTGGCGGCGATGATGATCACGCCTTCCTGAGTATCGAATCCATCCATCTCGACGAGGAGCTGGTTGAGGGTCTGTTCGCGTTCGTCGTGTCCGCCGCCCATGCCATGTCCGCGGTGGCGGCCGACGGCATCGATCTCATCGATGAACATCAGGCAGGGCGCAGACTTCTTGCCCTGGTCGAACATATCGCGAACGCGGGAAGCGCCGACGCCGACAAACATTTCCACGAAGTCCGATCCGCTGATCGAGAAAAACGGAACATCGGCCTCGCCGGCGATGGCGCGGGCGAGGAGGGTTTTTCCTGTTCCCGGCGAGCCGACCATGAGGATGCCCTTCGGGATGCGGCCGCCGAGCTTTTGAAATCTTTTCGGATCTTTGAGAAACTCGACGAGCTCCTGGACTTCGTCCTTCGCCTCCTCAACGCCTGCGACGTCCTTAAACGTGATGCGATTTTTTTCCTTCGACATCATCCGGGCCTTCGACTTGCCGAAGTTGAGGGCTCCTTTGCCTGCCATTTTGATTTGCGAGCGGAAGAAGAAGTAGAGGATGACGAGGAAGAGAACGATCGGAAGGAAGCTCACGACGGTCGAGGCGAGCAGATCGGATTTCGGGGTGATCGCCGGGATGATCTGCGCTTCGGTGAGCACCTTTTCGATCTCCGAGCCGTTGAACGAAGTGAAGATTGGCGTGCGGAACGGCACTTCCTCCTCCTTCGTGCCCCCCTTCGACGGGATCATTTTGACTCTGCCTTCAAAATACTGGGTATTCCGGCCCTCTTCGACGATGAGCTCGAGCGGCTTTGCGTCGGTCACGACGAGCTTCTTGTCCTTGACGAGCTTAAGAAATACTGGATACGGGATCTGTTCCGTCTGCGTAAAATTATTATTGCGGACAAGAAAAGCTCCGCCGAGCAAAGCGAGGGCAACGGCTAGAAGGATGAGGCCGCGCCAGTTCATCTGCGGCTCACCGCCGCCAGGGCGTTGGCGGTTGTCGTTTGATGGTTTAGGATTTTCTTCTGACATTCCTGCTACTTTCCCCTATCACAGCGACTTGGCAAATGCAAAAAGCAGTTGAAACACAAAAGTCTCCGAATAAAAGCCCGGCCAGCACGCCTCCGGCGATGGTGGTTTCCATCCATGATGTGAGCCCATCCACGTCGGCGCGCACGCAGGCAATCCTCAGCGATCTCCTCGGCATCGGGGTGAAAAAGACCTCCCTGCTGGTTATTCCCGACCACCACCGTCGCGGGCTCATTTCCAATGATCCCGCGTTTTCCGGCTGGCTGCGGGAAAAATGCGACACCGGCCACGAGGCGGTCGTCCACGGGTTTACCCACCTGAGGGAGAGCCGGGGGAGCGACGGACCGTGGAAGCGTCTGGTCACGCGGTCCTATACGGCAGGCGAAGGGGAATTCTATGATTTGGATGAGGCCACGGCCGGGAAGTTGCTGGCGGCCGGGCGGAGCGCCTTTGATGCCTGCGGGATGCCGTATTGCGGGTTCATTGCCCCGGCTTGGCTTCTTGGGCCCGAGGCTGAGGCAGCAGTCCGACGGGCCGGTTTTGCCTACACAACGCGCATCGCCACGGTGAGCGATTTTCGCAAGAACCAGACCTACGCCTCCCGCAGCCTCGTCTGGAGCGTGCGGGCCGGATGGCGCCGCGCCTGCAGCATTGTCTGGAATGCCGCTCTGGATCAGGCTTCGACAGCGAACCCCTTGCTGCGCGTCGGAATCCATCCGCCAGACTGGGACCACCCGGCGATCCGCAAACAGATTTTGCAAATTGTCGGCAAGGCGCTTGCCGGGCGGGAGGCGATGACCTATGAGGGGTGGCTGTCAGCGACAAACTCATGAACCCGACGATCTCCCGTGCCGACTTGCACATTCACACTCGCCACAGCGACCGTGCTGCCGATTGGGTCCTCCGGCGCCTGGATTTTCCGGCAAGCTATTCGGATCCGCTCCAGACGTATAACCGGCTGCGGGAGGCCGGGATGCAATTTGTCACGTTTACCGACCACAATACGATCGGAGGATGCCTCGAGATCGCGCACCTGCCCGGGGCGATTGTCGGCGAGGAGGTGACCGTCTATTTCCCCGAGGACGAATGCCGCGTCCACCTGCTTGTGTGGGGGATCACCGAGGCCCAGCACCGGCTCATCCAGGACGCTCGCGAGAACATTTATGAGATGCAGACACTGCTCGCGGGGGAGAAGATCGCGCATGCGGTGGCTCATCCGTTTCACAGCGTCAACGACAAGCTCAACGCCCTGCACCTGCAGAAGCTCATCCTCCTTTTCCGCCATTTTGAGACGGTGAACGGAAGGTATTCCGGGATCGTCAACAACGTCGCGCAGTCTGTGCTCGGAGGCTTGACCCCCCGGCATATCGAGATGTTCAATGCGCGCACGGGGATCGAGCCAACCCATGCTGAACCTTGGAAGAAGGCGTTTGTTGGCGGCTCGGACGACCACGGTGGCACGCATCCTGCACGGGCGTTTACCGAGACTCCGGGATGCGCCGATGTGGCAGGCTTCCTCAGCCACATCCGCGACGGTCAATGCGCGGCCTGCGGCGAATCGGGAACCCCGCTGAGCCTGGCCCATGGGACCTACAGCACGGCCTTTGATTACGCCAAGGCCCGGCTTTCCATCAAGCCTGGCGCCCCTGCCGCCGGCCTCATGGAAAAAATCTTTTCCCGGTTTATGGAAGGCCGGGATCCGACTGAGTTCTCGCTGGCCGACAAGCTCGGGTTTCTCGCCCAAGGGGTCGCCACAGGGAAAATTTTCGAGCTGGCGAAGGCCGGTAACAGCACGGTTTGGAAGGAGCTCGCGGGGTGCTTCAGCAAGCCGGAAATGAAGGCGGCGATCGCGCGCGAGACCTCCGGCGTCGTCGAGCCCGAACGCCGGGCGTTTCTCATGGCAAACCTGATTGCCAACAAGCTCGGCTACCGGTTTGTCACACAGTTTATCCAGCAGGTCTCGACCGGAAAATTTCTGGAGAGCATCCAGACGATCATCCCGGTGGCACCGATTGTTGCGATGCTCAGCCCGTATATTCATGCGTTCCGGCTGCCCCGGCGGGAATGGCTCCGCGAAACCGCGCGCTCGCTCACCGGCGAGATCCCGGACTGCCTGAAAAACCGGAAGCGCGCGTGGTTCACCGACACGCTTGAAGACGTCAATGGCGTGGCCACGACGATCCGGAAAATGGCGGCTGCGGGAGTGGCAGCCGGGCACGATATGACGGTTATGGTCTGCCGCTCCGAGGTGGCCGCCCACGGGATCCCGCTTAAGAATTTCCCGCCGATCGGCGAGTTTGAGCTTCCCGAATACGAGCTCCAACGCCTGAGCTTCCCACCGTTTCTCCAGATTTTCGACCACCTTGAGCGCGGAGGATTTTCCGAGGTGATCATCAGCACGCCGGGTCCGATCGGCCTGGCGGCTTTGGCTGCCGCAAAGGTTCTCGGGCTGCGGACGCTGGGAATCTACCATACAGATTTCCCGCAATACGTGCGCATCCTCACCGACGACTCGTTCATGGAGACGCTCACATGGAATTACATGCACTGGTTCTACAGCCAGCTCGACCTGATCTATGTGAACTCGGAAGATTACCGAAAATGCTGGGTTGATCGGGGGATCCCTGCCGAGCGCATCCGGATCATGCCGCGCGGGCTCGACACCCACATGTTCAACCCCGCACGGAGAGATCCCGGCTTCTGGAAATCCCGTGGGCTGCGGGACGGCGAGACCGGCATGCTTTTTGTTGGGCGTGTCTCAAAGGAAAAAAACCTTGATGTTCTCGTTTCGGCCATGCGCAAGCTGGCCGAGTCCGGAACGCCCGTCCGACCGCTCATCGTCGGTGACGGCCCCTACATGAGCGAAATGAAGCGGCTTCTACCCGATGCGATTTTTACCGGTTACCTCGGAGGGGACGACCTTGGAGCCGCCTATGCCTCGGCTGATTTTTTTGTCTTCCCCAGCACGACCGACACGTTCGGCAATGTGATTCTGGAAGCTCAAGCAAGCGGGATCCCGGCGATTGTTTCTGATGTCGGCGGTCCGCGCGATCTGGTCCATCACGGCAAAGATGGATTCGTCACCAAAGCACTCGATGCCTCAGAGCTCGCCGGAGCAATCCGCAAGCTTACCGAAGATCCCTCGCTCCGTGCCGCGATGGGCACCGCGTCGCGCGGCCGCGTCGAGTCGCGTGACTGGACAGAGGCGTTTGAGAAATTTTGGTTCGAGTCGCAGGAATGAAACATCCCGTGGAGATCATGTCGCCGGCCGGCGACTGGACGTGCCTGCGGGCGGCGCTCCAGAACGGTGCCGATGCTGTCTATTTTGGCTTGCGCGGGCTCAACATGCGCTCGAGCTCGCGGAATTTCGCAGCATCCGACATGAAGCGCATCGCCCGCGACTGCCACAGCGCGGGCGCGCGGGCGTACCTTGCCCTCAACACGATGATCTACGAAAACGAGCTCGGCCGGGTGGACCTCGTTCTCAAGGCCGCAGCGGCGGCCGGGATCGACGCCGTCATCTGCTGGGACCTTGCAGTTATTCAGCGGGCAACCGCACTCGGGCTTCCTGTTTTCCTTTCGACTCAGATGTCGGTCGCCAACTCGGAATCGATCCAATTCTTCCACCACACATTCGGCATCCGGAGGTTTGTTCTCGCTCGCGAATGCACGCTTGCGCAGATCCGTGCGATGCGACGGCGGCTAGGGAAGCAAGACGTGGAAATCGAGGTTTTTGCTCACGGAGCGATGTGCGTCTCGATCAGCGGGCGGTGCTTTCTTTCGGAGTCAACCGCTGGCAAGTCTGCCAACCGGGGCGAATGCACGCAGCCGTGCCGCCGCGAATACCGGCTCGTCGACGACGAAGGGAACCCGTCGTTTCGCATGGGCGACAACTACCTTCTGAGCCCGGAGGACCTTTGTACGCTCCCGTTCATTGAAAAGCTCATCGAGGCCGGCGTCACCAGCCTCAAAATCGAAGGCCGCGCTCGGACGCCGGAATATGTCGCCACAGTCACCGCAGCCTACCGCAAGGCGGTCGATTATTATTTTGCCAACCGCAGACGTCGGAATTTCCAGGCCGACTTCCAATTGCTCAAAGATTCCCTCATGGCCGAGCTGGACAGCGTTTTCCACCGTGGGCTCTCGTCGGGCTTTTTTCTTGGCCAGCCGGTCGGGCAGTGGACGCAAGCTGACGGCAACCGCGCCACAAAGACCAAGCGGCACGTCGGCGAGGTCGTAAATTTCTACCGTAAGGCCGGAGCCGCCGAGATCCACGTCCGCAACGCAGAATTCTCGCTCGGCGACGAGCTCCTCATTCAAGGCCCGACCACCGGCCTCGTCCGCACGCTTGTCGAGTCGATTCAAATCGACCACGAAGCCAGACAGACGGCCGCCCGGGGAGAAAATGTCGCGGTGCAGGTCAGCGAACCCGTTCGCCCACGTGACCGGGTCTTCGTTGTCACCTCACGCTGAGCGACAAAAGCAAAGACGGGCAGCGTGCCCGGTTATCCGGGGTCTGCCCGCTATCCCTCACACGATGCCAAATGGAGTAAAAACAGGTCGGGCCGGAGCGAGGAGGGAACCCCTCTCCGGCACCGAAATGGTTATTACATTATTTTATTTCAACGTCGCATTGAGTGGCACGAACTGGAACCCCAACGTCTTGAGCTGAGGGACGAGTTGGTCCAGATAGGTTGGCGTGAGATACCAGTGGAAGTAGCAGCCAGCCCAGCCGTCCCGAACGACGAGCACGGCCTTCGCCCGTTCGACCATATCGGCAGGAAGGCTTGGTGGCTCGCTGTACCATCCGTCGGGTTCGACATAGCCGATTGTCTCAGGCATGTGCAGAATCCCGTAGACATCCCGGTAGATAAACGGCGAGTTAAGCTCAAGAGCCTGAGGCTGGCCCGTGGCATTGTTCACGAACATGATTGCCCGGTCGCAGGCAAACGGATAGAGCTTCGCAAAAACCCCGTAGTCGACTGCAGAAGCCAGGTAGTGCGGGGTGAGCCAGCCGACAGGGTTGAGGCCGGCATTCTTGATAAGCTTTTGCCCCTCCAGCACGCGGGTATTCGCCCATGTTGCTGAGTCGCCGGTAACAGGCCCGATGAGCGAGAGCCATCCAGCCGAATCAATGGTCGTACGGTAAAACTCGTAATCCTCGGTCGAAACCCCGGAATACGGGTTTTTGAATCCGTCAAGCTGGTGGGTTGTTCCGTGTTGAAGGATCTGCCCTCCGGCCGCAACAAGATTTTTGATCTCGGTCGTGAACTTGCCGCTCTTTGCAAGATTAATAAACTCCGGCACTCCGCCGTTATATAGCCCAAACCAATCGCGGTATTCCGGCACGAGGCTCACATTGAACGGGATGGCAAGCTGTTTGAGCTTGCCCCTAACCGCCGCGAGCTGGGTGACGTCGGCATCCGGCGAAACGTCTTCGATGCGCAGGAACGCCCGGTGGTTCACGGCATGAGGAATCCCCAGCATATCGTGGAGGAGGTCAGCGAAGGCCAGCGAGCGGTTGGAAAACGTCGTCGAGACCATCGGCATATCGCAGACGAGCCAGAAATTTCCGCTCTGAACGATATACGGCCACTGTGTTCCGGCGGCATCGAGGCACACGGCCCACACCTTGGCTTTGGTTGCATCTGTCACGGCAATATGCGTGAGGCTCTGATCCCAAGGATCCTTTTTCAGAGTCGTATTCTTGTAGATAACGCTCGGATGTGGGTCGCTAGAGAAGCCAAGTACCTGGTATCCATATTTTTGCTCGAATGCCGGCACATAAGCATAGGTTACTGGATCCCATGCGACTTGCCAGATGTTCACTCCTGTCCAAACAAGCGTCTTCGTAGTGGCAGCCATGTCGGATAGGAACACCGGCGCGAGGGGCTGGCTGTTCCAGACCGCCCCAACGTAGAACGTAGCCTGAAATTTCTCCAGATCGCCTTGGACGTAGGTGCTGGCGGGCTTCCGCGTGACAACCGCATCGAAGTGAGACAGAAGGTTTTGGAGCTGGAGCGAATACATTTCGCCAAGCCAACCGTACTGGCCCGCGTTTTCATAGAGGATCAGGACTGGCGGATTGGTGACAGTTGCATTCTGCGCCGTCGCAGTGGACGCAGTTAAGAATGCCGCGAGGCACGCGAAGATGAGGAGCATCCTGCGGCCGATAATGCTGAACATCGTCAGCCGATGCCTAGCATGAGGATTGATTGTTGGCGTTTTCATGATGAGACACCAGTCCGTCCCCAGGCATTAAAATATAGTGGGGTAATAACCCACTCTTTCTGCGCTGCGAGCTATCTACGTCCGCCGCCTCGGAATCCTCCCCCGCCGTGAAATCCGCCGCCGCCGAAGCTTCTCGTGCTGCCCACCGAACGGGAAGCCCTGTGGCTTTCGAGATCGCCGCGAGTAGAATCGTCGAGGTTCGAGCGGTCTGCAGCTTTCCAGCCGGAGGAATCATGTTTTTCCCAGCTCCCGTCTTCTTTTGATCGATAGGCATTTCCATCGCGCCCGGCGAAAACGTTGTTATCGCCGAGCCGAGAGGTGTCCGACCTGGGATTTTGGCGATCAGCAACCGCACGGTTGGCGTCGGGATGGTGCTCAGCGACGGCGTGGTCGGCATTCGGGTGATTTTCTTCCGTGTGGCGGTCTGCCTGCCGGTTGGCGTCATTTTTCACATCTTGGCCGGCGTTCGGATGAGTATTTTTCCAGTTTGAGAACTGGTTTTTCTCATTGTTGAGATGCTCATTATTTAAGTTGTTCTTATTAAATCGGTTATTATTGATAACGTTATTATTGCCCCATCGGTTGTAAGCATTATGGGAATTGACGTTCACGTTATTCCAGTTGTTGGTGACGTTGCGGTTGAAGCTCGCATTCCCCCAGCCGCCGTGCCAAGGCCCCCACCATGGCGAGCAGCCCCAGCCATGATCGGCTGCGAGGCCGAAGGCGAATCCGGTGGCGAGACCGCAGGCAAAGCCGGCCCCAAATCCGTAGGTGAGCGGAGGTCCGAACCAGACATTGGCTCCGATGTACGGCGGGTAGGCAAACCCGGTTCCAAAGACAACCACCCCCTCGGACGCAAGGCAGGTTCCAAAGTAGCCGGGCGTGTATCCGGTATAAACAACGTCCGGCGTGGAGCCATAGACCGTAACATTTGTGGCGTAATAAACTGGCGAGCTGGGCGGGATCGAGTAGATCTCCGGCGCCACGCTCTCGGCGACCGCCCAGGGTCCGGATGGAGATTTGGAGTGGAACCAGACGCCATTGACAACGGCATAAAAATTGTCCGAGGAAACTTTAATCACCGGGGTTGCCGTATTCTTGGCATAGGCCAGCTTCGTGGTTTCTATGGGTTCAAACTGAGGGGTTCCGTCGTAGGAAACCTGCGTGGTGGCGTTGCGGGAGATGGTAGCTGTCTGCGGGATCGTCGAGGAGATCGCCGCCTCGCTGGCCTGCGGAGTTCCAGCTACCGAGGCTAGGACGGTTCCGGCCGGTGCGGTTTCCGGAATATTTGCAAAATCGGGAGGCAGCTGGTTAGCGGGAACAAACTGCCACGGCCCTTGGAACGCGGAAGCACTGAACCATCGTCCAGAAATGACCAAGTAATACGACTGGTTCGCTGTATTCATGAAAAGCGAGCTGCCGGAATTTGTCACGTGGAGGAGCTGCGTGCCGGCGATCGGCGCAAAGGCTGGCGGGCCTTGGGTTGTGATCAGCTCGGCCGGGCTTGTGCTCACATAGATAACAGGCATCGACGGCTTGGTGCCGGCTGGCGGATCGAAGAGCTGGACATTGCCGGCTTTGGTGGCCTGCTGCAGCACGATATCCAGCGATGCCGGGGAATTTTGTGACGCCGCCCAAGGGCCGCCGACCGAGGCGGCCTGCGCCCAGGATCCGTTGACACGCAGGAAATACGTCCCTGTGGATTGGTCCATCAAAAGGAGCGACTGGGTATTGATCGCGCGCAGGAGCGTGGTGTCCGCAACGGGACGCAGAGCGGGCGCGCCATCCACCAATATCAAAATTGCCGGGGATTCGCTGAAGAAAATGGTTGGAGGCGCATTTTTGACTGGAACGGTTTTTGCGCCAGCGCCTTCAGCATTTGTGACGGCGAGGTTAGCCTTCACGGCGGGCAGCGAGAGATCGTGCGCCCATGCGTCCGCCTGTGCGAGCACGAGAGCGGCGTAGGCTTGAGCCTGATCGGGAGCAGATGGAAAGTTAGCCCGGGAGACATTGAGGTTAGAAAGCGAGACGGTCTGCTGGTCGTTATCGACATCCGTTGTGCCTGAGACCGCGACCGTCCCGAAAAGCGACTGCGCCGCGCCTTGAGGAAGGACGGAGACTGCAGCACGAAACGACAGGACATTCCCCGCCCAAGATGTCACTTGGGGCTGATAAACCGTGACGGTCGTGCCGTTGCTGGTAAACGACCGAGGCCAGCCATCGGAGGTATCGCCGCGGGCTTCCAACGGCAGGAGAAGGGATACGATCACTGCAACAATTGAGAGGATCAACTTCATGCGGGAGAAGCTAGCTGCCTGGCTGAGGGTCGTCAACGCCGACTTGGTTGGCTGGAACCTGAAGCTCAATCCCGGTGGTAGGGCATTCCGGCACGAATCGTGCACGAGCGGTAGATCTGCTCGAGCGCAACGACGAGAGCAAGCTCATGCTGGAGCGTGAGCGATCCGAGCGCCCAGAGGAGCCCTGCTTCTTTGCGCGTTTCCTCATCCCAGCCGTCAGATCCGCCAACGAGTACCGCACACCGCGAAATCGAACGGTTTTCCAGCTTCTGAACCTCTGCCGCAAACCCCCGGCTGGTAAACTGCTTTCCGCGTTCGTCGAGAAGAATGCGAAAACAATCCGCAGATTGAGCCAGCATCCGGCTGGACGCGTCTGCAGCGGGTTTGACAAAACGGACCTCCGCCCGCCCGAAGCCCTGCAGGCGCTTGAGGTATTCTTCCACCCCATCGCGGGCATAAGCGAGCGAGGGACGTCCGACGGCAAGGATCCGCCAGATCAACGTGAGACAGGATTAAAGTCCTTGGCGTGGTAGGAGCTGCGAACGAGCGGCGCGCTGGCAACGAACGTAAACCCCTTCTTGCGCGCAATCTCGCCATAGAGAGAAAATGTCTCGGGGCTGACAAATTCCACCACCGGGAGATGGTTTGGGGTGGGCCGCAAATATTGGCCGAGCGTCAGGACTTGCACTCCAACTTCCCGCAAATCATCCATCGCCCCGAAGAGCTCGTTCTCCGTCTCGCCAAGCCCGAGCATGATCCCGCTCTTGGTCATCATGTCCGGCTCCATCTCCTTGACCCGCCGAAGGACGTCCAACGACAGGCGATATTTCGCACGCGAGCGAACAAGAGGAGTAAGCCGCTCGACAGTTTCCAAGTTGTGGTTGAAAATATCCGGCCAAGCATCGAGCACCCGACGGATCGAAGCGTCTTTGCCGTTGAAGTCGGAAACCAAGACCTCGATCGCAATTTTCGGATCCACCGCGCGGATCGCTTCAATCGTACGTGCAAAATGATCGGCGCCGCCATCCGGCACGTCATCGCGTGCGACGGCGGTAATAACAACATGCTTGAGCTTGAGGCGCTTGACTCCCTCCGCCACACGCTCGGGCTCGTCGGACTCAAGCGGCAGCGGCTTGGCGGTATCTACCGCGCAAAACCCGCACGCGCGCGTGCATCTTTCGCCAGCGATCATGAATGTCGCCGTCCCTCCGCTCCAGCACTCCCAACGGTTCGGGCACTGGGCACTTTCGCACACCGTGTGCAGACGAAGATCGGAAACGAGATCCTTCGTCGAAAAGAAAACCGGGTTAGTCGGCAGGCGGACTTTGATCCAATCCGGCTTTTTTGCCTGGTGAAGCTCCGGATCGATATTGATTTTCATCTGGGTCTTCAAAATAGGAATATTGTTGCCGCCCTACCTACCCTCGCACAGGGGCTTTGACAAGGCGGATGTCTTTTGCCCCTGAACAGCTTTTCAAGCCGATCAACCGGGCAGATTTTGCCTTTTGGCTTGAGAATATTTTTCCCGAGGATTGCTCTGGCGTGGCGATACTTTTGCTAAGTGCTCATATATAGATTGTTACGCGCTCGACACATTCACATGGCACGCGAAATGCTTTGACTTTTGCAGGCCCAATGCGCCGGCCGAGAAACAACAACTAACCAGCAAACATTATGTCACTCTCCATCAACACCAATTCCAGCGCCAGCGTTGCAGCCAGCAATTTGTCGGCAAACAATGCGATGCTTCAAAAGAGCCTCCAGCGCCTCTCCAGCGGCCAACGTATCGTCGACGCCGCCGACGACGCCGGCGGCCTTGCCGTTTCCATGAAAATGGGCGCGGCCATCCGTCGCACCGATGCCACCGGCACCAACCTTGCCAACGCCCAGTCCTTCCTCAAAACTCAGGACGGCGCTTTTGATGCCGCCACCAAGGTGCTCACCCGCATGTCCGAGCTCACTGTCCTCTCTCAGGACGTCACCAAGACGACCGGGGACAACGCCAACTACCAAGTCGAGTTTGCTGCCCTCCAAGGCCAGCTCACCGCCATCGGAGCCGGGGTCTTCAACGGCGTCGGTCTCTTTGGAGCCGGCACGGCCGCCACCGCATCTACGGTTTTCACCAACGAGGATTCTTCCACGAGCACGACGATCAGCAAGGCCGCCTTCCTGGGCGACCCGAGCATGGCCGCCGCCATTACCACCGGCACATCGATTACCAGCTCTTCTGCCTCGCAAGCCGCTACGACTTCGATCAGCGCGGCCCTCACCGCCCTGGCCACCATGCGCGCTCAAAACGGTGCGGAATCCAGCAAGCTTTCTTTCGGCCAGAGCATGCTCACCACCAACAGGAACAACCTCGAATCTGCAAACAGCCGCATCGCTGATGTCGACGTCGCGGCGGAAAGCACCCAGCTCGCTCGATACAATATCTTACAACAGGCGGGAACGTCCATGTTGGCGCAGGCGAACACGTCCGCGCAATCGGTTCTGAAGTTGCTGCAAGGTTAAGGCGCGCTTCCCCCTAACTGGTGCTTGCGTGCTCCGTCAGGATGACACGCAAGCGCCAAGGCGGGGGAAGCAACCTCCTTTTTGATCCTTTCTTAATCTCCTACCATCCCACTTCCCTATTATAACTTGCTATGACAACGGAACTTCTTGACCAATACTCTGGCCTCTGCGACCAAGTGGACGGATTCATGCGTGATGAGAATACCGATCTTCGTTGTAACGGGAGCGACGGCTCCGGCTGGGTCGAGCGCAAGAAGTCGATCATCGGCCATATCGACATCCTTCTCCAGCAAATGCGAAATGAAAACTTGGGCGAGAGCCTCAATCCCGAGCCGATCCGCCTGCTGCGCGATCAGGTTATGAAAAAGCTCCTCAAGCTTCTCTTGCTCAGCCGCGAAAACGAGCACCTCCTGCTCAAGAATTCCATGCCTGGGCGGCTTGTCCCGGCCTTTCCAACCGTCCACTCCGGCGCGATTCGGAGTGCTTATCAACACGCCGAGTGAGTTCTGCGACTATGCCGACGGCCGGGAAGCGCTACCGCTTCGTTGTCGCGAGCGCCAATGAGGCTGCGGCGGCCATCCGCGAAAAGCTCGGCGAGAAGGCCAAAGTTCTCTCCGTCCGCCAAATCGAAGGCGAAGGCCTTGCCCGCTTTCTCCGCGCCCCGAAGCTTGAGATCATCGCCCACGTGCCCGACGAGGACTCGGCCTCCGATGCGCCGCCCGAGTTTCGTCTCCCGGAGGATCCCGACCCTTCCTCCTTTGCCCCTCCTCTCGCCGGGAAAGAAAAGGCCGCTCCGGCAATCCCTGCCGCCGCTGAAGCTTCCGTCCCTTCGGCCTCGACGGCTCCTGAAGAAAGCCGCCTCCTTCACATGCTCAAGCGCGCGGGCCTGCCCGAGTCGTTTTTGCTACGCTTTTCCCAGGAGCCCGATTGGCAGCGCCTGCAGACGATGCCCCTCTCCTCGGCCTTCCCTCGTGCGGTCCTCCATTTGCGCCAGGCCCTGCCCAAGCGCTCTCTTCCCCCCGCCGCTAGGAGGGTCGCCTTTTTTGGCTCTCCGGGCGCTGGCTCCACCACCGCGCTCTGCAAGCAGCTCGCGGCCGAGATCTTCATGCGCAACCGCACCGCCTGCGTCATGAAGATCGATGGCGAAGACCCCAATTCCACCGAAGGCTTGGCCATGTATTGCGAGGCCCTCGGAATCCCCCTTCTGCGCTCGACCTCCGAAATGCTCAATGTCGATGACGACATGATCGTCTATTTCGATGTTCCTGGAACCATCTCAACCGCTAAAAGCCGCGCCAAGCTCCAGAAGGCCATGACCGATCTCGCTATCAGCTGCCGCGTGCTCGTCATCAACGCCGCCTACGAGCGCCAGCTCATCAAACACTTCTACCAGGAATCCGTCTCCCTCGGCGCCACCCACGTCGTCTTCACCCACCTCGACGAGCTCCTCCACTACGGCAAGCTCTGGGAGTTTGTCCTCGACGCCGGCCTCGCCCCTCTTTTTGCCAGCACCGGCCCCAATCTCGCCGACGACTGCGAGCGCGATATTGTCGGCATCCTCGTCAACAAAACCCTCGCAAGCGGAAAGATTACTGCCTCGTAGCGGGACACAAAGTCCGACTACCCCGCCGGTATCAGATACCCTCCGGCCAATGCGGCGAATTCTTTCACTTGGGCATTGGCCCAGGCATCGTCGTGTCCGAGCTCCCGAGCAAGCAGTTCGGCGGCGTCGGGAGCGGCCTCGATAGCCGCGCGGGCATCCAGGATGAGCGCACGTGTGCGGCGCGAGAGCACATCCTCCAATGTGCGGGCCTGTTCGTGGCGGGCCGCCCAGACGACGGCTGCCTTCGGGTAGGGCAAGCGGGAATGAAGCGGCTCGGCGAGCGAAGGATCTTCGCTCATCAGGGCTTCTAGCTTTTCCGCATCGCATCCGTAAACAGCAAGTCCCTCTCGCAGCTCTGAGGCATTCGGGCTGCGCCAACCCTCAAGCTGCAACGACTCGGTCACGCACGGCCGATCGTCCAGCCCGCCGAGCGTGATTGCATGGTCCAGCGTGTCTTCGGCCATTTTCCGATACGTCGTCCATTTGCCGCCCACGATCGTGACCAATCCGGATTCGGAGACAAGCACCTCGTGGCTGCGAGAAATCGCCTTTGTGGCCGCCCCGTCTTTTTTTGGCGGACGCACGAGCGGGCGCTGGCCGGCAAAGACGCTGAGAATATCTTCCTCCTTCGGATCCCGAGCGAGGTAGCGTGCGGCATTTCTCAAAATGAAGCCGATCTCATCTTTCATTGCGCGCGGTTCCAAGTCCGCATGGTCCATAGCTGTATCGGTTGTCCCGACGAGCACTTTTCCGTGCCAAGGGATAACAAAAAGCACTCGCCCGTCGTCGGTATGCGGAACCATGATCGCCGAGTCGCCTTGCAGGAATGAACGGTCGAACACGAGATGCACCCCCTGACTGGGCTGCACGGCAGCGGCCGCAGTCGGGTCGTCGAGCCGGCGGATCTCGTCGCAGAAAATGCCCGTGGCATTGATCACCACTTTGGCCTTCACCGAAAACGTTCGCCCGGTTTCCGCATCCTTGCACTCAACTCCTGAGGTGAGGCCGCCGGATTTTGTGATCCCGGTGACAGGCAAATAATTCAGGAGGCATGCGCCGTGGTGGACCGCCGTCTGCGCGAGCGTGATCGCAAGCCGCGCATCGTCGAACTGCCCGTCAAAATACTCTACCCCACCCAAAAGATTTTCGGTTTCGATATTCGGAATGCGGGAGATTGTTTCCTCACGGGATAATAGGCGGGACGGCGCAAGATTCAATTTGCCGGCGAGGGCGTCGTAAACTTTCATGCCGATACCGAAAAACGGACCTTCCCACCACTGGTAGCGCGGGACGATAAACGACTGGTGATGCACGAGCTGTGGGGCGTTCCGGTGGAGCAGCCCACGCTCGCGCAGGGCCTCGAGCACAAGAGGAATGTCGCCTTGCTCAAGATAGCGCACGCCGCCGTGCACCAGCTTCGTGCTTCTGCTGGAAGTGCCTTTCGCAAAATCATGCGCCTCCAGAAGAAGAGTGCTGAATCCGCGCGTGGCGGAATCCACGGCCACTCCGAGGCCGCTCGCTCCGCCTCCGATCACGATGATATCCCAAGTTTGATCTTGTTCGAGTTTTTGGATTTGACGTTTCATAGAGAGGTCTCCCAGTGCTGCGCACGCTTGACCGCCTTTTTCCAGGTTTGCATTTTTGCGCGGCGGTCTTTGAGGAGAATGTTGGAGACGAATTTTCGGTCGACGGCACGGATTTCCGAAAGGGCTTCGGTATCCGGCCAGATGCCCGCACCGAGCCCGGCGAGCATCGCGGCCCCGAGCGCTGTCGTCTCAATATTTTTTGGACGCTCGACGGTTGTGCCGAGCAAGTCGGCTTGGATTTGCATGAGCAGGTCGCTCGCACACGCGCCCCCGTCAACCCGCAAGGTAGAGATTTTACGGCCGGAATCTTTTTCCATCGACGAAAGGAGGTCGGCAACCTGAAAGGCAATCCCGTCAAGCGTGGCGCGCGCGATGTGGGCGGAGGTCGTGCCGCGGCTCAGGCCGAGCAGCGCACCGCGTGCGGTCGGATCCCAATACGGAGCGCCAAGCCCGGTAAATGCCGGCACAAGGACCACGCCGCCGCTGTCGCTGACACGCGCGGCGAGCTCGTTGACCTCGGGGGCCGTGCGGATGATTCCGAGCCCGTCGCGCAGCCATTGGATCGAAGCCCCTCCCATGAACACGCTGCCCTCCAGCGCATATTGCAGGGGACCGTCGCCAATCTGCCAAGCGACGGTGGTGAGCAGACGATTGCTGCTCGCGATCGCGTCCGTACCGGTAAAAAGGAGCATGAAACATCCTGTCCCGTAAGTGCACTTTACCAGCCCCGGCTTTGTGCAAAGCTGCCCGAAGAGCGCGGACTGCTGGTCGCCGATCGCGCTCGCAACAGGGATCGCCGCGCCGAAGTGCGATGCGTCGGCCACCGCCAGACCGCCGCTGCTCGGCACGATCCGGGGCAGCACGGCAGCGGGAATGTCAAAGAGGGCGAGCAGCTCGGGATCCCACGCGCCGGTGCGAGTGTTCATCAGCATCGTGCGCGAGGCGTTCGAGACGTCTGTGACATGCGTCTTTCCGCAGGTGAGCTGGAAGATGATCCAGCTGTCGATCGTGCCGGCTGCCAGCTCTCCAGCCTGCGCGCGAGCCCGCCCGTTCGGCACCTGCCGCAAAATCCAGTGGAGCTTGCTGGCAGAAAAGTAGGGATCGAGGAGGAGCCCGGTGCGCTGCTGGATCAGCTGTTCCTTTCCTCCCTCTCGCAATGCGGAGACGTAGTCGCCCGTTCTGCGATCCTGCCAGACAATCGCGTGATGGATGGGAAGCCCTGTCTTGCGATCCCAGACAACAATCGTTTCCCGCTGGTTGGTGATGCCGATCGCTGCGATATCCGTGGGCTTGATGCCTGCTTGGGAAATGGCATCTCGAGCGGTCGCAACAACAGAGCCCCAAATTTCGGAGGCATCATGTTCCACCCACCCCGGCTGGGGGAAGTGCTGGCTAAACTCCTGCTGGGCAACAGACCGAATTTGCAGCTGCGTGTCGTAAATAATCGCCCGGGAACTGGTCGTCCCCTGGTCGAGCGCAAGGATGTATTTCATTGGGAGGATGGGGTTAGAATTTTCCGAGAGCCACATAGGCCCAAGCCGCCAGCGATCCGCCAATCAGCGGGCCGGCGATCGGGATCCAAGCATACGTCCAATCGCTTCCGCCCTTTCCGGCAACCGGGAGCAGAGCATGTGCGATGCGTGGGCCAAGATCGCGCGCGGGGTTGATCGCGTAGCCGGTCGGCCCCCCAAGCGAGAGCCCGATTGCCCAGACGAGAAGCCCGACGGGCAGCGCCCCAAGCGCCCCCAGATCGATCGGGTAAACAGCCGCGCCCGGCAGTTGGCCGGAAGCGTTCTTAAGCGTAAAAATTCCGAAGAGCAAAACGAACGTTCCGATCACCTCGCAAAGCAGGTTCGCCGGCGCACACCGGATGGCCGGGGCCGTGCAAAAAACTGCAAGCTTGGCCGCTGGATCCTCGGTGATTTTCCAGTGCGGCAGGTAGGCAAGCCAGACGATGGCAGACCCGGCCATCGCCCCGAGAATCTGCGCGAGAATGTAGGAAGGAACGGACGACCAGGCGAAATTTCCTGCAAGCGCCATCGCCACGGATACTGCGGGGTTTAGATGGGCGCCGCTGATCCGCCCTACGGAAAAAACCCCCACAAAGACAGCCAACGCCCACCCTGCGGTGATCGCAACCCACCCAGCATTTTGGCCTTTGCTACGGTTTAAGAGCACGGTCGCCACTACGCCATTGCCCAGGATAATGAGCAATGCCGTGCCGATGAATTCGGCGAGTGCGGGGAACACGACAAAACAACTACAAGCTTGAGGCGCCTTGTCGAGTCGAATTTGCGTTTGCCGCAACGATTGGCCAGAAAAGCTCCACCAATCAAATCCGACGAGCAGAGTTGACATTTCGCAGAAACTGCGAAAAATCGATTGAGGTTTGGGACGTTCTTCCCGCGCGGATTTTGACTGGTCTTTTCCTCGGCGGGATGTAAAAATATTTCTCTTGCCAACTCGAACTAACATGCCCGCCGATTACACTAGCAAATCTCCAGATCCCTATCTCGACCTCGACGACGCCGCTGGAGAGCTTGGCGATCAGGTCCAGCAAGTCCGCGCTGAGCTCGAAAGCCTCAAGCAAAAGCAGGAGGAAATCGAAAAAGAAAAAGCGCGGTTGGAAGAGCTCAAGCGCCGACAGGACGAGCTGGATTCCGGCCGCACCGACATGCTCGACAAGCTGACTCGCTCGCTTGTGGTCATCCAGCGCGAGATCGAGGAGACGCAGCAGCGCGTCGAGCAGATGCACACCATTTTCAACTCTTTCACGCAGCACGTACGCCATCTCGAGACGATCAACGCCCGCTCATGGAACAACGCCGATCTTCCCCGCGAGCTAAGCAAGGCCCTGAGCGCCGTCGAGGATGCCCGCGTGGAGTACATCAAGGCTCAGGCGAAGCTTGGTGCGGAGTCCCGAGCTGTCGAACAGTCGCACGCTCAGCCGCTTGATGGCGATTACGCCATGTATGATGACCGGGGGTTCTCCTACTGGTTCAAAAGCGGCCTGGCTTTCACCCTTCCCTTGCAAGTTTCAGCCATCATCGGCCTGATCCTTTGGGTATGGACTCTCCTCAAATAGATTCCCATGGCGCGCCCGAGACCATTTCATTCCGATAAAATCTCTGCAGAAGAAAGCCGCCTGCGCAAACAGCAGGAAGTCCTCCAGCGCAAGGAAGAGGAGCTCAAGCTCAAGCTCCGCGCCCTGCCGGCCCAAATGCAGGCACAGAAAAAACGCGACGTCGAGCTCGCAAAGCTGCGCGCAGCCGTCGCCCCCGAGGCCATTTCTCTTGGCAGCGCTGCCAGAAGCCGCTCCCGATCCAAGTCGACCGTCAAGCGCCGGACCCGCGTCGGCGAAATCCAAAGCGCCCGAATCAAATTTCTCGTTCTCTGTCTGATCTTGGCAACGTTCGTCATTCTCCTCTGGCGCACGATCCCGGTCTAGCCCCGATACTCTTATGGAATTCCCAAACGTCACCGCCATTGCAAAAGCCAATGTCTATTTCGACGGCCGGGTCGTCTCGCACGCCATCCGATTCGCCGATGATTCCCGCAAAACGCTCGGCTTGATTTTTTCCGGCACGTACCACTTCGGAACCGATGCCGCCGAGCGGATGGAAATAACCGATGGAGCCTGCCAAGTCGCGCTTGATGGCTCCGACTCGGTGGTCGATTATGCAGCAGGAACGGCCTTCGAGGTTCCTGCTAAGTCTGGCTTCACCATCACGGTCGGCGAGGGCATCTGCCAATACGTCTGCTCGTTCCTTCCCTGAAGGGCGGGCGCATCTCCGAAGGCTTCAAACTGCGCGGGGAGAACAGTCGGCCCGGCCGATGCAGGCGGCTTTGCTGGAGTGTAGCACAGACAATCCTGTCTGTGATCGTAAAATCATGCATTGGCAATGCAGATGCCACTGCTTGAGTAAACAGGATTGCGCAGGATGCCCCTGCCACTTGGAAAATTCAGGAACTTTCAACTTTCGGAGGTGCGCCCCTGAAGGGAGCCCAACAAAACGAGCGCTGGACGAATGGCGTCTCCAGTGCGAGGTTCCGCGCCATTTAAATGATGAAAAACCATCTTGCAGGCGAGAAGTCGCCCTACCTCCTCCAGCATCAAGAAAATCCCGTGGACTGGTTTCCTTGGGGCGAAGAAGCGTTGGCAAGGGCGAAGGCCGAGGACAAACCGATCTTTCTTTCGATCGGCTACTCGACCTGCCACTGGTGCCACGTGATGGCCCACGAATCCTTTGAAAATGCCGAGATCGCAGCCCTGATGAACGAGCGCTTCATCAGCATCAAAGTCGACCGCGAAGAACGTCCGGACGTGGATCGCGTTTATATGGCTTTTGTTCAGACAACGACCGGCAGCGGCGGCTGGCCGATGAGCGTCTGGCTCACACCCGACGGCCACCCGTTTTTCGGGGGCACGTATTTTCCCCCTTCCGACGCCTATGGCCGCGCTGGCTTTTCAAGCGTTCTCACACAAATCGCACAGCTCTGGGAAACCGGTCGCGACCGTGTGGAGTCCGAAGCGGCCCGCCTTCTTTCCGCTTTGCAGGAGACGGGAGATCCGGGATCGGGCATCAATAAATCATGGCTGGCCGGCGGATATGCCGCCTTTGAGCAAATCTATGATGAACAAAATGGCGGCTTCGGCGATGCGCCAAAGTTCCCCCGCCCCTCAGTATTTCATTTTCTTTTCCGTGGGGACGACCGCTCGCGCACCATGGCCCTCCACTCGCTGCGCGCCATGTCTTGCGGCGGCATGCACGATCAGCTGGGCGGCGGGTTCCATCGCTATTCGGTGGACACAGCTTGGCATGTCCCCCATTTCGAAAAAATGCTCTACGACCAGGCCCAGATCGCCATCTCGCTTGTCGAAGCCTGGCAGATAACCGGCGATGAGTTTTTCCAAAAGACGGCCCGCACGACCCTCGACTATGTGCTGAGAGATCTCACCCACCCGGATGGCGGGTTCTTTTCCGCAGAGGATGCCGACAGCCTCCTCTCCCACGACAGCCCGGCCCATGCTGAAGGCGCCTTTTATGTCTGGACACAATCTGAAATTGCCGGGCTTCTCGACCCAAACGAATGTGCTGTTTTTTGCAGCCACTACGGAGTGGAAGCTGGCGGGAATGCTCCAGAAGGAAGCGATCCGCACGGGGAATTTACGGGCAGAAATATTCTGATAGCACGCCGGAGCTCCGGCGAGACGGCCCTACTCCTCGGGCTTTCCGTGGACTCGGTTGCGCAAACGCTCGCCGCTTCCTGTGAAAAATTGCTCGGCCACCGCTCAGTCCGCCCACGCCCGCACCTTGATGATAAAATTCTGACCGCATGGAATGGTTTGATGATCTCGGCCTTCGCCCGAGCTGGCGCCGCCTTCGGCGAGCCGCGCTATCTCTGCGCAGCCCGGAACGCTGCAGATTTTGTGCTGTCCCGGCTGACAAGCGGAGAAACCCTTCTGCGCTCATGGAGGGAGGGGCCTTCAGCCATCCAAGCCTTCGCCGAGGATCACGCCTTTCTCATTCAAGGGCTGCTGGACCTCTACGAGGCCGACTTTGACCTTCGCTGGATGCGTGCGGCCGGCACATTCCAATCCAAACAGGACGAGCTGTTCTGGGATGACGCCGGAGGTTGTTACTTTAGCAGCGAAGCAGATCCGCTTCTCCCAGTGCGCATGAAAGACGACTACGATGGCGCCGAACCGGCCGCTAACTCGATCAGCGCACTCAACCTCCTGCGCCTCGCCCGGATGCTGCACGACGGGCAGGCTGAAGCGCGCGCGCTCCGCATTCTCGCCGCCCACGCCATGCCCTTGCAGCGCGCGCCGACGGCAGTTCCACAAATGCTCGTTGCGCTGGACTTCGCGGTCCATCCCCCATCCCAAGCGATCATCGTTGGTCCTCGTGAAACGGCCGACGCCCTACTCACGGCTCTGCAGCATACGTTTCTCCCGCACACCGTCACACTCCTCGTGCACGATGCCGAATCACGTGAGTTTTTTTCCACAAAGGCCCCGCCCATTGCGGGAATGACCCCGCTTGGTGACAAGCCAGCACTCTACCTCTGCGAAAACTTTTCCTGCCAGCTCCCCGTGACGGCTTGGAATCCGGCCGATCACGCCTGATGGGCCGCCAGCACCCGATCGATCGTCCCGGTCGTCGAGCGGCCGTCCACAAAGTCTGCCAGCACGACACAGCCGCCGTTGGCCTCCACAATCTCCCTCCCGCTGACATAGTGGGCCCAGTCTTTTCCTTTCACGAGGACGTGAGGAAGAATCTTGCGGAGAAGCTCCTTAGGTTCGTCTTCGTCGAAAATTACAACAAAATCAACCGCACGCAGCGACCCCACAACAAAGCTACGATCGCCTTCCGGGTTGATCGGGCGAGTCGGCCCCTTGGCCCGCCGTACCGAAGCATCGCTGTTCAACCCAACGCAAAGCGCGTCGCCCTGCGCTCGCGCAAAGGCAAGGTATTCCGCGTGCCCACGATGCAGAATGTCGAAACAACCATTCGTGAAGACGAGCTTGCCTCCAGCCGCAGCCAGTCGGTCGCGCTCGATTCTCGCCTCTTCAGGAGTCAGGAGAACCGGGCTTCTCATTTCTTCTGCTTTTTGAGATTTTCAAAGTTCACGAGGACGGATTCAATTTCTGGATCGTCAGGCAAGCGGGTGGCTGCGTAGGTCTTCAGGGCTGCTTCGTAGTAGCGCTCGGCCTTCGCAAAGTTGCCGCTGGAGTGATGCAGAACGGCGAGATTGGATAGCGACTGCGCCACCTCGGGGTTCATGGAACCGAAAACCTGTTCGCGAATCCCAAGGGCACGCAAGTGTAGGGTCTCCGCTTGGGTCCAATCGCCGACCTCGCAATAAGCTACGCCGAGATTGTTGCAGACCAAGGCCACCTCCGGATCAATCTCCCCATGCACCCCCATCGAAACCTCAAGCGCTTTCAGATACTTTGCCTCCGCTGCTTTGAAATTTCCGGCTCGCCGCTCGATTCCTGCCAAGTTGCACAGCAACATGCAGTGCTGCGAGTGGTCTCGCCCGGTTTCGAAAAGCTCCATCGCCTTCAGATAATACTTCCGTGCCGCTTTCACGTCTTCCTGCTGGTCGAAAAGAAGGGCAAGCTTCGTTGCAATCCGTGACGCCGCCGAAATATGCTCGGCCTGAAGATTCTCCGAAAGCGCCTCTTCAAAGTCCGCTGCCGCCTCTTCGTAATAGCCCGTCTCCTGGCATACATCCCCGGCCATCTCGAGCGCGTCGCAATGCCGCCGGCTCCCGTTGCGAAACACCTGCGTCGCCGTCTCCTTAAATTGCTTCGCCGCCAAACGAAGCTTCTCCACAGTCAGGACACTGCGGCTGGATTCGAGCTCCTGGCAGAGTTGATCCCAAAGATTGGCGGTCGTTTGCACCCGCGGAGACTACCTGAATCTTCCGCAACCTGACGAGATGAATCCTCAGCCCCCCTTAGTGCCGAATTGACTCAAATGAAATGACACCGGAGGTGTCATGAGTTTGGGGGAAGTATTGATACGTTGACTCATAACTGATGACACCGGGGGCAATGTCATCACAAATGAGCCAAAACACGACGCGGG
>Ga0194063_10000743_pt1 | contig 22867 bp, 19 predicted proteins | sample SepL3720m_MetaG_FD_155459 | JGI IMG/M metagenome (GOLD analysis project Ga0194063, IMG submission 155459) | Anoxic zone freshwater microbial communities from boreal shield lake in IISD Experimental Lakes Area, Ontario, Canada - Sep2016-L373-20m | ecosystem: Environmental > Aquatic > Freshwater...
AAAAAGCATCATTGCTTAACATTGAATCAAGTGCCGCTTTATCTTTTTCCGACAGAGAATCTAAGGACACTTGAGCCTGTAAAGAATACACAAAACAGAACAGAAAACCACTTATGACAATACGTTTCAGCATGCTAATTAGTTTTAATAGACAATAAAAAACAAGCAATGTTTAATCGCTTGATCCTTACCCTACAAAGATAAAGTTCTTTATTTAAACTGCTATCTGGCTGAAAACCCTTACTTTTGCGTCCAATTATTTAAAAACTGAGAATTACATGACCATGCTCAGTTGCTGTTGAAAGCGGTTTACTACCGGGTTGCAAGACACCCAATGACACATACCAACGGCCAAAAGCATGATTCCGAAAACCCTGACTACCGGTTTTTCATGTGGCTATCGCAAAACAAATTATTATGAATGCATTTCAAGCCCTTGGCTTAAATGAACAATTAGTGCAAGCTGTAACTGATCTTGGATTTGAAACCCCTTCCGCTATTCAGGAAAAAGCTATTCCGATTTTGCTAAGTGGTACTACAGATTTTGTAGGACTAGCACAAACCGGTACCGGTAAAACAGCCGCATTCGGATTGCCCTTATTACAATTGATGGATGAAACTCAAAGACATCCGCAAGCATTGATTGTTTGTCCGACTAGAGAACTCTGTCTTCAAATCACCAATGATCTTGAAACTTACAAAAAACATAGCAAAGGAATTTATACCGAAGCCGTGTATGGAGGTGCTTCTATTATGATGCAAATCCGCAATTTGAAAAAAGGCGTACAAATTGTAGTAGCCACCCCAGGTCGTTTGATTGACCTAATTGAAAGAAAAGCCATCGACCTGCAGAAAGTTAAATATGTAGTATTGGATGAAGCAGATGAAATGTTGAACATGGGCTTCAGAGACGATATTGACTTTGTATTAAAAAATACCATCAATAGAGAAAGTACTTGGTTATTTAGTGCAACCATGCCGCCAGAAGTAAGGGCCATCTCCAGAAATTACATGGAGAATCCAAAAGAAATAACGGTTGGTAAAAAGAATACTGCCAACGTAAATATTGATCATCAATTTTATGTTGCGGCTGCGCCTCACCGTTATGAGACCCTGAAGCGCCTGGTTGATTTCAACCCGGGCATGTATGGAATCATTTTTACCAGAACCAAGGCCGATGCACAAGAGATTGCAGAAAGATTGGTGAAAGAAGGATATGATATCGAAGCATTGCATGGCGATCTTACGCAACAACAAAGAGATAAAGTAATGGGTAGGTTCCGTCAAAAAAGCATTCAATTGCTGATTGCTACGGATGTGGCCGCCAGAGGAATTGATGTGGATGGCATTACCCATGTTATCAATTTTGAATTGCCCGACGACATGGAAGTGTACACACACAGAAGTGGTCGTACTGCCAGAGCGGGCAAGAGTGGTATTTGTATTTCTATTTGCCATAGCAAGGAAACCTATAAAATCAAGCAACTGGAACGCATGACCAATGCGCAGTTTCATAAATTAGATATTCCAAGTGGTAAAGATGTTTGTCGCAAACAATTTTTTCATTTCATGGATAAATTGATGCAGGCAGATATGAGTCATGGTGATTACGAAACTTATTTACCAGACTTAGTGAAGAAATTTGAAGGCATTACTAAAGAAGAAGTATTACAAAGAGTAGCTGCACTTGAATTTAGTCATTTCTTAAAATACTATGAAAATGCAGAAGATCTAAATCGCAGCGATTTCAGAAACGATCGCAAAGATAGAAAAGACAATGTTAAAGGCAATTTTGGCGAGGGAAGGCCAGCGGGTCAATACAGTAGCCGTGGCGACAGTGGTTTTACTCGACTGTTTATCAACTTGGGTACCAAAGACGGTTTTTACAAAGCCAGTTTCCTTCAATTTATTTTAGATGAAAGCAATTTGAAAAAAGAAGTGCTGGGTAAAATAGATATGAGAGAAATGAATAGCTGGGTAGAAATTGACAAAGCGGAATCTGCCAGAATGATAAATGCGATTGATGGTAAACGTTATAATAATCGGGTGGTTCGTATGAATGAAGCGGATGGCGGATTTAAACGCCCCAGTGATGAAGGAAGGAAAAGAACTTATGGCCCTCCACGTGAACGCAAATCTTTTAGATAAAAAAAATCCCCCTGCACACAGGGGGATTTTTAATTTTAGCTATTTTCTTCTTCAGTAGAAAACTATACTAATTCCAATACAGTAATTTCAGGCAATACCCCTACTCGACCAGGATAACCTATAAAACCAAATCCGCGGTTGACATATAATTTTTGTCGGCCATCCTCGTATAACCCTGCCCATTGTTTGTACATATATTGTACTGGGCTCCATTTAAAGCCTGGAATTTCTATTCCAAATTGCATGCCATGTGTATGCCCACTAAGCATGAGGTCTATAGTTGGGTAACTAGATTTTACTTGAGCCTCCCAATGACTGGGGTCGTGACTCATTAAAATTTTAAACGGATATTTTTCTGCTCCACTGTATGCAAGATCCATTCGGCCATGTTTAGGAAAACGCGCTTTGGCACTCCAGTTTTCAATACCCAACAAAACAATTTCATCTTCTTCTTTTTTGAGTACCACCTGTTCATTCATTAGTAAATGCCATCCGAGTGTTGCATGCACTTTTTTTAATTTTTCAAGATTGTCTTCTTTGCTCATCCCTTTATAAGGCCAGGCTACATAATCGCCATAATCGTGATTACCCAATGTACTATACACACCTAGTGGCGCTTTCAATTGACTGAAAACATCTATATAATTATCCATCTCCTCTGCTCTATTATTGACAAGGTCGCCTGTAAACAAAATCAAATCGGCTTGCTGCGCCATGATTTTATCAACACCATGCTGCACGGCTTTTTTGTCCATAAAACTACCCGAATGAATATCGCTGATATGAACAATTTTTATTCCTTTGAAAGCAGCAGGTAAATGGTCATAGGACAATTGTAATTTTTTAACATGATAGTTGTACTTGTTTCCAAAGCCATACAATAAACTTCCAAACAAGGTAGATCCTGCGGCTAGGCCAAGCCAACTTAAAAAAGCAGAGCGACTAATACCTTCGGCTCCAGCAGCAATATCCGTTTTATAAGTAGAAAATATTTTTCCCAACAACCACTGAATACCCCTTCTGACATCATCGATCAGGAAAAAAAATATGGCTACTAGTTTGGCCAAGAATAAACCTATGATGGTGGCAAATAAATAAGTTCTGAATTTGCGCCCCATAAAATCCTGCTCGGTAAACACAAATAAAAGAAAACAAATAATAGACAAAAGAGTAATCCCCCAATACAAGGCATACACGATGGTTCTGGTTTTAGGGGAAGCAGTTGCAGTAAGCGACCGGACTACCTGAAAAATATAGGTATCCAACAATACCATGATGGAGATAAAAATGAATGCCCCGGAAGCTGAACGCATGTGTTGAAATTGGTTTTGTAATAAGTACTATGAAAAAACAATATGTTATACAATCGAAAAAGAATGCCGCATTATAACCAATTCAAAAATTCTTCCACCTGTAGCTGAATGGCTTTTAAAGTGGCTTCGTCCTCTATTTGGCCCAAGGGACTCATCAATTTATTAATCTGTGAAATGGGTAATTTATTGGGATGGACAGTGATTTTTAAAAAATTGAGTATATCTGCCAGGTGGTCCATCCCGCGAAGGTTTCCAGCCCTGCCACTGCTATCGCCGGTAAGCAAGGCTTTTTTATGATACCAGATATCGTGACTACGGGTAGTATCAATAAAGGCCTTTAAAATGCCGGGGAAACTTCCGTTGTATTCGGGCACTATAAAAATGAAATGTTGGATTGGAATAATGAATTTGTTTTCAATTTCCTCAAAATGACTGTCGCGATTAAGCACATTAATGCCTTCCAGTGACAGAATTTGGCTTTCCTTGCCCATTTGATTGAGTAGCTGCTGGTACACATGAGCCAGTTTGAGTGTATTGCTAGAAAGTCGATTGGTGCCTGCTACTATTGTTATCATCGATTTATGATTGTTTATAAGTATAACAAACTAATTCTTCCTTTGTTGCCCAATATTATGCCGATTGGTTATTTTTGCCAACCTGACATATAACTGACCATATCAGTCAATGCTGAAGGTATTACAGCTACCGAATATGAACAAATACAAATAGGTAGCGTTGGTTTTGTCGGTATACTAATAAAAGGTTTCAAGAAATGAGATTTACTTTTTATGGACATGCTTGTTTTAGTGTAGTGATTAATGGCAAAAAGCTATTATTTGACCCTTTTATAACTGGCAATGAACTTGCCAGCTCTATTGATATTGCTACCATAGAAGCCGATTATATATTTTTGAGTCATGGCCATAGCGACCATGTTGCAGATGCAGAAGCCATTGCTAAAGCCACCGGTGCCACCATTGTAGCTGCATATGAAGTAGCCACTTGGTTTGCAACTAAGGGTGTTGAAAAATATCATCCCATGAATACAGGGGGCCAATGGTCATTTGATTTTGGGAAAGTAAAATGTGTAAATGCCATTCACTCTTCCACCCTTCCTGATGGAACGGGGGGAGGCAATCCGATGGGATTTGTCATTAGTTCTACGGAAGGCAATTTTTATTATAGTGGAGATACTGCTTTAACCTTGGATATGCAATTGATTCCTTCCTTTGCAAGCATTGGATTTGCCATATTGCCCATTGGAGGAAATTTTACCATGGACGCTGCAGATGCTATTCGGGCAGCAAAAATGGCAGGTGCTATCAAAGTGATTGGCGTACATTACGATACTTTTGGGTACATTAAAATAGACAAGCAAGCAACCATTGACCTATTTCAAAAAGAGGGATTGTACCTTTATTTACCTTCAATTGGAGAAACAATTATAATTTAATACTCAAATTAAATAGCCTGCGGGCAACAATTATATGGCAAGAATCATTGGGGTAGCCAATCAAAAAGGCGGCGTAGGAAAAACCACCACTGCTATCAACCTAGCAGCCAGTTTTGCAGTACTGGAATACAAAACTTTGTTGGTGGATGCCGACCCTCAGGCTAATAGCACTACAGGCGTAGGCTTTGACTTGCACAATGTGCAACAAAGTTTGTATGACTGCATGGTGAATGAGGCCAAAGCGAAAGACCTGATTTTAAAGACAGAAATTCCTCATTTAGACCTCATCCCCTCACATATTGATTTGGTGGGTGCAGAGATAGAAATGATTAATTACCCTAATAGAGAAGGGGTACTTAAAAAAATTCTCGATCCCATCAGAGATGAATACGATTTTATTGTTATTGACTGCTCCCCTTCGCTTGGATTGATTACCGTTAATGCCTTAACAGCAGCCGATAGTGTGGTAGTGCCCGTACAAACTGAATTTTTTGCATTAGAGGGATTGGGGAAATTATTGAATACCATCAAAATTGTACAAAATCGATTAAACCCCGAGTTAAAAATAGAAGGCATCTTGATGACCATGTACGACGGCAGACTGCGTTTATGCAATCAGGTAGTAAGTGAAGTAAGGCGTCATTTTGATGAAATGGTTTTCAGTAGTATAATTCATCGAAATACACGGCTTAGTGAAGCCCCTAGTTTTGGCAAGCCAGTAATATTATATGATGCCGATAGCAAGGGCAGTATTAATTACCTCAACTTAGCCAGAGAGATTTTACAAAAGAATAATTTAACGAAAATTACAGAAGAAGAAAGAACCATTCAATAAATTAAGCTAGGTTGAAATGGCAAACCGAATTTTCTTTCCTACTGCTGAGCTAATAGTTGGCAGCTTGAAAATTAAAAATGAAATCATACATACATGACCCCTCCAAACAAAAAAGATGCACTGGGAAAAGGAATTCGCAGCCTTTTGCAGCATATTGATGCTGATTTAAAAAGTACTGCAGGTAGTTTGAGAACTGAACTGATAGAGCAAAATACCAATTCGCTGAGGGTTCCATTGGACCATATTGAAGTAAACCCCAAACAACCACGCAAAGATTTTGATGAAGCATCCCTGAGTGAATTGGCCGCATCCTTAAAAATGCATGATATCATTCAACCGCTAACGGTATCTAGAATGCCGAATGGCAAATACCGATTGATTGCTGGTGAAAGAAGATTTCGTGCCGCCAAGATTGCCGGCTTAAAAGATGTTCCAGTATATGTTCGCCAAGCCAATGATGTGCAACTATTGGAATTGTCCTTATTGGAAAATTTACAAAGAGAAAACCTAAATGCCATTGAAATAGGATTAAGCTATAAGCGATTGATGGATGAATTGGATTATACCCAAGAACAGGTTGCAGAGCGCATGGGCAAAGAAAGAAGTACTGTAACGAATTATATTAGACTATTAAAATTGCCACCAGATATTCAAGTTGCTGTTAGAAATGGCGACCTTTCGATGGGACATGCAAGGGCACTGATTAATGTGGATGCCATCGAAAAACAACTTTTTATTTATAAGGAAATCAAGAGTCGCAGTTTATCGGTTAGACAAACAGAAGAGTTGGTAAGAAAAATGTATACGGCTGGCGCTTCTGTTAAAAATACGGTAAAACCCACGCTGCCACCTGCTTTCAAAAAGATTGAAGATAATTTAGCATCACATTATGGCACCAAGGTAAAACTCACCCACAATAAAAAAGGGTATGGTTCTGTTTTGTTTGACTATTATTCATTGGAAGAATTAAATGCATTACTCGACAAATTGAATATTAAAGTAAGCTAATGCCCCTTTTCAAAAATCATTTTTTAATTGGCTGTTTTTTGCTCTTAGCGCTTTGCAGCCAAGCACAGTTGGATAGCGTAGCAACTGCAAAAAAAGCAGCAGGGAAAGTATATAGCCCCAAAGTAGCCACCATTCGGTCTGCTATCTTACCAGGCTGGGGACAGATTACCAATAAAAAATATTGGAAGCTCCCGATTGTTTATGGTGCTATAGGAATTTCAACCGGTATATTCTTCCATAATATCAAGCAATACAAAACAGTTAAAAATGCTTATATCAATGCCACCGATGGCAATCCGTTGAATGATAATTTGATTCCCGATACCTATTATCCTGTACGGAATAGTCCTGAAGTTATTCGAAGCTTTAGAAATCAGGTAAGACAAAATGTAGACTACGCCGCATTATTTATTTTATTTTTCTGGGGATTGAATGTAGTAGACGCCACCGTAGATGCACATTTGAAAACATTTGATGTTAGCCCTTACCTGGGATTACATTTACAACTTGGACACAGCAATTTGGCTGCAACAGATGGCATCAGTTTGGTGCTGCCCATTGGCAAGCAAACGAAGTATAAATAGTGTGCGGCTGCCAGCTAATACTATTTTACTTTAGCAACACAGCATTAATTCATCATACAATTTAATTGAATATAGCTTATGCAAATAGCTTTAATAGGATATGGAAAAATGGGCAAGGCCATCGAAGGCATTGCACTGGAAAGAGGGCATACTTGTCCTTTAAAAATTGACCTTGACACCATGGATCTTTTTGATGCTGCGCATTTGAATTCTTGTGATGTAGCCATTGAATTTACAGGCCCGCACAGTGCCAAAGAAAATATTCTACGTTGTTTGGAAGCAGGCATACCTGTTATCAGTGGCAGTACCGGTTGGTTGGCAGATTGGGAATCAGTAAAAAATAAATGCGAACAACAAAATGGCAGCTTGCTCTATGCAAGTAATTTTAGTATAGGAGTGAATATATTTTTTGAGTTAAATAAAAAATTAGCAACCCTGATGAAGGATCAAGCAGCTTATACTGTTAGCATGGAAGAGATTCATCATACACAGAAAAAAGACGCCCCGAGTGGAACTGCGATTACGCTTGCAGAACAAATCATGGAACAGCGTACTGGGATTGCTAAATGGGTAAACGAAGAAAGCAATCAAGCAACGGAGCTTTCTATTATCAGCAAAAGAATAGATCCTGCCCCAGGCACACATCTAATAAAATATAGTAGTTCGGTAGATGATATAGAAATCATTCATACTGCACATAGTAGGATGGGCTTTGCAACAGGTGCCGTATTAGCCGCGGAATACATTGCTGGCAAAAAGGGCATTTACACCATGAAAGATGTGTTGGGATTTTAAAAGCAAAAAGCTGCAGTGTTTTAGGGCTCATTAAATGAACGGGAGCACATCAATTAATTTAGGCTTTCAGGTTATTCAGCATGTCTTTAACCATGGCATCCAAATCAAATTCTTCTTTCCATCCCCAATCGTTTCTTGCTACAGAATCGTCGATGCTTTGTGGCCAGCTATTGGCAATTGCTTGGCGATAATCTCCTTTATAAGTAATAGAAAATGAAGGAATATGTTTTTGTATGGCGGCAGCTATTTCCTTAGGAGAAAAGCTCATACCGGCAAGATTGTAAGAAGTACGAACCTTGATTTTATTTACAGGCGCTTCCATTAATTCAATGGTAGCACGAATGGCATCTGGCATATACATCATGGGCAAGTAAGTGTCTTCAGATAAGAAACACTCATATTTTTTAGATTCCAATGCTTCATGAAATATTTCTATTGCGTAGTCGGTAGTGCCTCCGCCCGGCGCACTTTTATAACTAATTAGTCCGGGGTAACGAATACTTCTAACATCTAATCCAAAACGTTGGTGATAATAATTACACCAAAACTCACCTGCATATTTACTGATGCCATAAACGGTGCTTGGCTCAATGATGGTTTGTTGTGGACAATGTACTTTGGGACTAGTAGGGCCAAATACAGCTATACTAGAAGGCCAGTATACTTTTCTAATCTTTTCTTCTTTGGCGATATCCAATACATTCAATAGGCCAGTCATATTAAGATTCCAGGCCAGGTTCGGATTTTTTTCGCCAGTGGCAGATAGGATGGCTGCCAATAAATAAATTTGGGTAAAATTCTGGCGGATGACCTGTACATGTAACATTTCTTTGTTCATCACATCCAAGCTTACATAAGGCCCAGTTCCTTCTAATAATGGGCTCTGTTCTCGAAGATCAGAGGCGACCACATTATTATTACCGTAAATTTTACGGAGGGCAAGTGTAAGTTCCACCCCAATTTGGCCAGAGGCGCCTATTACCAGAATTTTTTCTTTTAGCATAGCAATCATGAATTGTGCTGCAAATGTAGAATTGAAAATTGAATATAGTATTTTTGCAGCATGGAAAAATATTTACAGGAACTCTTTGCCAAGCAGTCCTACGACCCCAATCAATTCTTTTTAATAGCCGGCCCCTGTGTGGTGGAAAGTGCGAATGGAGTAATGGAGATTGCAGAAAAAGTAGCTAGCCTTTGTAAGGAACTAGGAATTCCCTATGTATTTAAAGCTTCTTATAGAAAGGCCAATCGCACAGCAGCTAGTTCATTCACTGGTATTGGGGATGAAAAAGCATTGAAATTGATTCAAGCAGTTGGGAAGGCATTGGATTTGCCTACTACTACCGATATTCATACAGCAGAAGAAGCCGCTTTGGCTGCTAAATATGTAGACATTTTGCAAATACCCGCCTTTCTATGTAGGCAAACTGATTTGTTGATGGCGGCAGCAAAAACGGGCAAAGTAGTAAATGTAAAAAAAGGTCAATTTCTGAGCGGTCCGTCGATGAAATTTGCTGCAGAAAAAATTAAGCAAAGCGACAATGAAAAAATAATACTCACTGAAAGAGGAAATAGTTTTGGGTACCAGGACCTAATAGTGGATTACAGAAATATTACCTGGATGAAAGAAATTGGCGTACCCGTTGTAATGGACTGTACCCATTCTTTACAGCAACCCAATCAAACCAGTGGTATTACTGGAGGCAACCCTCAATTAATTGAAACCATTGCTAAAGCAGCCATTGCCACAGGAGCCGATGGTTTGTTTATTGAAACCCATCCCAGACCAGCAGAAGCAAAAAGTGATGGCGCCAATATGCTTCCCTTGGATTTATTAGAACCCTTGTTAAAAAAACTCATTTCCATTAGAAAAGCTATTTAATTGTTGGGGGAAATCATATAAAAAGCCCTGCCGATTGAGGGATGGGAAGTGCAGGTGAATTGTTCCATGCAATTTTTAAAAGGGATGCAGCGTCTTTCACAGCATGCTGCCAATCAGTATGATTGACATTTAGTACAATCAACCTAGGAGATTTTAAAATACAAATAGATTAAAGATATCTTACAGGATTTCTTCTGGCGTTTAGAATATAGCGCTTGACATTCATCCAAAAGGCGATAAAGAAATAAATAATAACAGGACTCCCCATCGTAAAGAAAGAGGTATATATAAAATATTTTCTAATGGTAGTGCCTGCAACGCCCATTCGTTCGCCAATGGCCGAACAAACGCCAAACAAATGCCATTCGATAAAATTCCTGAATCGATTCATACTGCTAATTTAATGTATTTAAGGGCAAAAACAAGGCTTTAAATACTGGTTGAGTTTAAGTAATTTTGCAAAATTAATTCATCATTTACCCAATACAGGGCATTTTAAATAGTATTTACCATGGCTTTTGACATTGAAATGATTCAACAAGTGTATGCAAATTTTGCCAACAGAATTGAAGCAGCACGTAAAGTAACCGGCAGACCCCTCACACTCACTGAAAAAATTCTTTTTGCACACCTTACCGAAGGGCTAGCCACCAAGGCGTATGAAAGAGGAAAAGATTATGTAGATTTTGCACCCGATAGAGTGGCCATGCAAGATGCAACTGCACAAATGGCTTTGTTGCAGTTTATGCAAAGTGGGCGTACCAAGGTAGCTGTTCCTTCAACCGTACATTGCGATCACCTGATTGAAGCCAAAGTAAATAGCAAAACAGATTTGGACAGGGCTGTTACTGAAAGCAGTGAAGTGTATGATTTTTTGGCTAGTGTAAGTAATAAATATGGCATTGGATTTTGGAAGCCGGGAGCGGGTATTATTCACCAAGTAGTGTTGGAAAACTACGCTTTCCCTGGTGGATTGATGATTGGTACGGATAGTCATACCGTAAATGCAGGTGGATTAGGAATGATTGCCATTGGGGTTGGTGGAGCCGATGCTTGCGATGTAATGGCTGGCCTCCCTTGGGAATTAAAAATGCCTAAATTAATTGGAATAAAACTGAGCGGAAAATTAAATGGCTGGGCTGCGCCTAAAGATATCATCTTAAAAGTGGCTGGTATTTTAACTGTAAAAGGAGGCACCGGAGCGGTGGTAGAATATTTTGGAGAAGGGGCTACAAATATTAGCTGTACGGGCAAGGGCACCATTTGTAATATGGGTGCTGAAATTGGCGCTACTACTTCTACTTTTGGGTACGATGCCAGCATGAGCAGGTATCTTCATTCCACTGGAAGAGCCGCCATTGCCGATGCAGCGGATCAGGTTGCCGCCCATTTAACGGGAGATCCCGAAGTATATGCCAATCCTGAAAAATATTTCGACGAGGTAATTGAAATTGACCTCAACACATTGGAACCACATTTGAATGGACCCTTTACACCCGATTTGGCAACCCCTATTTCGAAGATGAAAGAAGCCGTAATTGCCAATGGATGGCCTACCAAGATAGAGGTTGGCTTAATTGGAAGTTGCACCAATTCATCTTATGAAGACATTAGCCGTGCTGTAAGTTTGGCCAAACAAGTAACTGAAAAAGGATTACAACTTAAATCAGCATTTACGATTACCCCTGGCAGTGAGCAAGTAAGGTATACCATTGAAAGAGATGGATTCTTGGAAGTGTTTGACAAAATTGGAGCGACGGTATTTGCTAATGCTTGTGGACCTTGCATTGGAATGTGGGCAAGAGTAGGTGCTGAAAAAGCAGAAAAAAATACCATCGTTCATAGTTTCAACAGAAATTTTGCTAAGCGGGCTGATGGCAATCCTAACACATTTGCCTTTGTGGGTTCACCAGAAATGGTAACCGCCATGGCCATTGCTGGCGACCTTACCTTTAATCCAATTACGGATACTTTAACCAATGATAAAGGAGAACAGGTAAAACTAGATCCTCCTACTGGCTATGAATTACCTGTGAAAGGATTTGCAGTAGAAGATGCTGGCTATCAAGAACCCGCAGCTGATGGTGCTAGTGTAGTAGTGAAAGTGGCAGCAGATAGTAAAAGATTGCAATTGCTTGATCCCTTTGCTGCTTGGGAAGGCACTGATTTGAAGGGGTTGAAACTATTGATAAAAGCAAAAGGAAAATGTACTACTGATCATATTAGCATGGCTGGCCCCTGGTTGAAATTCCGCGGACACCTTGATAATATTAGTAATAATATGTTGATTGGTGCGCTTAATTTCTTCAATGAAAAAACCGATTCAGTAAAAAACCAATTAACTAGTAGCTATGGTACCGTACCGAATACACAAAGAGCATATAAAGCTGCTGGGGTAGGCACCATTGTAGTAGGTGATGAAAACTATGGAGAAGGTAGTTCAAGAGAACATGCCGCCATGGAACCACGTCACCTGGGGGTAAGAGCGGTGTTGGTAAAATCATTTGCCCGCATTCACGAAACCAACCTGAAAAAACAAGGTATGCTGGCACTTACTTTTGCCAATAAAGCAGATTATGATAAGATACAAGAAGACGACCGCATTGACATTGAAGGATTACTGGCATTCGCGCCAAACAGCCCCCTTCAACTGGTATTGAACCATGCCGATGGAACTAGCGAAACCATTGAGGTTAACCACACTTATAATCAACAACAAATAGAATGGTTCAAGGCTGGGGGTGCATTGAATATTATCAGAAAGGAATTTGCTGAAAGAAAATAATAATTGATTTCAACAACTAAAATCCCGGTCACCGCCGGGATTTTTTTATGCACTCCACATACAAAATGCAGCAGCATTCACTTACAATGGTTTGTTGTAATTTTATTTTGATGTTTAAACATTAATTAATACCTTAGCATAAAATAACAAATAATCATGGCAACAAAAACATGGGTTGTGGACCCCATCCACAGTGAAATACAGTTTAAAATCAAGCATTTGATGATTACCAACGTAACTGGTAGCTTCCCTATTTTTACTGTTACGGCCAGCACCGAAGAGGAAGATTTTAGGAATGCTGCTATCCATTTTACTGCTGATACTGCTTCTATTCATACTGGCAATGAACAAAGGGATGGTCACTTAAAGAGTGCCGATTTCTTTGCTGCGGAGCAATACCCTCAAATTAAATTTGCAGCAACTAAATACAGTGCTGTTGAACAAGAATTAGAAGGAGACTTAACCATTAAGGAAGTTACAAAATCTGTAAAACTGTTGGTTGAATTCGGAGGTGTAGTTAAAGACCCCTATGGCAATACAAAGGCAGGGTTTACCATTACAGGCAAAATCAACAGAAAAGATTTTGGACTTACCTGGAGTGCAGTGACCGAAGCGGGTGGTATAGTGGTGAGTGATGAAGTAAGAATAAATTGTGAAATACAATTGGTTGCTCAATAATAAATAAATTAAAAAAAGCGGAACAGTTGTGCTGCTTTTTTTTGCCCCTATAGGAATCTTTATCCTTGATTTTTGTATTGGCTTTATTTTTTAAGTAGGCACCCCGCCTACTGAATGAATGAGGGATAGCAGCCTGCTATTTTTCAATTTTCCTCTACGCCTCGCCATTTTTATCCAACAGATAGCTGAATCTAATTTATATTTGTGCCACATAAAAAAAGGCTATGGCAAAGGTTAAGACGGCCCTGGTTCAAATGACTTGTGTTGCAGATAAGCAACAAAATTTGAATAAGGCAATAGAAAAAATTAAGGAAGCGGCGGCAGCCGGGGCACAAATTGTGTGCTTACAGGAATTGTTTACCTCCCTCTATTTTTGTGATACAGAAGAGTATGAATATTTCAAGTTGGCCGAATCCATTCCCGGACCATCGACAGATGCTATGTCGGATCTGGCAAAATCTTTAGGGGTGGTCATCATTGCCTCTTTATTTGAAAAAAGAGCAGAAGGCTTATACCATAATACTACCGCTGTGATAGATGCAGATGGTAGCTATTTAGGTAAATATCGCAAGATGCATATTCCAGATGACCCTGCTTATTATGAAAAATTTTATTTCACACCAGGTGATTTAGGATACAAAATATTCAAAACAAAATTTGCCCAAATCGGGATATTGATTTGTTGGGATCAATGGTATCCTGAAGCGGCAAGAATCACTGCTTTAATGGGTGCTGAAATTTTATTTTATCCCACTGCCATTGGTTGGGCTACTTCACAAGATGCAGCTACAAATACAGAACAATACAATGCATGGCAAACCATACAACGCAGTCATGCTGTTGCCAATGGCATACATGTAGTGAGTGTAAACAGAGTTGGGTTTGAGCAAAATGGTGCCATGCAATTCTGGGGTGGTTCTTTTGTTTCCAATCCATTTGGCACCATTCTATACCAGGCAAGTCATGAGCAAGAAGAAATCAAAGTGCTGGAATTAGATTTATCTGCCACCGATCGATATCGTACCCACTGGCCATTTCTGAGAGATAGAAGAATAGATTCTTATGAACCTATTACAAAAAGATATTTAGACAATGATTGAAGAGAATGTAAATAGTTTTTAGTTTTTTTATACGCTATTTTAATAATTACATGTCACACATACTTACCCCAAAATCGCAGGGTTATTATTTTCCGGCCGAATTTGAAAAGCACGCCGCAACATGGCTAAGTTGGCCACATAAGGAAGCTTCATGGCCTGGAAAAATTGATAGTATTTATCCAAATTATTGTCAATTTATTAAGGTATTAACTGCTGGCGAGAAAGTATGTATCAATGTAAATGATGAGGAGATGAAGGATTTTGCACTTGGCCATTTGATAAGTGCAGGTGTTGATTTAACAATGGTGGAGTTTTATTTTCACCCAACAAATGATGCTTGGTGCCGTGATCATGGTCCTGCTTTTTTAATCAGTCCCTATAATGCCGATCAAAAAAAAGCAATTGTTGATTGGGGCTATAATGCTTGGGGTAATAAATATCCGCCATTTGATTTGGATGATAATATTCCCACACTTATCGGTCAGCAATACGGCATTCCTGTTTTTTATCCTGGTATTGTGATGGAAGGAGGCGCTGTGGAATTCAATGGCAAGGGCACTATACTTACTTCAAGAGCATGCTTATTAAATTCCAATCGCAATCCGCATTTGAATCAATCACAAATTGAACAATACCTCTGCGACTATTATGGTGCTGAACAAATACTTTGGATTGACGAAGGTATTATAGGCGATGATACCGACGGACATATTGATGATACCGTAAGATTTGTAAATGAGGACACTGTTTTGACAGTAGTAGAAGAAAACGAGCAAGATGAAAACTATGCAATCTTGCAAAACAATCTAAAGCAATTAAAGGAACTACGTTTATTAAATGGCAAGCCATTGAACATTGTAACATTACCCATGCCAGATCCAGTGCTGTATGAAGATCAGCGTTTGCCAGCATCGTATGCCAATTTCTATATCGCCAATCATGCTGTTATTGTTCCAATATTTAATGGGCCTAAAGACGAGATTGCATTACAAATTATTCAAGCATGTTTTAAAGACAGGCAAGTTGTAGGCATTGATTCTACCGATATCATTTGGGGATTAGGCAGTTTTCATTGTATGAGCCAGCAAGAGCCCTTGGTATAAATCAGTTTGTATCAAACCAAACAGGGTTTGAATCATTCCAATCGCCATTGTAATTAATGGTAATTTCCTCTCCTGCTGCAATGGGGCGGACTGTTTTTACAAATATGAATCCTTCTTCATAATCCATAAAATATTCGCAATTACTATTATAGCTATGGTTGTACATAGGTATAAAACCCAGTGCCATGCAACATTGATCCTTTTGTTTGCCCCACTCGAAGATATAATCATGCAATAAGGTCTTATCCAAGTATTGCCTGTCGGTCAAGGACATTACAATAACTGGAGAATTTTCAATAATAGTATCAATAGCAATAGCCGCATTGGTAAATACCCCTCTTCCCCTATCGGGCGACTGATCTATGTATAAGTATTCTGCCAGCATAAGAAATGATTAGGATTTATTGATATAAATTGCGACACTTATTAAAAGCGAAATTAACAACAAAGCGGCATGTCGCTACATTTAGAAGAAATATCGATACAAAAGCGGTTTGAGGAGCTCATTGCATCCGATGACAAGCTGTTGATACAGGATTTCCTGAATCAACAGAATATCAGTGATGTGGCTGAACTTATTTACAACAACGAAACATATGACCATCAAATCATTGCTCACTTATCGATACACCGAGCAGTGGGCGTATTTAAAATACTTGAATTCCCAACCCAGAAAAGAATCATTCACCAATTACCTGCCTTCAAAACAGCTGAATTACTAAATGAATTACCGCCGGATGACAGAACCGCCTTTCTTAGTGAACTACCAAGTAATGCAGTAAGGGAATTGGTGAAAATGTTGAATTCAGAAGAAAGAAAGATTACCCTTTCCCTATTGGGGTATCCTGAAAATAGTGTTGGCAGATTGATGACACCCGATTATGTATATGTTTATGAAAAAGACAGTGTGGAAGATGTGTTTAATACTATTCGGCGCTCAGCAAAAAGCAGCGAAACCATCGATGTTATTTATGTAATCAATAACAAGGGCGAATTATTAGATGATATCAAAATCAAGGATTTCATCATGGCATCACCCGACAAAAAAGTAAGTGACCTGATGGATGGCAGGTTTATCTCACTTAATTCAGAAGATGATCAGGAGCTGGCCAATGATGTATTCAAAATGAATAATCGTGTAGCCCTTCCCGTAGTAAGCAAAAGCAATAAACTACTGGGCATCGTTACCATTGATGATATCTTATGGGTGGCGGAGGAAGAATACAGTGAAGACATTCAGAAGATCGGGGGTACCCAAGCACTCGATGAACCCTATCTGGATATATCCCTATTTAAACTATTTAAAAAACGCATTGGTTGGCTAGTAGTATTATTCCTAGGAGAAATGCTAACGGCAACGGCCATGGGATATTTTGAGGATGAGATACAAAAAGCGGTTGTACTAGCTCTTTTTGTACCCCTTATCATTTCAAGTGGTGGCAATACGGGCAGTCAAGCCTCCACCCTAATTATACAAGCGATGGCCATTGGTGAAATCACCATCGCCAATTGGTGGCGTGTAATCAGAAGAGAATTAATACAGGGACTCATGTTGGGAACGGTATTGGGAATAATTGGTTTTATAAGAGTAATTGTTTGGGCCAAAATTCTACCCGGTATATATGGCTTACATGAAACCAGGATTGCTTTTACTGTTGGCTTCTCCTTAATTGGGGTGGTACTCTGGGGCACTTTAAGCGGATCGATGTTGCCCATCGCATTAAAAAGACTGGGTGCCGATCCAGCCGTTTCTTCTGCTCCCTTTGTTGCTACGCTGGTAGATGTAACTGGATTAGTAATTTATTTTTCTTTTGCCTACCTGTTTTTGAAAGGAACTCTTTTATAATAACTTTTAGCAAGTTCAATGATTATTGAATGGAAGGATTTCCATATTTGGTTTTTTTAAGATGGGCCCTCCATTTCCCCCATAGCGGAAAATTTCTTTTATAATAAACCAAGAATAAATTATCAAACTCGGTAGCAGGGATATTGTCTGCTGAATAATTAGCTACTCCCAGTTTTATGAGATAATCAGGCACTGTGTCGCTATGCCCTACAATTAAAACGCGATGGCCGAAATCATGCTGTTGACGCATTTTTAAAAACAGCTCTTGGCCATTTTCCTCTGCCAAATAATGCAGCGTATCAATAGCAGCAAGCAACTGTAAACTATCGGCCGTTAATTGTGTTCGCTGGTACTGTGTAACGTATATGCGTTGAATAGCGTTGTGCTGAAGTTGGCGCGCTAAATCACCAGCTCTTTTAAACCCAGCAATAGTTAGTGGAGGGTTATTGGTTCCATCCGATGCTTTTTCGGCATGCCTCACCAAATAAATACGTGTTTTGGTAGAAACTCCTTTGGGCACTGGCTGTGCCGTTGCGATGCTTTGAACGCTGTAAACAAACAAGAACAAGATTAAATAAGGCTTATTCATTTTTATCATTACCCAATTTAAGTTAAACACTTGTAAAAAACTTGCTGAAAAGCAAAGAAAGAGAAGGTTTTGCCATCATTTCATTAATTTTGAAATAGTATACGATGATACAAGAAATTCGTATTTCTTACCAATGCTAATACTAGTCATAGTAGTTGGAAATAAATAGCAATAAAAATATATAATGTATGTGCGGAATTGTTGGATATACTGGCCATAGAGAAGCCTACCCGATTATTATTACTGGTTTGAAAAGATTGGAATATAGGGGCTATGATAGTACCGGTGTGGCCCTGCTGAATAATGGATTAAAAGTATACAAGAAAAAAGGGCGGGTGGCTGATTTGGAGGAAAACATTATTGGAAAAGATTTGCATGCACATATTGGAATTGGCCATACGCGTTGGGCTACCCATGGGGAGCCCAGCGATCGAAATGCACATCCGCATCAATCTGCTAGTGGAAAATTAGCCATGATACACAATGGCATCATTGAAAATTATGCTCAAATTAAAAAGGAACTAGAAAACAAAGGTTACCATTTTACCAGCGATACAGATTCGGAAGTGCTCTTGAATTTCATTGAAGATATACAGCAAAATAACGAATGCGATTTAGAGGAAGCGGTAAGAGTTGCTTTAAAAAGAGTAACTGGGGCTTATTGTATTTTACTAATTGCTGAAGAAGATCCTAACACCATCATTGCTGCAAGAAAAGGAAGCCCCCTGGTGATTGGAGTAGGAAAGGGCGAACATTTTCTAGGTAGTGATGCTAGTCCGATGCTAGAATATACAAAGGAAGTAGTGTACGTGAATGATTATGAGCTGGCCATTGTAAGACCAGATGAATTGATATTAAAAAACTTGGGCAATGAAAAAATAACTCCGTTTATCACCAAACTAGATATGGAATTAGCTGCTATAGAAAAAGGCGGTTACGAACATTTCATGCTAAAGGAAATATTTGAACAACCCAGTACTATACAAGATTGCTTAAGGGGAAGATTGAATGCTGCAGCCGGAACCATTACGATGGCGGGTGTAGAAAACAATATAGAGCAATTAAAAAATGCCAATCGCATTATGATTGTAGCCTGCGGCACTAGCTGGCATGCAGGCCTTATTGCTGAATATGTAATTGAAGAATTGTGCCGTATACCTGTAGAAGTAGAATATGCTTCTGAATTTAGATACCGCAATCCAATTGTCAACAAAGGAGATGTAATTATTGCCATTTCCCAAAGTGGGGAAACCGCCGACACCCTAGTGGCATTGGAAAGAGCAAAAGCCAATGGCGCTTTTATATTTGGCGTTGTAAATGCAGTGGGCTCCTCCATTGCCAGATTATCTCACGCTGGTGCATACACGCACAGTGGCCCAGAAATTGGAGTAGCCAGCACCAAGGCTTTTACAGGTCAATTGGCTGTGTTAAATATGATGGCATTGAAGATTGCAAAGGCCAAGGGTACTATCACAGATGAATATTATCAACAATTACTCAATGAGCTACAGGCTATTCCTGAAAAAGTAGCCAGCATCTTGCAAAATACAGATGAATTGCAACGCATTGCTGCCAAATACAAAGATGCCCATGACTTCCTCTTTTTAGGAAGGGGCTACAACTTCCCGATTGCATTGGAAGGCGCCCTGAAACTAAAAGAAATATCCTATATACATGCTGAAGGCTATCCTGCCGCTGAGATGAAGCATGGCCCTATTGCGCTAGTAGATGAAAATTTACCAGTGGTTTTTGTAGCTACCAAGGATAGCTATCATGAAAAAATAGTTAGCAATATGCAGGAAATCAAAGCGCGCAAAGGAAAAGTCATTTCCATTATTACAGAGGGAGATCTTGTTAGTCCAACCATTAGTGACGATGTGTTTTCCATTCCGCCTGCCGATGAATTGATTGCACCTTTGTTAAGTGTTATACCTTTGCAACTGCTGAGTTACTATGTAGGCACCTTAAAAGGTATAGATGTTGACAAGCCAAGAAACCTGGCAAAATCAGTTACGGTAGAATAATTTGTATATTTTTACCCATCACAACCTTGTATAGGTTGATGGCAAATTCATTCAAGCATGAATATCATTAAGAAACATCCGCTTCAACATATCGGCTATAATTTTATTGATAGCCAGTATATCCCAAAGGGGAAAGATGAATACCACCTGCGGAACCTTCAAAACACCAAAGGCAAAACCTACCGCAAATTAAATGCAGGAGAGATTGAATTATTGGTGCGCAATAATAATACCAGCGACGATTGGAATAAAATATTGGTTTCGGAGCATTTTAATCCAGAACAAATAAAGAGTTGCAATTTCTTTGGACTCGTACGAATTGGCAGCATGGAACCTGTTTATCAGGAATTTCATGACTTCAAGATGATGGTAGGCCTTTACCACAGTACTATTATCAGTAGCGATATTGGTGACAATGTATGTATTGACAACGTGAATTATTTAAGCCATTATATTATTGGTGATGATGTAATGATTGCCAACGTAAACGAATTGGCCACTAGCAATCATGCTAAATTTGGTAACGGTATTATTAAAGAGGGGGAAACTGAAAAAGTAAGGGTATGGATGGAGCTATGCAATGAAAATGGGGGCAGAAGTGTGATCCCCTTCAACGGAATGTTACCCGGCGATGCCTATCTCTGGAGCAAATATCGGGATGACGAAATCTTACTTGAAAAATTTAAAGCCTTCACAGAAAAAAGTTTTGATAAACAAAGGGGCTATTATGGTGAAATTGGCGATCGTAGCGTCATTAAAAACTGCAAGATTATTAAGGATGTGCTAGTAGGCAGTGATGCCTATTTCAAAGGGGCTAATAAGCTAAAAAATCTAACGGTAAATAGTGATCGATTACGCAAATCACAAATCGGAGAAGGCTGCGAACTGGTGAATGGTATTGTTGGCTATGGCTGTCGCATTTTTTATGGCGCCAAAGCAGTACGTTTTGTAATGGCTTCTCATTCGCAATTAAAATATGGCGCTCGTCTATTGAATTCCTATTTAGGCAACAATAGTACGATTAGTTGTTGCGAAGTATTGAACTCGCTTATATTTCCTGCACATGAGCAGCACCACAACAATTCATTTTTATGTGCGGCTGTTTTAATGGGACAAAGTAATATGGCAGCGGGAGCAACCATTGGAAGCAATCACAATAGTCGCGGTGCAGATGGAGAAATTACTGCAGGTCGTGGCTTTTGGCCAGGGCTTTGTGTAAGCTTGAAGCACAATTCGAAATTTGCCTCTTTCGCTATTCTTGCCAAAGGTGATTTTCCTGCTGAATTAAATATCCCTACCCCTTTTAGTTTGGTGAGCAATGATGTAACCAATGATAAATTGGTTGTGTTACCAGGTTATTGGTTCTTTCACAACATGTATGCCCTATCTCGTAATGCCGCTAAGTATCCCGAAAGAGACCGTCGTACGGAGAAAATTCAGGAAATAGAATATGATTACCTGGCACCAGATACCATTAATGAATTATTTGCGGCATTGGATCTTATGAATTCCTTGCCTATTGATAAAAATGGGGTGGCCGCCGTAAAAGGATTTGAAAACAGCAAACGCATCACGGAATTAAGAAAAGTACCAGAGGCAAAAAAGATTTTCAGTGAATTGATTCAATTCTACGGCGTCAACAGCTTATTACAACACTGGCTGAAAAATAAATTCACCGACTTCGAATCGTTCAAAAAAACACTGTCTGCAAAAATCAGCCGATCTGCCTGGTTGAATATTGGAGGACAATTGATTCAAAAAGAAGAAACGGAAAAATTAATTCGTCAAATCAAAACAAACAAAATAAAAGGCTGGGGGGAACTTCATGATTTTTATAAAAAACAAGGCGATTCCTATTCAACGGATAAAAATCATCATGCCTATACTTCTTTGTTGGAAATATTACAAATTAGCCCACGTCAATTTACCCCTGCTTTATTCAAGAATTTATTGGCACAATCCATTAATACAAAAGAATGGATGTGCAAAGGAATTTATGATTCAAGAGCAAAAGATTATACTAACCCATTTAGGAAAATGCTCTATGAAACAGCTGAAGAGATGAATAAAGTTATTGGCAAATTAGAGGACAATGCTTTTATTCAACAACAATTGGGCGAACTCGACGACCTTAAAAAGAAAGTAAAATCTATACAGCGGAAAATCAAATAACCAATTGCAAATATTTGGTGGGCGATTACATTGTACATTAATTGGAACAAAAACTAGCCAATCACTTACTTCAACTGATACTAGCCTACTAAAGAAAGGTAGAAAGCAAGGCTGATCCTTATCTTTGCAGGCAATAAAACTATTATTTTGAAAAAAACCCTTCTCCCCCTCTTATTGCTTTGTTTTTCATTTGCTGCAAAAGCACAAACAATTGCTCAAATGAAAAAAGTGTTAGACACTACTAGTAATCCGATAGGATATGTAAAGTATGTATTGAAGAAAAGATATTATATCGACACGATTCCTGTATATAGTACCAATTCTTTTTTAGGCAAAGCAGATAGCTTAGCATATCGGGGTAAACTGGGCAAAACATATGGGCCATTCAAAGGTGAAAATATTCTAGTGAAAATTTTATACAAGGCCCCCAATACCTTTTACCATGTCAATCATATATTGATAGACACTTCTACTTTTAGGCCCAGGTTTGCCGATTCTTTAGCGGATGTAATCATCAATAAAATAAAAGCAGGTACTGCAAGCTTTGCCTCA
>Ga0194063_10000744_pt1 | contig 22857 bp, 21 predicted proteins | sample SepL3720m_MetaG_FD_155459 | JGI IMG/M metagenome (GOLD analysis project Ga0194063, IMG submission 155459) | Anoxic zone freshwater microbial communities from boreal shield lake in IISD Experimental Lakes Area, Ontario, Canada - Sep2016-L373-20m | ecosystem: Environmental > Aquatic > Freshwater...
GATTGGGGGAAAATAATTGGTATGCGGATCCATGGCCGCAGTTATAGTATTTACAAATGTGCTGAAATTTTCATCACTTGTTTCTCTTGATTTCTTGGTAGTAAGAAAACGTTCAATTTGTTTTCGGGTAGATTCACGGGCCTCTCTTTCCAATGTTGAATCGGCCTTTACTTTTAATAGCAATGAAATAGAATCCGTTTTATCCTTGCTTTTCTCACGCTCATCTTGCAAGTCAACAAATTTGCCCAGCGCAATATATTTTAGTTGCTTTCTCCAACGATCTGCACGCTCGGCCTCATTTTTAGGGAAATTAATTTTTTCTGGATCTAATAAAACCGATTCATCCTTGGTGAAATCAAAAGGCTTTGCTAAAACCGTTTTATAATATTCTGCTGCTTCATTGAGCCGCTTGATATAAAGATCATTGATAGTAAAAAATGACTCTAATGCAGCCCCATTTATTTCGTCATCAATTTTTGTTTCATATTTTTTGAAACTTTCAATATCAGATTTAAGGAGGATGTTTTTCTCTCCGTCTAATTCTTCTGGGAATTTCTTTAAAATCATTTTGGAAAAAGCATCATCAAATGGTCTTGGACTAAAATGTGCTTCCTGTAATAGTATTCCTACATTACGCAATACTTTGGCATATCGAGATTTAGGATTGTCATCCCGATCGTTCTTTCCCTGTGTTTGAAAAGCCAGAAACAATCCGGTAACCGTAAGTACCAGTAATACCGGTAAAAATTTTTTACTCATAATGAATGCTGCAATTTTTTGCATGCGGTAAAATTAACGGAAAAACAGTTGCTTTTATTCCAGCGGCGGCATGGGAAATAGCAAATTATTTCATAAAAAGGGATGAATGGATGCAGGCTGACCGGTTTAAGTCAAATAAAAAAGCCCCTCTTGCAAGGGACTTATTGGGTGGATGACCGGGTTCGAACCGGCGACCCTCAGAATCACAATCTGATGCTCTAACCAACTGAGCTACAACCACCATGTTGATTTCTGCTGCAAAAGTAACCAAAAAGCCATTTAAGGCAAAATTACATTTCATCTTATTTTTTTTTGCCTTTCTTTGCATCCAATTTATAAACATGAATAGCTGGCTATTTCTGATTCCCTTGATTTCGGCTTTTATTGGTTGGTTTACCAATTGGATTGCCATAAAAATGCTTTTTCATCCAAAAGAGCCCAAGCGTATACTTGGAATTCAATTTCATGGTATTTTTCCTAAAAGGCAGGCGCAGTTTGCGGAAAAATTAGGCAAACTAGTAAGTAATGAATTGCTGTCCTTTGATGACATTGCGGAGAAAATAACCAATCAGTCCAATATTGACAAAATAATGCCTGAAATTGAAAAGCACATTGATGCTTTTCTGAAAAATAAATTAAGTGATACTTTCCCATTATTGTCGATGTTCATCAGCGACAAAACCATCAATCAATTAAAAAGTTCATTGATGGATGAATTGCAAGCCCTCTTTCCACAGATAATGCGCAATTATATGGGCAATCTTCGGCAAGAATTGGATTTAGAGAAAATTGTAACAAAAAAAGTGCAGGAATTCTCTTCCGACAAACTAGAATCTATACTTAATGACATCATGCAAAAAGAATTCCGATTTGTAGAAATAATAGGTGGTGTCCTCGGTTTTATTATCGGTATTGTGCAAGTACTGATTACGATCTTAAGTAATTAATTAAATCCTTTAACATTTAAAGCTATTCCCCATCCTATATGGCCATTCATCCCTTATGAGGTAGATGGTTAAACATTTATGGCCGATTTTTGTAATAGCTAGATAAAATAACAAAACTTATAATGAAAAAAATCTTTCAAACAATACTTGTACTGGTTTCCCTATTTTATACCCAATCAAGTTTTGCCCAGTTTCAAGGAACTGGTGGCAGGGGGCAGATGGGCATGGGTGGTCAGAATATGAATATTGGCCGTTTTTATGGCAAATTACTTGACTCTGTCAGCAATAAACCGCTGGAAGCTGTTTCTGTACAGTTAATTCAAAACAAATTGGACTCTGCCACAAAAAAGAGAAAAGATGTAGTGGTAGGTGGTATGCTAACCAATAAAAGAGGAGAATTTAGCATTGAAAATCTAGCCATCATGGCTTCCTATAAACTTAAGATTACTGCCATAGGGTATAAATCAGTGGAACAAAAAGTGGCTTTCTCAATGAACATGGGTGGCGGCAATGGAGACATGTCTAGTATGTTAAATGGAGTTGATAAGGATTTGGGCAATATAAAATTAAAGTCCGATTCTCGTCAGCTAGAAAACGTAACGGTAACAGCCAACAAGCCATTGCTTACGATGAATATCGATCGCAAAGTTTTTAATGTTGAAAAAAATCTTACTAGCATAGGTGGAACAGCCGTGGATGTAATGAAGAATGTGCCAAGTGTGAATGTAGATATTGATGGCAATGTAAGTTTAAGAAATGCAACCCCGCAAATATTTGTTGATGGCAGACCTAGTACAATGACGCTCGATCAGATTCCCGCAGATGCAATATCCACAGTTGAAATCATTACGAATCCCAGTGCTAAATTTGATGCAAGTGGTGGTGGTGCAGGTATCTTGAATATTGTTTTAAAGAAAAATAGAAAAGCAGGCTATAATGGAAGTATGAGGGCCAGTATTGATAGCCGTGCTCGACCAGGATTTGGCGGCGATTTTAACTTGAAACAAGATAAAGTCAACTTTTTTGCTGCAGGTATGCTAGCCATTAGAAAATCAATCAGTACGGTAACGAGTACTCGAACAGATTTTTTAAACAATGCCATTGCACATCTACAACAGGAAAACGGACCAGTAAGCAAAGGTTATTTCGGCTTTGGTCGCATTGGAATGGATTATTTTATTGACAATAGGAATACCATCACAATTGGTGGCAATATTGGACGTGGCCAATTTAAAACCAATGATGTAATTAATATATTGCGCGATACCATGTATATTCCCATTACCATAGCAGACAAAGGGAATCGAAGTAGCTATAGCGTAGGGAATTTCAGGAATTATGGTTCTAACTTAAGTTTTAAACACAATTTCGCAAAAGCTGGTAAAGAGCTGACTGCTGATGCCAATTTCAATTACAGTAAAAATGATAACCTGGGAGATTTTACCACACAGTATTATTACATGAATGACAATCCCAAAACACCCTTGATTACAGAACAAAGTTTGGGTGGAGGCACTACCCAATTCTTCACTTTACAAACTGATTTTACCAACCCTATTACCAGTAAAATTAAAATCGAAATGGGTGCAAGAGCAGCCATCCGAAATTTCACCAGTTTTAATGATAATTATTTTAAAGACGGCAGTGGCAAATACGTTTTAATACCTGGTTTAAATAATAATTACGAGTTTAAAGACGCTGTGTATGCAGCCTATACCACTTACTCGCAGCAGTTCCAAAAACTGAGCATGCAATTAGGTGTAAGAGTAGAAAGTTCTAAATACGATGGAAATTTAATTAGCAAAGCCAAAACCTTTACCAATTCATACCCATTTAGTATGTTTCCCAGCGCCTTCTTTTCCTATAAAATCAATGACAAACAAGACATGCAGTTGAATTATAGTAGAAAAATTAATCGACCTAATTTTTTCCAAATAATTCCATTTATCGACTATACCGATTCTTTGAATTTGAGCAAGGGGAATCCAGATCTAATTCCCGAATTCACCAACTTAATGGAATTATCCTACAGCAACCAATTTAAGCCAGGAAATACTTTTTTGACCACCCTTTATTTCAGAAATACGAATGACTTGATTACTCGTTATCAATCAAAGGAAAAAAATCCTAACCCTGCAAAAACAGATAGCGTAATCATGAGTTCCTATATTAATGCTACCAGAAGTTATACCTATGGCATGGAACTAACTGGGAAAAATAAATTAGCCAATTGGTGGGACCTTACTACTAATATCAATGTTTTCAATAGTACTATTGATGCCGCTAATATTGCAGGAGGAAGCAGCAATTCGCAATGGAGTTGGTTTGCCAAGATCAATAATAATTTCAAACTACCTAAAAACTATTCTATTCAATTAAGTGGCGATTATACTGCCAAAACCTTGTTGCCTCCTGGTAGCAGTGGCGGACGAGGAGGCATGGGGGGTGGCATGGGTGGCATGATGGGAGGTGGCGGATTTGGCCAATCTCAAACCAGTGCACAGGGTTATATTAAACCCAGGTACAGTATGGATATCGCTATTAAAAAAGAGTTCTTGAAAAACAATGCGGCATCGATTACTTTACAAATGAATGATATTTTCCGCACACAATTAAGTGCATCCCACTCTGAATCAATTTATTTTATACAAGACAATGAACGTCGCCGTGACCCACAAGTGCTAAGATTGAATTTTAGCTGGCGCTTTGGAAAATTCGATGTAAGCTTATTTAAACGCAAAAACATGCGAGGAGAAATGGACAATATGCAGAATATGCAAAGTGGAATGGGGCAATAATTTAAATTTTATATTTTTTAGCAGCGCAGCCATAGGTTGCGCTGTTTTATTTTAATAGAACGCTTGGCAATACGCTATCGACTTGGCTCAGAATGGGTAAAAGGGCATCGTAAACTCAAGCAGCGCATATCATCATTTCATAATCTTAGCTCTGCCCTCCTTAAATAGTGCATAATTTAACTTTAGGCACTGTATTACTATGAAAATTATTTCAGAACTTTACGATACTAAATGATTCCTGAGATGAAAAAGTCATTACTCGGTACCCTGCTTGTTTTTTCATTCCTAGCTGTACAATCGCAAAGTTTGGATCCCGCTAAGAAAATGTTGTATTATGAGCGTTATAAGTCAGCCATTAATCTATTAACTCCAATTGTAGCTGCTGATACCAAAAATGCAGAAGCAGCTTACTGGTTAACAGAAAGCTACTTGCAATCTTCGAAGCAGGAATTTGCGAAGGCAAAAGCGGTGCTAGATAAAGCCTTATCCAATAACCCAGGCAATGGTTTTTTGTTAGCAGCACTCGGACATATTCAAATCAAAGAGAACAATCCTGGCGCTGCAAAAAGGAATTTTTTAGCAGCAGAAGGAGTTGCAGGGAAAAATGCTGAAATATTGCTTGCTATCGCTAGAGCTGCCATTGAACCTAAAAATGATGACAGCAGTTATCAATATGCAGTTAATATATTAAATAAAGCACTTCCCCTCAAAAACGTAAATAAACCACAAGCATATATTCTATTAGGCAACGCGTATAGAAAAATATGGAATGGAGAAAGTGCAGATAAAAATTATCGAAATGCATTGTTGGAAGATCCAAAGTATGCATTGGCAAATTATCGGCTGGGCAAATTATACGAGACTCAAAAGAATTATGAAATAATGTTAGAAAATTATGAGTATGCCATCAAGCTGGATCCGATTTATGCCCCTGCCTATTTAGCGATGTATGATTATTATTCTTACAGAGATGTAGACAAGGCAAAAGAATATCTTGATAAATATATTGCGAATACAGATGCCGATTGTCAAACAGCCCTTTTCGCTGCTGATTATTTATTCAGAGCAGGAAAATACAATGAAGCCTTGGCCAAATCTAGTCAACTACAAACTGGAGCTTGTGCGAGTGAAATCGGTCTTAGATTGAAAGTATTGAATGCTTATTGCTATGAAAGATTGAAAGATTCCGTGAATGCCAAATTGAATATTGAATCCTTCATGCAACAAGAAGTGCCAGATAAAATTCAAGTAACTGATTATGAAATTGCTGCTACCATCGAATCCAAATTTGCGGAATCGGAAGATGCGGTGATTGGTTTTTATAATAAAATAATAGAAAAAGACACGACTGGTTATGAAAAGACTATGGCACTTAATAGATTGCTGGAAATATATAAAAAACAGAATAACCCTGTTCAAATAGCAGCAACTTTGGATCGCATTTATAATTTTAAACCCAAACCAAGTAACTTGGATATTTACAACCGAGCCTTGGCGCATATGAATATTTTAGATTATGCACTAGCCGACAGCCTTTGGCAGATGTATAAAGAAAAATATCCAGAACAGATATATGGCTATACCTACAGAATCAAATGTAATGAAGCATTAGACACCAGCATGCAATTAGGCTTAGCCGTTCCGCATTATGAAGCTATGGTTGCATTCGCAGGAAAAGACACTGTTAAATACAAGTCCCAATTGGTAAACAGTCTTTATAAATTGGTGGTGTACTATGTCAACATCAAAAATGATAAACCAAAAGCAATTGACTACCTAACACAATATTTGTTATTTGACCCCACTAATGAAGAAGCCAGAAAACTATTGGAAAAATTGCAAAAAGCCAATGGTTCTTAACCAAGGCGGTATTGCTAGATACAATTTACTAATGTTACCTTTGCTGGATGGAATTGAGCAATCGCAAGGCATATCACGAATATTATATTGAGGCAAGTTTTATTGCTGGTATGGTATTAGCAGGAACCGAAATCAAAAGCTTGCGTACTGGCAAAGCCAGTTTCAATGATAGTTATTGTTATTTTCACCAGGGAGAACTTTTTGTAAAAAGCCTACACATTTCCGAATACGCCTATGGTACTTATACCAACCATGAACCGATGCAGGAAAGAAAATTATTATTAAATAAAAGGGAATTAAAAAAGATCGAGGGTAAGATTAAGGAAAAGGGGTATTCGGTTATTCCACTTAAAATTTTTATTACAGAAAAAGGATTGGCAAAAATGGAAATTGGCTTGGCCAAGGGGAAAAAAATACATGACAAAAGGGATAGTATTCGGGAAAGAGAAACAGATAGAGATATTAAGAGAAAATATGGTATTTAATGAAGCCCCCTCCTACACATTCTTAACATTCACTCAAGCTCAGCGGTACATTAACGGCTAGTCCACCATCGGAAGTTTCTTTGTATTTACTATTCATATCAATGGCAGTGTCCCACATTGTTTTAATAACACTGTCCAGACTAACTTTTGCATAATCAGGAGTACTTTGTAGCGCCAATTGCGATGCAGTAATGGCTTTGATGGCTCCCATGGTATTTCTTTCAATACAAGGAATTTGTACCAAGCCTCCAATAGGATCACAAGTAAGTCCCAGATGATGTTCCATTGCAATTTCGGCAGCCATTAAAGTTTGTCTTTGTGTACCACCCATACATTCGGTAAGGGCTGCAGCTGCCATAGCGCTACTGACCCCAATTTCAGCCTGACAGCCCCCCATGGCAGCAGAAATAGTTGCTCCCTTTTTAAATATACTTCCAATTTCTGCAGCAGTTAATAAGAATTGAAGCATCTTATCTTCTGTATTACCACCACAAAAACAAACATAATATTGTAGCACGGCGGGAATAACTCCTGCAGCACCATTGGTGGGGGCAGTAACTACTCTTCCAAAACTTGCATTCTCTTCATTAACTGCCAGGGCAAAGCAACTTACCCAATCCAAGATATATTTAAAATCATTTCCACCTTGTTGAATCGTTGCTATCCAGCTACCATAATCTTGATAAGCCCTTCCGTTAATTAATTTTTTATTTAAACCAGCTGCTCTTCTCTTTACATTTAATCCGCCCGGCAGCATCCCTTCTGTATGACAGCCTCTGTAAATACAGTCCTTCATTACGTTCCAAATATTTATCAAGCCTTGCCGAGTGTCGGATTCTGGGCGCCAACTGTGTTCATTTTCCAATACAATTTCACTAATATGTAATCCCGTTTTCATACACCAATGCAGTAACTCGTCGGAGGTATTGATGGGGAAAGGCAGCACTACATCTTCCAGATTGCTATAAGTCGCATAAGCGTCATCGTTAGCCTCTATGCCAGGTTCTTTAACAACAAATCCTCCTCCGACAGAATAATAAGTTTCTGCCAGTGTTTCCCCATTCGTGCATGCTACCAGAAAGGTCAATGCGTTGGGGTGGAATGGAAGGCTTTCACTGAAAAGAAATTCAATATCTTCTGCAGGATTAAAATCGATTTCGTGTTTACCTGCCAGTACTATTTTTTTCATTGCCTTTATATCGGCCACTTTTGCATCAATAGCACTTACATCAAAGCTTACGGGATCATCGCCACTCAAGCCCAATTGAATAGCAATATCAGTACCATGACCAATACCTGTTTTTGCAAGAGAGCCATAGAGTAAAATTTCTATACTCGCCACCTTGTCTAATAATAGTTTTGCTTCGAGTGACTGTGTAAACTGTTGGGCAGCACGCCATGGACCCAAAGTATGGCTACTACTTGGACCTACTCCAATCTTAAACATATCAAAAACAGAAATTGCTTCGTGCCGCAATGGAAATGAGTTTAGGTAAAATTAAAAAAGGCTTTGATTGTTTGATCAAAGCCCTTCACATTTTTTATTGTACGTCTATCAATTGTATTTCAAAAATAAGGTAGGCATTGGGTGGTACTGATGTGCCAGAGCCAGAGGCGCCATACCCCAATGAAGGAGGAACAAATAAACGGATAGTGCCCCCTTTTTTAATTTGAGGGATCCCCTTCTGCCATCCTATAATTAGATTTCCTAATTGAAAAGTGGTGCCGAAAAGGTTTTGGTCAAAAATTGTATTATTGAAAAGCTTACCAGTATATTTCACTGTCAAATATGAACAAAGACCTGGAGTAACAGTACCTGTACCCGCTGACGTTACTTCATAAAATATGCCACTACTATGCTGCACAGCAGTAGGAGCGTTGGTATTTACATAAGCCTGTACTACGGCAATTTCAGCGGCTGGTGCTACTAGGGTTGATTCTGTATAAGGGCAAGTAACGGGGTCGGTAGAGGTTTTGTTACAGGAAAGGATGACAGTTGCGCCCAATAATAACATTACAATTTTTCTCATAAATAGGTATTCAATTTTATTCAAAAATAGGCTTTAATGGCCTTCGCTGTTACTCGCCCACTTTTTTTCTTTATATTTTAACTCTTTATACAATTGCTCATTCATTTCCCATTTGAATTGCATTCTGAAAAATGCATAGCAAAATGCCAATATAAATATGGCAATGATAACCATTACAAAATCTGCATTGGTTACTTTGGCAAATTTTTCTGACCAGCCAGCTACTACAATAGCTGTCTGTTTTGTCTCTACACGCATGTACCAAAGAGGGAGGTAAAGCCTGACCACCACCATCAATAGTAAAATGGGTAAGCTATAAATTAAAGCCATTGGCAAGCCGCTAATTAGTTTTCGGCTAAAAAGGGCTTCTTTTTCTCTTACCTGCTCCCAATACTGCAAAAACTGCTTATCTTTTTCTGATAACATGCTGCAAATCTAGTACAATTGAGCTTTCTGGCTTTGCCATCTAGTCAATATCTTGTATGTTTGTCTACATCAATCATAAGCATGAAAATTGAACAATTACTGGTACAACATTTTTACCAGGAAAAAACGATTACCCTGCAAGGAATTGGTAGCTTTAAACTGAATGTAGACATCGTATTTCCGGTAGAGAATGACAAGGATTTTGTAGGCTCCTCTGATAGTATCAGTTTTGTTTACAATGGGCGTGCACTAGAAGATGATGCTCTTATCAATTATATTGTTCACCAAACCAGAAAAATAAGGCCGCTGGCTGCTGCTGACTTGGATTCGTATTTATTGCTAGGCCGGCAATTTTTGAATATTGGCAAGCCCTTTTACATTGATGGTATTGGCACTTTGAATAAAAATCAGGCTGGTCAATACGAATTTATACCCGGTCATCTTATCAACAAAGAAAAAGACTTAGTGCATTCAGAAGCCAAGGAAAAAGCAGAGGAAGTTATTTCATTTGCATCTGAAAGTAAATCCAAGAGTAATAAAAAATCTCTGATCATTGCTGCAGTAATTGTCCTATTGGCCATGGGAGCCTGGGGACTATGGTATTGGCTGTACAATAACAAAGGGAATGTTCCTGCAACGAATACCATCACTGAATCGAATACATTGCCCCTTATTGACACCCCTACAAAAACAAAGGATACCCTGCCTATAACCAATAACACTATTATTACTACAATACCAAATAGCAGTGCTTATACTTTCAAAATTGTTTTTGAAAATACCACCAATAAAGACTGGGCTGAAAAAAGGATGTTGAATTTGATTGGCAGAGGACATCAGGTAATTTTGTATAGCACGGACTCTTTACATTATAAATTGGCAGAGCCATTTACTAGACCACTATCTGATACCAGTTTTATTAAAGATTCACTTAACCAATATTATTATAATAATAAAGGGCGAGTTGAATTATAACAGTTAAGTATGAACGAAACTGAATTTCCTGAAACTTTTAACAAGGACCACTACCCTCGGCCTACGATTTTTTTAATCATTTTTGTAGTGCTGTCATTGTTGGATATAATTGGCACTGCCACCAATTTAATTGCCTTACAAATAAGTGCCAAGCCCCTATTGATTCCCGTACTAATTATTTATCTTTTTTATAGCTTTCCCCAAGTGGCAGGCAAATGGATGATTTATGTTGCCTTGATTTTTTCAACTTTAGGAGATATTTTTTTGCTGTTTGAATTCATGCAGCCCTCCTTTTTTATTTTTGGGGTAGCCGCTTTCTTATTGGCGCATGTTTTTTATATCAGCTATTTTTTTCGCATCAAATCTTATTTTGGGTCTCTTTTTAAAAAGCAACCCTGGTGGCTATTACTGATTTACAGTTATTGCTTTGGCTTATTATTACTCATCTTCCCGGGCTTAGGTGACATGGAAATTCCAGTCACCATTTATGCCATTGTTTTATCTGCCATGCTTTTTAGTAGTGTACATGTATATTTAAAAGTACAATCACCCTCCAATAAATATTTTGTTGCTGGAGCCATCTTATTTGTTTTATCTGATTCAATGCTGGCCATCAATAAATTTTATCACCATTTCCCAATGGCCGGAGTTCTGATTATGCTCACGTATTGTGCAGCACAATACCTGTTGGTAGAAGGCGTAGTATCTCAAAAAATAGCATTAAAACCTAAAGAATGGTGGGAGGATTAATATCCTTTTTATTCTTCCATCTGAAATAAATATAAAAGGGTATGCCAGCTGCCGTGAGCACTAACCCAAGTACAGAATTCATTATTTTAATTTTTCCTGACATATAATTAGTAATGTCATTGTACAAAGTGAACCCCAAATAAAAAGCAGTAAAAATCAATAATAGTGCGGGTATCCATGGGTATCCCCACATTTTATAGGGTCTGTTTGCATCCGGCATTCTTTTTCGCAATATAAATAGCCCGCTAATCATCATCAGATTGAAAAGCCATGCAACAAAAATATACATATCTGTAAGGGTATAAAACGACCCACTAAATACAAATAGGATCATAATAAAAAGATGCAACCAAAGTGCGTTGCCAGGGGTGTTATATTTTTTATGAACCTTGCCAAATACTCGAAAGAAATTACCCTCTTGTGCCATTGCAAATGTCATGCGGGGTGCCGCTAACACATTTCCATTGGTAGCCCCCAACACGGATAAGCAAATCAGTAAAGCAATCGCGCTACCCCCCAAGCTACCAAATGCAATACCTGCTGCATCTGAAGCCACTAATGAAGAGGAAGCCATTTGCTCTACGGGCATGATATATAACATGGCGGCGGTAATGGCCATATAAATCAACATACATATCCCTACTCCTATAAACAAACTACGAGGAATGTTTTTCTCAGGATTTTTTATTTCCCCTGCAACAGTAATCATATTTGCCCATCCATCATAGCTTTGCAATGCTCCATTACAAGCTGCTACCAGCGCAGCTATCATTGCTAATATACTAGCAGGATGAAGGGTTGCTGAGCTTTCTATAAAATGATGAAAGGAGCCCTTACCAGAAAAAAATAAACCGCCTATCAATAAAGCAATGGACATCACTTTGATAATTGTGAAAAATAATTGCACCCTGCCTCCTAACCGAGTGCTGATATAACTGATAAGGGTAAACGCTGTTAAAACCAATATGGTCAATATTTTCACTCCCCAATCTTGCAAGGGAAAAATATCTCCAATCATTGGCAAATGAATAACAAATGAATTCACCAGACTGGTAGATAATACAGGCAATTTTACAAAGTTTTCGAAATACTGTGCAAAGATGAATGCAATCCCCGCCGTGCCAGCAGTATTAATCACTGAAAAATTAGCCCACCCAAACAAATAGCTCCAAAATTTTCCATAAATCGTTTGCATGAACATATATTGTCCACCCGTACGAGGCATCATGGCGCCTATTTCTGCACTTACCATTCCTGCAAATAAGGTGAACAACCCTGCGATTATCCATACCAGTAATACCCATCCTGGCGACCCCAATAATGCAGCCATCTCTGCAGGTCGCATAAATATACCCGACCCAATGATGCTACCCACCACAATGGAGGTAGCAGCAGGAAGACCTATGCTTCGTTGAAAACTGGCTGGGTTTTGCATGCAATGAAAATAAGTATAATTATAATCTCTACCACTCTTATCCTGCTTTTTTTGCAGCCCTGATCATTTCGGGATAGCCCATTTTTTTACTAAGCGCATTAACTGCCATGGCTATTCGTTTTGTGCTAGTTTCAATGGTTTTAGCCGATTCAATCCATTTGCCAAAATAATTCCGATGTCCTTTTGTCAAGGAATTAAAATACTCCATGGCTGCTGGTTCATCAGCTAAGCAAACCATTAAGGCCACAGGCAGTGAATAGGCGTCTGTATCTATTGCCAACTCCACCCTTATCATTTCATTCAACTTTTTTTTAACCCCCTTTCTAATAGTTGCATTCAAAGGCAGTATAAAATCACCTCCCCCCATCGGTATCAGGGCAATTCCTTTGATGACAAATGCATCCAAGCTACCTTTGACCCTGAATGATTGCTTCTTTCCGGGTTGTAATTTTTCAGCAACTGCTGCTGGTAATTCAATATAGGTCCAGCCCGTCTTTTCACCTTGTTGTGCAAATTTCTTTATCGTGGCGTTGAACTTTATCACTCAATTAATGATTACTGAAATTAAATGTATAAATGTTTTGTTATTCTTTAACTATTTGATTACTATTTTTAAGGAATGAAAAAACTGATACTCTATACCCTGTCCTTTTGTTGCATAGGTTTAACAAATGCCCAATCCAATGCAGCTTATCAAACGGTGGATGATGCCGTGATGAAACTGGGCAGCTTCGACAGTCTGAATATGGGTACTATTGCCAATATCGTTACCAAAAACTGTACAACGAAAGAATTAAAAGCCAGGGCCATTTACACTTGGATTGCCACTCATATTAGCTACGACATTAAAGCTGGCAAGAGCAATGACCTGAGTAAAGTAAATAGTACAGAAATTTTAAAAACCCGCAAAGCCATTGGTGCCGGCTATGCAGCGCTCTTTCAAGATATGTGTAGCAGTGCCAATATCCGTTGCCTTACTGTAGATGGATTCATCAAGAAAAATACCGATGAAATCAATGAAAAAAAACCAGACATCAACCATACCTGGGCTGTAGTTCAATTAGGGCAAAGTCCAGAAACCTGGTATTATGTAGATCCTTGCATGGGAGCAGGCACGCTTGATAAAAAAGGCAGCAATTTTATAAAATCATTTGAGGGAATTTATTTTTTTGCTGACAAAAAGATTTTCAACAACCAACATTATCCCGATAATGAAGCATGGAAATTAGGCAATGCGCCAAAGAGCAAGAAAGATTTTTATGAATTACCCATTAGCCTTACTGGTGCGCATCAGTTTGGAGTGCATAGTTTCACCCCCAATTCGGGCATACTCAATGCCAAAGTGGGCAAAGCGGTTAATTTCAATCTAACTGCCAGCAATGGCAGCCAGGTTTTAAAAGTAGCTTTACGATTAGAAGCCAACAAGAAAATTATTGAAAAAGTGATGAACTTCACCGTAAATGGCAGTGCCATTGGGTTTGCCTATACCTTTAATGAGGACGGCGAATTTCCTTTAACCATAACTTTGAATGACAAAGAAGTTTTGCAATATCTATTGATAGTAGAATAAATCAATTACTAACGGTTATCGATGACTGCTGAACTAGATTTCCCGACTTTATTTCGCAATTTATTTTTACTGTCAGGGGCTTTATTACTTTTAACACCCGATTATTCCCAACCGTTGCGGCGTCCAAGATAAGCTTACCGATGGTGGCAGGAAATCCATTGCCTCCAAAACCATTTGTATTATTTGAACCAATTGTACTGTTACCATCTCCTAATAAAAGTGTATTTCCAGCAGCAAAGTCATAAGGCACTTGCATTATTTCACTGCTGCTGCCCAATGGCGGATTCACGAATTGAAGCGTACCTCCACTACAAATAAAACTAGTGGCTCCTGCATCAGCCACCATAAGAGATTCTCCATCTGCTACACTTGTAGATACAAATCCTGTATTGCCGTCGATGGTTAATTTGCCACCTGTAAGCATAAAACTGTAATTGCCCGTCAATTGCACTTTCCCATTTACCCAACAAGTGCCGTTGGAAATAGTTAGACTACCCTCCACAAAAAGTTGACTCGTTTTTTTTGAAGCCCCCCCAATTGTTAGCACTACGGAAGGATCTAAAATACTAACGGAAGCGGATGGACGAATTTTTAAATATTTAATTTGTGTAGATACCGGAATGGTAACAGAATGCCCTGCACTGATTTCCACGGAGTCGTTTAAAGAAGGGAGCAATCCACATTCCCATATTGCAGGATTATTAAAATTGCCAGAACCAATTGTTTTTCGCATCGAAGCACAAATAATGGTAGTATATACTGCTCTAAACCCTGCTTTGACTGTAGCCCCATCCGAATGAAAACGCAATGTTATTACAGATCCGCTGCTGGTGACTGGCACAGGCAAGCTGGCACCTGTTAATGCAGCCAACACAGGCGCGGCAGTGGTACTTCCATCATAAATAATCAAGGAATCGAAATTGGCTTCCAAATCGAAATTTAAAAAATTAAGTTGAACTGCCGTAGCACCAGGAGGTGCAATACTAAAAGTGTAATTTTCTGAATTATGGTAAACTCCTTTATATCCACCCATATCGTAGAGGGTATCTGTTAAAGCTGTTACAGTACATTGGGTTAAATTTCTATCCACCAGATTCCAGCAATCCATATAACCTGCATCGTTGCCCAATTTCCAAACGGCTACACCTGCAATACCTCTTTGCCTTACCAGATTGTATTTTTTTTGAAGGCTAATAGTGTCATCCATGAATTGCTGATTGGGAGTTGTACCTGCATCAAAACAATGATAGGCTGCCAAAGAATTGGTATCACGATAAGGGGTGGTATAATACCCATTGGAATTTTGCCTGTATTGTGCATAGGTTTGTGAACTGGGTGATGCAGCATTCCCTGTTGCGGGAATAACACAACCATTGAGGGTAGCCCAACGGCGACCATAATAAGGCATGGCCAAAATAGATTTAGCAGTACCTACATTTTTTATCAGGTTATTTAAATCATTAGAAACACTGCCATGTCCATATGGATCGCCAGCTACTGCAGGAAATTGATAGGTAGGTGCAACAGGACCAGGATAGAATTGCCCGCCCCAATAATAATCATACCCCATTAAAATAAACAAATCGGTGGTGGACAAAAGATTCGATAATAAGCTAGCCGAATTGGCATAGGCTCCCTGCAAATCGATACTTAATTCAGCTGCCGGTATGGCTGCATGTAACTGAGCCGATAAATTGGACATGAAATTGGTAAAAGCCGTTAAGTAAGTACTACTCAAACCCGATCCTTCAAAATCTATATTGATACCTGTGGCATTGGCAGCCACTACATGATTGACCAAATTATTGATACAATTTGATTGAACAGAACTATTTCCGAAGAAGACAGCAAATTCTGTGCTATTATTAAAAAGGGTAGCACAAAGATTTACTTTAACCCCATTCGACAAAGCAGTCAATACAGTAGCATCAGTTGCAAATCCGGACATTGCGGTAGGATTTTTAGCATTGCCAGTAGCAGGATCAATATCATAACTGAAATAGGAAAGATCGCTTAATAGTGACCATTGATAACTTGAAGAAGAGGTGCCGATAGAATGCCAACCAAACATCCGTTTATTGAGGGCACAATAGTTTAGCGTAGCGGGTGTACTTGTTGGTGCTGTACGACATTGTCCATACCAAACACAACGCAAACTATCCCATACTTGAACGGGGTATGCATACAAAGTACGTTGCCTTTGCAATTCATTCCAATGTTCAGAAAAAAGGGCCGATTGTGCGTTCGTGCTGATGCAAGTTGCCATGGAAAATAGCAGTAAGAAAACAAGCGGCTTAAATAATTTAATCAAACAATGCATTGCAATAGTGGTTGGCAATAAAAATAAGAGACATTCATTTCCCAATGCAAGAAAGCTTTCAAGATATAATCAGGAGCAACACTAAACATCCCCTATATTTAGTGATATTAAAAGAGTCCTATTGGAATGAATGATCATTTTCCCGAATAGAAAAAATCACGGCCGAAATGGCTAAAATAATATAGCAACAGAAAAATGGAGCTCGCAAAAAAGAAAGGAATCAATAAAATTTCCTATTTCTACCTCCACCAAAATTACCTCCACCTGGTTCTCTTTTTTTGAAACTGGAAGCTTGGGGTCTATCCTCCGCTTCTTTTACTACCAAGGGTTTTTTACCTAATGAAATATCATTTAATAATTCAATGGCTTCCTTGCCCTCTTCGCTGTTGGGCATGGTTACAAAACCAAAACCACGACTCTTACCTGTTTCGCGGTCAATAGAAACTTTGGCGGAACTCACCGTGCCAAATTTTTCAAATATCTCTTCTAATTCAGCATCATCGAGATCGTATGGAAGTCCAGCGACAAAAATATTCATAGAGTACTTTTTGTAAAAGTACATTATTCGGTAATGTTTGCACAAAAAAATAATTAAAAAGCCATTCATGTAATTCCGGTTGATAATCCCTTCCGCTAACGTAATTTTGATTTATGCGAAAGTCGCTATCTATTATATTGAATTCATTGAAGCTTACTTTTCAGGAACTGAAAGTAAATAAACTCCGTACAGCCCTTAGCCTTACAGGTGTTGCATTTGGTATTTTCTGTATCATTGGTGTATTGGCAACTGTCAATAGTCTGGAAATCAATATCCAAAATGAAGTCAAAAGCTTGGGAAGCAATACTATTTATATTGATCGCTTCGATTATAGTGGGGGGCCTGACCGCCCATCTTGGAAATACAGAGAGCGGCCTGTGATGAAATATGAAGATGCTGCACTGATTAAAGAAAGAAGTCAATTATTAGAAGCCATTGCATTTTTAATGCAAACGGGTGCCAATATTTCGCATAAAGAAGATGTCATTCAGGGATCTAGGGTATACGGTGTAGTGCCCGACCAAATGATTATTCAGCCCCTCAGTTTTGCCGGTGGCCGATATTTTTCTACCAGCGAATTTGATGCGGGTAGCCATGTTTGCTTATTGGGCTATGTGAATGCTGAAAATTTATTTGGTACCGCTGAAAGAGCAGTGGGCAAAGAAATTGACATAAAAGGAAGGAAAGCAATTGTTGTTGGGGTTATTAAAAAAGAAGGGACCAATTTTATCGGATGGGATTATGATAATTGTATCATGATGCCTTATCTTTTTTGTAAACAAATTTTTAATGACAATTTCAGCAACCCGATATTGATAGCAAAGGGAAAGGAAACCGTTACAACAGCCGCCCTACAGGATGAATTACAAGGCATCATGCGACAAGTAAGAAAGTTAAGTCCAACACAAGAAGATAATTTTTCACTCAACAGCGTGGAAGCATTTTCAAAAGCCATCACTGGGTTCTTTTCTACTATCAATGTGGTGGGTGCAATCATTGGTGTAATCAGCTTAATTATTGGCCTATTTGGCATTGCCAATATTATGTTTGTCACGGTGAAAGAAAGAACCTCCATCATTGGCTTAAAAAAAGCCATCGGAGCAAAAAGCAGCAGCATCCTCTTCGAATTCTTAATGGAGGCGGTTATTCTCTGTATTTTAGGAGGCGCGCTTGGGTTACTATTTGTTTTTATTCTAACCCAAATTCTTTCAAAACTCGCCAATTTTCCCGTATTTATCTCCTTGCCCATGTTAATGATAACCATCGTTATTTGTGTGGCGGTTGGCATACTAGCCGGTATCATTCCTGCCAGAAGAGCGGCCCGCATGGATCCTGTGGAAGCCATCCGATCTAAATAATTGATCAAGGGCTGCAAGTATTGATTTCCTACATTTGCAAAAAAACATACACCAAAAATTATTTTCAATTGTCGCATACCCTACTCGCCATAGAATCTTCTTGCGATGAAACATCTGCTGCTATTTGCAGGGATGGAAAAATTTACAGCAATAAAATTGCCAATCAAACCGTGCATGAGCAATATGGTGGTGTGGTACCAGAATTAGCCAGTAGGGCGCACTTACAAAATATAGTACCCGTGGTTGATGCTGCCATTGAGGAAGCAGGTATTTCTTTAAATGAATTAGATGCCATTGCATTTACCCATGCACCGGGGCTGATTGGGTCCTTATTGGTAGGAGCACAATTTGCAAAATCGTTGGCCTTGGCTTTGAATAAACCCTTGATTGCTGTACACCACATGCAAGCTCATGTGTTGGCTAATTTAATACCTGAACAAAAACCTAGTTTCCCTTTTTTATGCCTTACCGTAAGTGGTGGGCATACACAAATTGTTCGATGCGATAGCCCTTCGCAATTAACGGTATTGGGAGAAACCATTGATGATGCTGCTGGTGAAGCATTTGATAAATCTGCAAAATTATTAGGACTACCCTACCCTGGTGGCCCCTTGATAGATAAATATGCTGCCACTGGAGACCCTACCAGATTTTCCTTTCCAGAGCCTCAAATACCTGGATTGAATTTTAGTTTTAGTGGATTGAAAACTTCTTTTTTATACTTTTTAAAAAACGCAGGCAATTCTATTGTTTACAAAGAAACATTATTGGCTAGTACAGCAGAGCAAGAATTATTCATTCAACAAAACCTGCCAGACATTTGTGCTTCTATTCAAAATCGCATTGTAAGTATCTTACTCAATAAACTTAAAAAAGCATCCAAAGAAACGGGCATAAAAGACATTTGTATTGCAGGAGGCGTGAGCGCCAATAAAGGCCTAAGAAAGGCATTTACAGAAATGGGTATGCAGTTGGGCTGGAATACTTTTATACCTGATTTTGCCTATTGCACCGATAATGCGGCCATGATTGCCATTACAGGCTATTATAAATTATTAGAAAATGATTTTGTGGACCTATCCGTCAGTCCAGCAGCCAGGGCGAGCTGGTAATATCACTAAGTTTTAAAAATTATCTATTGGCCAATCCTTATTTCCAATTCAAACAGTTTACCGTTTATCAGCAACATGCAGGCATGAAGGTGACAACGGATGCCTGTTTATTTGGGGCCTTGACAGCAGAATATTTTGCAGCAAAACTGGCCAATAATACCAATCAAATTTCAACTGTATTAGACATTGGAACCGGCACCGGTTTATTGTCATTAATGGTGGCACAAAAAACAGCTTCCTTTATTGATGCCATTGAAATAGAAGCATCCGCCTGCTTGGATGCACAACAAAATTTTGCCTCCTCCCCCTTTTCTGAAAAAATAAAATTGTGGCATGCCGATATAAAAGAATTTTCTTTCGATAAAAAATTTGATTTCATTATTAGCAACCCGCCCTTTTATGAATTGGATTTGCTATCGCCAGATAAAAAAATAAATGCGGCAAGGCATGACGAAAGTTTAACCCTAGCCGTATTAATTAATAAAGTGAAAAGCTTACTAACTGAAGCGGGAAGCTTTGCAGTATTGCTTCCGTATAACCGTAGTAATTATTTTATTCAACAATCGCTGGAAGCAGATTTGCATTTATCGTTACAGTATTCCATTCGTCCTACTCCGAAACATGATTTTTTCAGAAGCATGTTGTTTTTTGAAAGAGTACAAAAAGTAAGCAAACAAATTGCTTTGAATATCAAGCAGGATAACAATGATTATACTGCAGCTTTTATTGATGCCTTAAAAGATTATTACTTGTATTTATAAAGGCTGCATCAGGATTTTCCTGCTCCATACGATTGCATGTATTGATACGGTTCGGTGATAACACCCCCTTTAACAAGGGTAGCTCTTTCGAGCATTGGGCTGCTTCCTTTCACTAAATCTTCCAACACATATTTGATTAATTGTTCCCCAAAATATTGACTGGCATCGCGGGGTAATTCATTGGGAAGATTACCAACCGCCATCAAATCAATACTGCTTGGTAAATAAGGTGCTGTTTTGTGAAAGCCATTTCTATCCACTCCATAGATGGGATTTTGCATGGTTTGATCACCTAGATTTAAAGGCACGCTTCCATTTTCATCATCGGTAATATCTGCAATGGTTTGTATGGTAAAAGCCTCATTAACATCTTTCAACTCGAACAGTCGAGGTATGTCAGTTTCCCAATAAACTCCATTCATTAAAATGTCGGTACAATGTGTAAATGGAAGGAATCGTGACCGATAATCATGGGGATGTTCATGAAAATCTGCCCGCTGGTAAGTACGAGCCAGTTTATGTGTATACAAGTCGGCCCCCTTTAATTGCACATATACTGGGTAGGTAAAATTGCGTTCCAAGTATTCATCTGGTTCCACTTCGGTTACTCCCATTAGGTTCATCACTTCCAATACACCATGTGCTACCCTACCGCTACCCGTAATGGCAATTTTTATATGGGGCAGTTTTAATCCGAAATAAGTATGAATCAAATGTCGGTAATCTTTACTTTCGTGTACGCGTCCTAGTTGGTAAAGCCCAGTGCGATTGCCATAGGCCATCATGCCATTGTGCGCCCCTACAATACCTGCAAAAAATCCAAACCCCAATACCCGTTGCCCATCTTCGTGTTCGAGGCATTCATAATCACTTAAACTTATTTTTTTATCGAGGATGGTTTTAAAAAGTGGTTGGTTGTGAGCCTGTAATTTTTTAGTGTGGGAAAAGAAAAAATAGTGTTTGCCAGGTATCAACATATCCAATGGCACTTCTTTGATACCCAACAACACATCACAGTCAGCAAGGTCTTCTTTTACTTCGATGCCTTGCAATTGATATTCCTTATCTGTAAAACATCGGGTTTGAGAATTTTGAGCTATTATTTTAATACCTGAAATGTTTTTATGAATCCAATTGCACTGAGATGGAGTGAGTGCAACCCGGTTATCGGCAGGGACTTTCCCTTCCCTTATTAGTCCAATCGTAAGCATCGTTGATGGTTTGGAGCAGCAATTTACACTGAACAATCTACATTTGCAGTATGAACTACTTTGAATTATTTGATATACCTGTATCTATTCAGCTAGATAGTAAGTGGTTGACAACACAATATGTTGCATTACAGAAAAAATTTCACCCCGATTTTTTTGGTCAGGCTTCCATAGAGGAGCAGTCGGAGGTGATGGAAAAATCTGCTGCCATCAATAAGGCATTTAAAATTTTCCAAAAAGAGGAAGAAACCATTAAATATATTTTACAATTAAAGGGATTGCTACAAGAGGAGGAAAAATATCAATTACCCCCAGATTTTCTACTGGAAGTGATGGAATTAAATGAATCGCTTTCAGCTAATTCGGCCAATGAGGTAGCGGTTTTTGAAAAAGAAATATATGAGAAGGTTCGGCAGCTAATTGAAGGGTATAATGATGAAAGCGTAACAAAAGAAGACCTGCTAACCTTAAAAGATTATTATTTCAGAAAAAAATACCTGCAACGTATTTTGGAGAGAATGGCTGATTGATGTAATATTGCAGCCCGAATGAATAATTCCATTTGGAATTTAAAAAGCCCAGGTGGCGAAATTGGTAGACGCAGCAGACTCAAAATCTGCCGTTCGCAAGGATGTGAAGGTTCGATTCCTTTCCTGGGCACAAAATCAGAGTTAAGGTAATCTCCAACGAGGTTACCTTTCTTTTTTTCTGCTAAAACCCTTTGCAGTAGCGGTATTGAAGCGAATAAGCTGTTCACTCTTTCGGTTCGAACTACCCCTTTTTCTTTATTATACATGATTCCCTCCGGGAATATCAAGTTTTGTAGTACCCGCTTGTTGTCAAAACCTGCTGTAATCCAAGCCCTGCTTATATGCTGCGCTATACCCAAACATTTCTCAACGGCATTTTCAAGGCTCGAACTATTAATATCAGTTTTAGCAAGATCAGCAGATAACACCTGCATCTCTTCTTTTATTATTGTTACATGTTTATCATATATCTCCTTGTCAATTTCATCAAACAAAAACTTTCTCTCTATTTTTTCAAGCTGTGTTTCTTTCTCTGACAGTTTCTTTTTCAGCAGCTTGGTTTCATCTACTGATTTTGACAACCGTTTTGTAATACCCTGGAGTAATAGTTTTTTTAATGCTGCTTTTTTTTCCTTGTTGTACTCAAACTGTACCAGATAATCGGCAAACAATTTATTAAGGGTTGTAGCTCTTACATTAACAGGAATTACTGTGGATTTAGTTTTATAGTACCAGTTGTTTTTGGTAGTGTATCCCGTTAATGGTTGTCCGCTGATATCATCTTTCGCAAAGATTTTTAGCGGCACTTCCTGATGTACAAATACTTTAGGGATACCGGCAAGTCGCTGAATAATGCCAAAATTTTAAATTTTTTGACCGCTTCGCGGTAAATGATCAAATAATCAAATTGTCAAATGAATCAAGTCCGATAGCTATCGGACTAATCCCTGAGGCAACGAACAGAAAACCCGTTTTGCTTAAGGCCGTTGGTC
>Ga0194063_10000745_pt1 | contig 22846 bp, 14 predicted proteins | sample SepL3720m_MetaG_FD_155459 | JGI IMG/M metagenome (GOLD analysis project Ga0194063, IMG submission 155459) | Anoxic zone freshwater microbial communities from boreal shield lake in IISD Experimental Lakes Area, Ontario, Canada - Sep2016-L373-20m | ecosystem: Environmental > Aquatic > Freshwater...
TAATTAGATAGAGAAAAATAAGGGGAAAAAATACAATCCCTGTCTCTTTTGTGAGAAGTGCGAACGTTGATAAAAAAAGCGCTATTATAATGTGAGTTGTTGATATATTGTTCTGACGGCTCAAAATATATATAGCTAGCAATCCTGTAAACGTAAATAATATCTCTTGAAGAGATGATGCAAAACATACCGCCTCTACCGCGGCTGGATGGACAAGAAAAAGAAGAGCGATAATAAATGCAAATTTATCAGAAAAAAATTTTCTCATGATGTTGAGGATGAGCACAGCGGTAGCGATATGAAACAGAACAGAAGCGAGGTGAAATAGAAATGGATTTGAGCCGGAAAATGCAAAAAGAACGGGGTATATTGTAGCCATGACCGGCCGAAAATATGTCTGCGTGCCTTGGATATTTCCCTGAGCTACAACAGCAAGCTGCTGAATAAACACTTCATCATCCCATACAAAACTATTGAATAAAGAAAAGCTGTAGAGTAATAAGCCAAGGATGATAAGGATGTACGACTTCTTCATGTATGATACCTAATTTATCCAACTGTAATCTATTTCGACTGATTTAACCGATGTATTAGAATCCATACATCTTTTTTATAATTGTGATGAGTACGTCTCCCCAAACGCCCGCGACAAGCATGCCGATGATGAGAAATGGCCCAAATGGCACCTCGCTCTTCATCCCCTTCCTCTTTTGGATAAGAAGGACTGCCCCAACAATAGCTCCTATAAGAAACGATATATAGAGGGCAAGAAGCCCCTTTCCCACCCCTAAAGAAAATCCGATGATAGCTGCAAGGATCACGTCTCCCAGCCCCATCGCCCGCTCATTTGTCACGACATAGATAAGACCAATAGGAAGAGATACTGCAAGGCCCGCTGCTGCGTCCCCCAAAAGGGAAAAAATACTTGCCTTTTCGAGGATTTTTTGTAAAAGGATGCAGAGGAAAAAAGAAATTTGCATATAATCGGAGATCAGCTTGTAGCGAAGGTCCGAAAGGAAGATTATCCATGCACATGATACTATCCCCCAGTATAGTATTAATGAGCCTAAAGGAGCCACAACCCACGTACCCACGTAGAGTAAGCCCGTCGCTACCTCCACAGCAGGATGCTCCCACGATAGTTTTGCATGACATCGTCTACATTTTCCTCCGATGAAGATGAAGGAGAAAATGGGAAACAGATCTATCCATTCCAATGTTTTTTTACAGTGATCACAGTGACTTCTCCCCATAATAGACTCTCCATGGATTTGCCTATCGACAAGAACATTGATAAAAGATCCCATCGCTGCTCCCAAAATGAAGACAAAGAAACCGACCAAATATACTATATCAGAATAGGCATTTAGTAGATTATTCGTAATCATTATTACAATACAAACTGTTCATATTTATGTACCCCAGTATACTACATGCAAACCCCTCTGTTCCCTATTCTCTAACACACATGTCCTTGCGGATGGTGGCCGTCATTCTGAACGACAAGCGTTACAAGTGAAGAATCTAATACATATTGAGATCCTTCGACAAGTTTACAGTGAGCGTGGCCGAACTGCTCAGGATGACATGATATGCATGGAGACGGGCGGGAGAACCCCGCCCCTACATCATTCTGGTTTCAATTGATTTCAACCGCAGCACAATATCTCCCTTTTCAAGCGGCCCGATGATGGCGCAGGTGAGCCTCTCTTCTGTGAAGATATCTCGTGCGACTGCGATTACGTCCTTTTTCCCTACCTTTTTTAATTTTTCCAATATCATGCTGGTATCTACAATCTCTCCCTCTAAAATATATTTAGACCCAAACATTGTGGCGATATTCATGGAGTCTTCAAGGCTTAATAAATAGCGACCTTTTAAGAGTTCCTTCGCTTTTTCTATTTCTTCATCGGTTATCTCCCCTTTTACTATTTTCATATGCTCCTCCAAAATTACGTTAATTGCTTCTTGAATTTTCGCCTTGTCGTTGCGAATCCCCGCTTGGGTCACGATGCTTCCCGTATCTTTGTATAGCTCGCGTCCCGTGGAAATGTAGTAGCAAAGCCCTCTTCTTTCTCGCACCTGCATAAACAGACGTGAAGACATACCTCCCCCAAGCACAGCGGCAAGCACTTGAAGTGCATATTTTCGCTCGTCCGTAAATGAGAAAGTTTTAAATCCAATACAGAGGTGTACTTGCTCTGTTTTTTTGTGATGAATATGAAGAATTGGCTCTTTTTGTACGCCCGTATATCCTTTTGCTCCTAATGTTTTTTTGTTTTCCCATTTCCCAAACTTCTCCTCGATATAATCCAAGTAGCTTTTCGCTTTGAGCTTTTCGCTTTTAGCTAACTCAAATCCCCCCGCCAGTACCACAACTGCATTATTTGGGTGATATAGCTCGTCAATATACTCAGTGAATGTCTGTCGGGTAAAGGCGGTGACCGTTTCTTTTGATCCAGCTATGTCGTAGCCGAGCGGGCTCCCTTTATACATAATCTCTTCAAAGATGTCCCCCACTTTACGAGACGGCATATCTTCATACATGTTTATTTCCTCAACGATAACGCCTTTTTCACGTTCGATCTCATCTGCCTCAAGAAGAGGATGAAGAATCATATCGGAAAGAACATCGATGAGCGTATTGGTGTGCTCTGTCGTTGCCTTTATCCAGTATCCTGTGTGGTCTTTTGAGGTAAAAGCGTTAAACAAGCCCCCGATTCCTTCAATTGCTGATGAAATCTCAAACGAGGTCTTGTATTTTTTTGATCCTTTGAATGCCATATGCTCAAAAAAATGAGCAATACCATTATTATCCTTTCGTTCGTAGCGGCTACCCGCTCCCACCATCACGAGAGCTGTTACTGTGGGGAATGATTCTGTATCAATAATAAGCACGCGCAGGCCGTTTTTGAGAGTGTGTTTTTGAATATTCATAAAAATATTATACAGGAGAGATGTGGCGCGGGAGGGAGAACTATACAAGCTTACAGCAAACAGTCAACAGACGACAACCTCAATCAATTTAACCGATTATGCGGGCGAGAGAACCTCGCCCCTACATTCGGGCGGACGCATGGGGTCCGCCCCTTCAATAAGACAATTTGACTTCCCTCCTCCTTATCCACTACTATATACATAACACAACACATCATGAAAAAAATAATGCTCTTTCTTGTATTGTTTATTTTTGTTTTTGCTACTCTGTATTTGTTGAGTGGTCTTTTAAGCGCACGCCAACAACTTGCCGCTCTCAAAATTGAAAACGCAGAATACAAGCAGTCGCTGCAGCAATATAAACAGTACAGAACTTCTGTTCAATCCGAAGCGCAAAATAATCTCAAAATGAAAGTTGCAGAATTACAAATACAACAAAATGTAGCTTCTGCCGCTGCTCAGAATCTATCGAGCATCGGAATATCTGCGAAAGAATCAGTGCCTTCGCCAAACAAAAAAACGTTGTCCTTTTGGGTAGAGGGGCCCGAACTATCACTCTTTGATGCAATGGATCTGGCGCTTGTCTACTCTAACATCAAAGAGTCCCCTGTCTGCGTCACGGGAGACGTCTTCTCTCAATATCCTCGTGTGGAGAGCGAGCCAACATATCTTGCCATTACCGGTATTGCAGATATTGGGGGAGAAAAAATAATAACCGGAGCTATTAATAAGCAGTTTGCGTCTTGTACTTTTGAAAAAATGGATGCGTCTCAGCCAGCGAAAATCGAGCTGGACCCGTCAAAAACGCACGTATTTTTTCTGGGAAAATCAGTGTTAGACCTTGAGAAAAGCTTTAAAGAGATTATTTGGTAGTATTATGAACGAAAATCTAAAATATTCAGGGCATAATTCGCGCACCACAGTGTCCACCTCTCTCCTTATATTTTCGCTCGTAATGGTGAGCGCCTTTGGTTTTCTTATGCTATTTACTACATTTAGGTCAAGCTTCACACGAGCACAAGGGCCCTCAATTACGCTGCGTATCAAGCTGCAAGGAGAGCATTTCGTGCCTAATACGGTGCGAGGAGCTGTGACTTTTTATAATAATTTTATTGGAGAGGCAAAACGATTCACCGATGTTGAATTTGTCTATAAACCGGAAGGACTTCATGAAGCGACCATCGCTCTTGATTCCTCGCTCCCGCTTTCTGCTTTTTATGCCATTTCTATCAAACCAAAAGGGTATCTCAGTCGCCTTTTTTGTAGCGATGTGGCGACAAGCTCAGCTTGCCTTACTCCTCAGTATATTTTTAATGATTCAATAAATATTAAGGATCTCACGGCTCAGGCATTTGCAGGGGGCGACGTAGATCCTGCATCGGGCACTATTGACAGCTATGATATTTCCAGTATTATTGCCGATTTGGGAAAAGTGGGAGATAACTTGAAGGGGGATGTTACGGGAGACGGAGTGGTAAATAGTCTTGATTATTCTATCGCACTTTCATCTCTCTCACGAAAAATAACAAACGAGAGTATTCCCTATTCTCTCACTAATCCTCCTATCACCCCAACACAAATACCTACCATAACAGCAACACCCTCAGCGACGCTAATTCCTTCTCTTACTCCGACCCTTACCCCTACTCCTACGATTACCCCCACAGCCAGGCCAACGAGCACCCCCAAGCCTACTGCAACCTCTATTCCCACCCCTACAAAAACACCTATCCCAACAAAAACACCCATTCCCACCAAAGTTCCTACTCCCACAAAAGTTCCCACTCCCACGGGCCCCGTTAAATTGGGAAAGAGCTGTGTAAACGGTACAAAAAAAGTGACAAAATCAATTAACCCGTCGTGGGGGCTTAAAGTGCTTCCTATCCCCTATTCACGTCCTCAATACACCTGCGTCCTGCCAAAAAATATTGTGCTTCACTGGAGCGATAGTCCAAACTTCTTGGGAAATAACGCAACGTGGGGGGCTCTTAACAGCAAAAATGTCGTCTGTGGACTTGCGATAGATAATAATGCGATACTACAAATGTCCAATTTTTATGATGACAAAGTCACATGGGAAGGATGCTCCACGCTTGATGACTCTATCAATATAGAGATTAATGGCACGAAGTTTGATCTTTGGTATAACACAAACTGTGAAGTGGTGAATCCCACGAATAATACTGCTCTTGCAACAGGAGAATTGCAAAAAGAGAAGGATGCAACGGCAAAAGAATACCACGTATCTGCCTCCTCTCTTGACTGGGAAAATGCAAAATATGTGAATATCGTGAAAGCACAAGAAGAAAAAGTGCTTGCTACAGTGAAATACCTCATGGAGTATTACTCCATCACGCTTAACGGCGTAACTGGACACAATAAACTCGTTCAAAATCCAGACCCCGGAGAACGCTTCCTGAAATGCATGTTAGATAAACTAAAATAATTCCCCCCGGGGGGGTACTTTCTGGAATTGAGGATATTGCCTGAATATACAATTCGAAGTAATATGCGAGGCACCTGACCTATCTGCCCGAGAGACTTTGGGGTAGGCGGGAAAAACGAGCAGATGACGTCAGTGCCGGCTTATACAAGAATTGTGTATTCACACTTTCTTCTCTTTAACTCGCGCTTGTGTAGCTTTTCAGCGCAAATTTCCAAAACATTCTTGACAGAACAAAAAGACCTATCCCAAGCACCCCCATCAACCCGATATCCCCCCACGCATTTTACTGTAGAAGCACTTTCACCGGCGTTGCTACGATAATTGAAAGGGGAAGAAATACCAGAAATGGCGCTATCCCAATAGATTTAAACATTTCTGTTGGATATCTCGCAAATCCATTCAACGTATAGAGCAGTTCAATTATGTTGTTTAGATTCGGATACCACATAAGCATCGCAATAAACAAAAACCATACAGAATACATTACTATCACCCCTAATCCAACAAGAATGATGAATCCCGCCACCTGAAAAGGCCCAATAGCAAAATGATGAGAGCTGAGCCACCAAATAAGAAAGATTGTTCCAAATACTGTACGAATAAGAGAAGCAAAGCTTACGCGCATCATGCTAATCTGAAACTGTGTATCTAAGGGCTTAAGTAATAAACTATCAAACTCCCCCCTATCGATTACCCGTGAAAAGTTTTCAAAATTATGAGCAAATAATGAATAGAATACGCCCGTAACAATGATATATCCTATCGTTATTATCACAAGCTCCTCCGAACGCCATCCAAATACTAGTTTAGTCTTGCTGGTAAGAAGAAGTATTAATACTACGTTAAATACCCCCCACGCAAATGAAGAGAATATATGGTTGATAAAGTTTGCCCGATAAGCAAGAATAAGGGCTGCATTTATCTTGATGATTGCTTTGTAGATACGTATATATCGTTTCATAGGTGTTATTGTCCTACTGCGGTAAACTCCTTAATGCCATTCACCCAAAGAGCATTATTTATGATAAGGAGCACCCCTAGCCATACCCCCTGAACAGCAATAATGCCAAATAGTCCGCCAAGTGGAACAATGCCCTGCAATGCTGCAACACAATAGTAGCCGCTATAGGCAAAAGGAAGTATATTGCTGATGGTTTGCAATAAGGAGGGATACCAAGGAAGAGGCATAATACCTCCGGAAAAAATAATAATAATGATGGTTACTAGCTCCGTAAGGCCGCGCACATCCTTAAACCAAAATGAAAGATAGCCCAGGCTTAATTTAAAGGTAAAAGAAAGCATATATCCCATGACAAAAATAATGATAATGAGGGGAATATGAAAAATGGAAGGTGATATGGTTAATGCGTGAGGAAAAAATATAAGCAATACCCCAATCATACCTGATACATATAGTGCCTGGAGTATTCTATAGGGGACCTCGGAAAGAAGCTGTGCCCAAAAATAGGAAATGGGTTTGGTAAGGTGGTTTACGAGTTGTCCCTGCTTAATATCAGTATCCGAGACCTCAAGCTCAACATGAGACGTGGTAAGAAGGCCCCCGACAGTCAATAAAATGTAATATGAAGAAATGGCGGGCGTATTTATCCCTGCTCCGCTCCAAAATAAAATCATCATAAAGTTGTTGATAAGCGGCAACATCAACCAAATAAAAGAACGAAGGCGATATTCAAACACTCGTTCAAAATACAGAGCAAGCATGCGTAACCATTTCATATTATTATAGAATACATTGTCATTCTGAACGAAGTGAAGAATCTCATGAAGTAAAACAAGATTCTTCGTATGTGAACCGAGTCACTCAGAATGACATATGTGAATTTCATACCTTTTCCGACGAAAATATCGTGCTAATAATTTCTTCAATTTGCGGCTCCTCTATCATGAGATCCGCAACAGGATAGGTGCTCAATAAGTGTGCGGCTGTACTTGAAGCTTTTTCTTTTGCTATTTCAATAACTACATTTATCCCATCGTGAGAAATTATGACACCCAGCTTTTCCAGTTCATGTTTGGGTATTTCTTTTTCGAATACTACAGAAACGCGTTTAAGTTGAGTATGTTTTGACACAATATCACTCAAGAGCCCATCATACAGCAGCTTGCCATGATTAATGATGATCACCCGACTGCAGAGCTCCTTTACGTCATCCATATAATGACTCGTAAGAAGGATCGTGGCATTATGTTTTCTATTGTAATCTTTCACAAACGAACGTATATTTTGTTGCATAACAATATCAAGGCCAATGGTAGGTTCATCAAGAAAAAGTATCTTTGGGCTGTGAAGAAGTTGCGCAACAAGCTCGCACTTCATCCTCTGACCCAGAGACAACTTTCTTATTTGTACGTGCATGATGTCTTTTAGGTCTAATAGCTCGGTAAGTTCGTTCACTATCTTTTTAAAATGTAGTTCTGGAATATCGTACATCTCTTTGTATAACAGGTAGGATTCCATCGCTGGCAGATCCCACCACAGCTGGCTTTTTTGTCCCATCACCAGTGATATTGAGCGCAAAAAATCATGATTTCGATCAAACGGCGTATATCCAAGCACCTTTACTTCCCCACTTGTGGGATAGATAAGACCAGAGAGACATTTAAGAGTGGTCGTCTTGCCCGCTCCGTTAGGACCGATAAATCCAATAAGCTCCCCTTGTTCTATAGTAAAAGAAATATCATCTACTGCTTTTGATGTTTCATACGTTCGTTTAAAAAAAGAACGGAGCGACCCAACAAGCCCCGCCTCTTTTTTATAGATACGATAGTGCTTGGAGAGATGAGATACTGAAAGAGTAGACATAGAGTACCATTATACTATAAATCCTAAACGCAAAACCATAAATCCTCATCAAATAATGCAAAACTCAAAACGTTGTGTTTTTATTATTTAGAATTTATGATTTAGGATTTAGAATTTTATATATGTCTCCCAACAAATACAACGAGCCGGTGACTACTACGTCTTCTTTCGTCTGCTCCAAATAGTGTTTTATCTCTCTTTGTTTTTCCATAATTTCCACGTTCGTAAATCCATTTTTTTCGAGTACATTCCGAATGGCGACTGGATTTGTGGAGAAATGATGGAGATCTTGATTATCGCTAAATAGAGAGGTAATAATTATTTTATGAGCAAAAGGAAGAATCATGTGGAGCATTTTTGGATAGTCCTTATCATTCTTAAAGGCGAGAATGAATGTGTGTTTTTTTCCTGGCGCAAAGAGAGAAAGAGCGGTGAGGAATGCCTTCATTTTTTGTCTGTTATGTGCGCCATCCAAAATGAGCGCCTTGCCCCCTTCCTGAATAATGTCCATTCTCCCCATAAATCGTACATTTCGTGATTTTTCACATAATTTTTTGACATCTATCGCGAATCCATCACGAGTAGCAAGGTGGAAGACCGCTGCCAGAGAAAGCGCGGCGTTTTGCGCCTGGTGCGGGCCAAACAGTCCAATGATGATATCTCTATATATCCGCCCCTTCCACTCAAGGGAAAATTGTGTATGTGTATTGTTACAACGGACGTTGCGTATCGTATTTTTTTCAATTAGAGCGAGGCGAGCCCCCTTCTTGTGTACGATTCGTATAATCTCCCGCTCAACTGAAGGATGCTGATAAATAGAGATGATATCTCCCTTCTCCGGGCAGATCTGCGCTTTTTGATACGCTATTTTGGTAAGGGTGTTCCCAAGTATCTTTTCGTGGTCAAATCCGATTTTGGTGATGATAGCTAGCTTATCCTGTCTATTCACCACATTTGTTCCATCATACTTTCCGCCCAGCCCCACTTCCATCACCGCATAATCGACTTTTTCCTGAAAAAATACATAATATGCAAATCCTACGAGTATTTCAAAATAGGTAATCATTCCCCACGGAGAATCTTTCATTTTTTCTATGGCGGGGGTTATTTCTTCAAAATACCGTACGTATTTTTTCTCTTCTATGAATGTGTTATTTATTTCCGTCCGTTCCCGAATATCTATTAGATGGGGAGATAGATGTAATCCCACCTTACATCCCTGTAACTCAAGAAGAGTGCTTATCAAAAATGAGGTAGAACCCTTTCCTGAAGTGCCTGCAACATGAATTACTTTAAGCTTATTTTGTGGAGACCCCAGAAGCTTTAAGAATTCTTTCGTTCGTACAATTCCCTCCTCGCCAGGAAAACGGGTTATTTTGTCCCCGGGTATAAATGATTGTAGATAGTGTTCAATATCTCGAAGGGAAAAAAACATGTGTGAGCCCACTGGGACTCGGACCCAGAACCAATCCCGACTTCTCGGGACTGCTCTACCCTTTTGTAGAGCTCCATGAGACCTTGTTTTAGAGAAAATAATTAGTGAGCCCACTGGGACTCGGACCCAGAACCAACAGCTTAAAAGGCTGCTGCTCTACCATTGAGCTATGGACCCTCACCAATTATCTTTTCTAAAACCACTCTATTCTTTATTCTTTTTAATTGTTTTTCACGAAGTACAGCAAGTCCTCGCGTTGGAAACTCTTCACTATATAACAAAATCCACGGACGTTTTAACTTTGTATAGTGCGTATTACCAAAATTATGTTCTTTTAATCGATTTGTTAAGTTGCTAGTGCTTCCGATATAAAGAGTCTTATCTTTCTTACTCCTCAATATATATGTATAGAACATATTAATTGCCTCATTATTGACTATTCTATCAATTTAGCCTCTCTAATTCAACCAATTTAACTAATCACGTGGGCGAGAGAACCTCGCCCCTACCAATTTTAACTGGTTTCAACTAACTCCACCCGTTTTTTGTTGTTGCTGGCTTTCTCGAATCTGTCTCATGCGTCTGTCATTCACTTTTCGGAGCGTTGAGGTGAGTACTCTTTTTCGAATACGAAGAGAAATAGGAGTGATCTCCAATAGTTCATCGTCGTTGATAAAGTCCAGACTCTGCTCAAGGGTGAGTCGAGTGGGTGGAATTACGCCCACAGACACTCCTTCTCCAGCTGAACGATTATTGGTAAGCTGTTTTTCTTTTGAGACATTTACTTCGATATCATCCATTTTATTTGCAGCTCCCACAACCATACCTTCATATACCGTGTCTCCATGTCCGACAAAGAGCGTGCCACGTGCCTGTACTTTTCCTATGGCGTAATTTGCTGCTTCTCCGCCCTTTACTGACACGAGACTTCCATTTCGCGTGTCATCCATGCGAAGTCCCTTGGGGAAGTATCCTAAGAAAAATGAGTGGAGAATAGCCGTTCCTCGCGTTTTGGTGAGAAGTGAGTTTCGAATGCCGAGTAGATTTTGGCTTGCGATTCTATAGACGATGCGATTTTGATTTCCGCCTTCTTTTTTCATGTCAAGCATTGAAGCTTTTCTTTTTCCCATTTCTTCAGTGATGACGCCAAAATACTGTTCTTCAACCTCAATTGTCACCTCTTCAAACGGCTCGCATACTTCTCCGTCAATTGTTTTATAAATTACTTGCGGCTTACTTACTTCCATTTCATATCCGCCTCGTCTCATTTCTTCAAGAAGTACCGCTAAATGCAGCTCTCCCCGGCCAGATACGATAAATCCCACGCCTTCTGTATCGTCTTGTACGCGAAGACCAAGATTTGTCTCTACCTCTTTATACAGACGTTCACGAAGTTGTCGAGATGTGCTAAACTTCCCTTCTTTTCCTCCAAATGGACTGGTGTTGGGGCCAACGCTAATTTTGATGGTGGGATCCTCTACTGTGATATGAGGCATACTTTGGGGAAATGCAGGATCGCAGACTGTCTGCCCGATAGTAAGAATGGGGATTCCGGCGATAGTTGCAATGTCTCCCGCGACAGCCTGATCTACTTCAATGCGATTTAGTCCAGATGTGGTAAAGAGCTTTGCTACTTTATTCGTGCCAATCACCTTGTCATTTTCTCCTACGACCGCAATATTTTGATCTTTTTTCAGTGTCCCTTGAGTGATTTTTCCGATGCAGAGCTTGCCGACATAATTGTCATAGTCAAGGGTCGAAATCTGCATCTGGAGAGGTTTATCCTCGTTGAGCGCTACATTGGGAAATTCCTTAAGGATAGTGTCAAACAAAGGAGACAAATCTCCTGGAGTCTCAGCAGAATATTTTTCAGGAAGCGTATAAAAGGCCTTGCCATCTCGCCCTACGGCAAAAAGAGTGATGAATTCAAGAGATGAATCATCCTGTGCAAGGTCTAGAAATAATGTTTCAATTTCTGAAATAATCTCTTCTGGACGTGCATCTTTCTTGTCTATTTTATTAATAACAAGAACTATCTTGAGCCCAGCTTCTAAAGCCTTCTTCAGTACAAATTTTGTCTGAGGAAGAGGTCCTTCTGCAGCGTCTACCAAGAGAATTGCGCCAGAAGCCATGGTGATTGTTCGCTCCACTTCTCCACCAAAGTCTGCGTGTCCGGGAGTGTCGATGATATTTATCTTTGTATCTTTGTAAAAGACAGAGGTGTTTTTTGCAAGAATGGTGATTCCACGCTCGCGCTCAAGGTCGTTTGAGTCCATGATAAGCTCCTGGCTCATCTCCTTTTGATTATCTCGAAACGAATGTGTTTGCTTAAGGAGCGCATCAACGAGGGTTGTCTTTCCATGATCAACGTGGGCGATTATGACGATGTTACGAATCTCCATAGGATATATTTTGGTGGAATCTGTCAACTTATGTAAAAGAAGTCGAATAAACTCCAAATTATGAACAGTCCATTATACACCTTTTTATGATGTTTTTGGGGGGAAAGTGAGACCCTCCTGTCATTCTGAGCGGATTTCATGCGTATAATGGAGTCGAAGGATCTTAACTCAACATATATAGATTCTTCTGTGTCTAATTTGATTCACTCAGAATGACACGCTCAACTGTGATAAAATAGAACTTGACTTGTCCAATTCCAATCGCTTTGCCCATCAGAAACATTGCACAAAGGAGGGTTTAATGGCCCGTTTCGGTAAAATAATAACTATTCGGGGATCGTCTAACGGTAGGACCTCAGACTCTGAATCTGAGTATCTTGGTTCGAATCCAGGTCCCCGAACATAGAATCGAGACGAGGCGAAGTAGACAAAAAGGTCCAGGTTGGTCAACACTTCTATAAGTTTATAAATTCATAACTCAGCCACTCTAACCTCGCAGGTTAGAATGAATATTTGTTAAATTCCATTGCCCCTAGCCCGTCCCAATGGGCCGTCTCTAACCTGCGAGGTTAGATATGGGCCGCTGGGACAATCTACAGAGGAATGTTTTCAGGAGATTTTTATTTTTATGAAGATTTTATTGCTATTTTATTGCCTTTGACTTTACGCACTTTATAACTTTATGAACTTTCAGCTTAATACGAAGTTGCATATCCGCCCCTTCACATAGATAAGTCTATATTTTTTGCCCGTGAGGTATTTTGCAAGTAGCGCATCTTTCAACACGATACTTTCAATGTTTTTTTCATCTATACCATCAGGCTCCACTTCAATCATTCCACGAAATTTACCTTGAATTTGAATGGGAAGCTTTACGACCGTATTTTCAAGTAACACCTTTGTTTGAGAGGGCCAATGGGACAGATGAATTGATGTTTTTTCTTTAAATACGTCTCTCCAGATTTTTTCTGTGATAAAGGGCGCAAACGGAGCGATTATTTGAATAAACTTCTTCGCCTCTTCTGCGCTTAAGCTTTCAGCTTTTGGCTTTGAGCTTTGAGCTTCATATGCGTTCAAAAACTCCATCAACGCCGCAATTGCCGTATTAAATTTCGTCTGTGAAATATCCTCCCCCACTTTCTGAATTGTTTTGTTTAGTTTATTGACTAATTCGGGATTTGACTGTTGACTGTTGACTGTTGACTGTTGACTATATAAGCTCCACACCCTCTTCAAAAATCTATACCCCCCTTGAAGAGCGGTTGTGGACCATGCAATCTCCATGTTGAAAGGCGCCATAAACATTTCGTACATACGTAAAGTATCTGCTCCATATTGTGCTACGACGTCATCTGGATTAATCGTATTTCCCCAACTTTTACTCATCTTGTGATGATCTTCAGCGAGTACCATTCCTACGTTGCGCAGACGCAAAAATGGCTCTGAATAACTCAGAAGTCCCAAATCCTTTAATGCTTTTACCCAAAATCGTGAGTAGAGCAAGTGAAGTACTGCATGTTCTGCTCCACCCAGATACCAGTCAACAGGCGCCCACGCACTTTTTCCCATTGTTGTCATCCATTCCTCTCGCATCGTCGTCGCATGCGAAGCAGGGTGAGACTCTTGAGATTGCTTCGTCGTTTCACTCCTCGCAATGATATTGTCTTGCATAGCAAAACGAATAAAATACCAACAGCTCCCTGCCCAGTTCGGCATCGTGTCTGTTTCGCGCTGCGCGCCTCCCCCACAGATGGGGCATAGTACATCTTTAAATCCTTCGATTGCGGATAATGGAGATTCTCCCGTGTCAGTGGGTTCATATGATTTTGTATAGGGTAATTCCAACGGCAATTGGTCTTCAGAAAGAGGAATCCATCCCGCCATCCCAGTTGAGCCAGTTAAATCGGTTTTACCCTGAGCCTGTCGAAGGGTTGAATTGGTTGAACCGGTTAAACCGGCTTTGACTGATTTAACTGATTCAACTGACTGTGACTGATTTAACTGATTTTTTGCGCATGTCTCACAAAAAATCATTGGTATCGGCTCTCCCCAATATCTCTGACGTGAAAAAATCCAGTCGCGAAGGTGATATGATGTTGTTTTCTTTCCTCTCTTTTGAGCCTCAAGATCTGCTGTAATCACTTCTCGCGCTTTCACTGAAAATACGCCCGTATATTTTCCAGAATTTATTAATACTCCTTCATTTTCATACACCGTATTCACCGTATTTGCAGCTTGTTTTTTATCTTTCTCTGGAGTTACGACTTGGATTATATCCAATCCATATGCCTGGGCAAAGTCGTAGTCTCGCGCGTCATGTGCAGGGACCACCATAACGGCGCCTGTCCCGACAGAGCCCAAGACATAATCCCCTACCCATACAGGTATTTTTTTCTCCGTAAAAGGATGAATCGCATATTCACCTGTAAATACACCAGTTTTTTTCTTAGTATTATCCTCTCTATCCATAGCAGACTTTTTTTGCGCTTCTTCAATATATTTTTTCACGTCTACATTCTTTTTCGCAGATTCAAGGGCAAATGAATGTTCTGGAGCCACTACAACCGCAACAATACCAAACACAGTATCAACCCGAGTGGTAAAACATTCGATATTTAGCTTTCGACTTTCAGCTTTAAACTGAATATTTACCCCCTCTTTCTTCCCAATCCAATTTCTCTGCATTTCCAAAATCCCCTTTGGCCAGTCAAGAAGTTTTAGGTCGTCTAATAATTGTTCTGCATATGCAGTAATGCGAAATATCCACTGAGGGAGAATTTTTTTTTCAATCACACTTCCACAGCGCTCATGGGTACCATTCCCGAGCACTTCTTCCTCGGCAAGACCGGTTTTACACTTGGGACACCAATGAATGGGAGTATTTTTTTTATAGAGTAATCCCATTTTAAAAAATTGAATAAACAGCCATTGAGTCCATCTATAGTAAGAAGGATCTGTCGTGGAAAACTCTTTTTCCCAGTCATATGATAAACCCAACATATCCATCTGACGCTTGAAATTAGCTATGTTGCCCGGCACCATATCCATCGGATTTTTTTTCGCTTTTATGGCAGCATTCTCTGCGGGAAGTCCAAACGCGTCCCATCCCATAGGGTGCAATACGTCTTTTCCAGTCATCCTAAAGTAGCGTACCATAACATCAGTACCCGTATAGATACGAACGTGCCCCACATGAAGTCCCGCTCCTGAAGGGTAAGGGAACATAGAAAGACAGTAAGCTTTTTCTTTTGAACTTGAAACTTGAAACGTGAAACGTGTAGTTGTATATGTTTTTTCTTTTTTCCACAAATCGATAATGTGTGACTCAAAATCGTTGGGTTTATATTTCTGTTTATCTTCCATAGTATTTCTAAATAAATATTTTTCCCTGTCCCTTATTCCCTAATCCCTCACACAAACTGTTTGAGTAGATTATACACCGTTTGTTTTATTTTTTCTGTAACGCATACATCAACCGCCCCCACCCCTTGCTGTCCATAAATCACATGCGTTCTCAATGGCGCAAGAAGAACTGCAACGAGAGTTAAGAGGTCTTCTTCTCCCTGAATGAAGAGCTGCTTTGTGGCCCCTTCATGCCCTAAGCTATTTTGAGTAAAAAGTAAATGGAGCGCAATAATCGCTTCTTTCTGAATTGTCCCTTTTTCATTTTTCGCGATAGAACAGCCTTTTTCGATGATATCCCGTAAAACCATGCTGTTTAGGGCCTTTCTTTGAGTTAGTCCATCTATTACCGAAATATGGGGTGTTACTCCTCGTTTTTTAAGTTTATAAGTTACCATATCTCCCACTGTACAACAATACGCTGACGCTGTATAGTAATACGCTGGGTGTTGTTTATTGGAAATACCCCTCATTCCCTTCACCTGACGGTCGCTTAACGAGGAAATTGATGATATTATATGGCCCAGCGGTTTTCTTAAAGCTCCTTTTAGGGGTTCTGGCAGAATATATTTTTCTTTGCTAGTGAGATACTTATAGTAATGCAGTCCTTCTCTGTTTATTACCCCCTGGCGAATGCGTTCTGAGGATAATTTCTCATCGGCATCATCATACACAAAGGGAACGACGATGATAGCGAGGGGCTTCATGCCAATCTGTAATCGTTTTTCATTTATCAAATTTGCTCCAAGAAGTGTGTCTTTCGTGACAAAAATAGCCTCAATGGAAGGGTCGGTGAGCGTGGGGCCAAAGATATCCTGAAGTTTATATAGGGTAAGTGATGAATTATACCGCCTCACGTTTTCCACTCTTTTTGAATAGGGCTCAAGAGAATACGGATATGACTTATGTTTTGAGAGAGCCCTAGTCGCAATCCCCACAGTGACTTTTTCCCCATTTGAAATACACTCATCTAGGAGCTTCTTGTGCCCTGCATGAAGATGATCAAAAGTGCCGCCGCAGACAACATGGCTATACTTCATGTATGAATGATAGCAGATGCAATGATTTTTGCTTGTAGCTTGTAACTTGAAACTTGTAACTTACAAATACAACTTTACTAAGATAAGGAGTATAGTTTCAAGTTTCAAGTTCTTTTGATGATCTCATATCAAATAATTATACTATCACTAAGTTATTTAAGTTCAAATTTGATAAACTTTATATAAACACCTATGACTGAGGCTCAATTAGGTAATCCATTTGAACAAAGCAAGGCGAGTACTCCGCCTGTTAATTTAGATAAAATATTAAAAGGCAACTGGCCAGAACGACTTAATACCGACAATTTTGAAGATGCGCAAAGTTCACTTTCCGAACTGCGGGCCTTAAGGCAATGGCGATCTGATTCTCAAAAACATGCCCTGACTCCCTTTTACAGATTACTTGAAACAGCCACCTCTGTAAAGGGAATGCCGGTCTCCGATTCTGACAGATCAGTCCTAATAAGCGATTTAGTTGATCGGTTAATGCCCGCCAGCCAAACTCTTTCTCCTCGCTTAAGAGATATATATTTATCTCTTATTTCTGAACTTGATGGATCTCCATATACTCCGCAATTTGAAATGACAACAGAACAACTTTCCAAGTTAAAAGAATCGGGGGACCTTGCCACTTTACTTGATCCTAGTATTCCATGGGTTATAAAACAAAATAGGATGGAAACAAGGGTGCTGGGGGACCTTCGTGGGCGGCGCGCTTTAGATAAGAGGGATTCTCAACAATCGCCTCAAAAGGCGGACCAGGAAAAGGAGAATGGAGATCAACCTACTTCTCCTCCACCAGCCAATGACGAAGCAAAGCCCGGAATGGATGAAATGCAAAAAGGCAAAGAAGGCGAAATACCTCCTGCAATATGGACAATTTCTCCCGCATACGGGGGTTATTATAAAGAACAAGTATTTAATCGTTGGGACACCACTACTAATAGTTGGAAAGCTGACTATAATCTTCAACCCGTTGTTTTTCCTAGTCAACCGAGCGAGGTGTCATCAGACATGGGCAGTTCCCAATCCAAACCGCAATCATTAACGATATCTTGTTCTCCATCAAGCAATGGACAGATAAGAATCCCCATGCCTTATGGATATGATATTGATCCCACCAGTTATAAGAGTTTTGAATTTCTCAATATCGATCAAAATGGCGATTATATTCTCAAACCTCTTCATGGTGGGGGCACAGAAGAAATATATCTTACAAGAACATCACAGTCAAGAATAAGGAATTCCGGATTAGCTCTTGTTACAATTCCTAGTAATCTTACAGATGAAACGTCCAAAAAATTAGCTGAGGTTAATGGCTCAAAAAAAGGAAACCTTCAAAAGGCTCGAGCATTATCTTCTTACACAATGAGAAGATTAACCTATTCAAACGACAGTTCTTATAATTCTCGTTATGACAGTGATTCCAAAGGATACATTGGTGCAATAGATGAATTAAAACAAGCTGATTGTGATGTTGCCAATACCTATTTTGCTTCACTTTGCGGCAAGCTGAATATCCCAGTTAGATTTGTGGTGGGGCACATGGTAAAAGGTAAAGACAAACAAGGGAATGCACGGGTTACCTCAGGCACTGGTCATGCTTGGTGTGAAGTATGGGATGAAGTTGAATCTAAATGGGTACGAGTAGACGCAACGCCTCCTGGGGACCCGAATATGGAAGAAAAACAAGAAAAAGGAGAAAGTGTCCCCGGAGATTATGGTGAGCAAGAGGCACTGGGGCCCACAGATGAAGAACTAGCCAAGCTTGAATCTCAACTATCAGAACTCACCGAACGATTGAGTTATACTCCGGCCGAACGGGAATTGGCGGAAGCTGCTGGAGTCGATCTTAAAGAAGCAAGGTCGATTGTGAAAGAAATCCACACAGCAGAAGGGACACGTTTAAAAAATGGTGAGTTGGTTACAGATGTTTTATCTCAACTATTTTCCCGTATTGTTGAAACACGGAAAACATCAACACCTGACTATACTGGTCCCTTAAGAAAAAGAGAGGGAGGGGAAGAAATAGAAGATATTGTTGCTCATGTGGTTGGTGTAAAAAGTGGCGAACAAGACCCCATTTCTCGTCAAATTCCAAGTGAAAGAATTCATCAAGCCGCATCTTTTGGAGGCTTTGACGTTTATTTTGTTGGCGATAAATCAGGATCTATGAGCCAAACGGTTGATGGAGAGACAAAATGGAAGATGCAACGGCAGGCACAATATTTGATATTATCAAGTCTTAATCGATTTAGTGAGAATTTAAGACGAGCGGAAACGATTATGACTGATCCGCTAAATGTTCGTACGGAAGCCATTTCTTTCAGAGATTCTGATGAAATTGATGTTGATAAACCATTGTCGGCACAGTTTACTCCAGCAGACAAAGTAACTTTATGGAAAAGCTTAGGCAATCAAGGTTCAGGAAATGGCGACATTGCGGCTTTAACACAGATTCATGAACAGATCAAAGCCGAAGTTGCAGAGGCAGAGCAACAAGGGAAAAAAGATAATAGATTGCGGATTGTTATCGCATGCTCCGATGGGTATCCTGATGATGAGAAAATGGTTCATCAATTAGCCGCAGACTTGGGGAAGTTAAACGCTGTAGTTGTGGGAGTTGGACTTACCGAAACAGCTGCAAAAGTTCCTATTATTTTTGATACTCCTTATAGTCGTGGCGATATAGCACGTGACATAAATGATTTGCCAGCTATTGTTGCAAAACATGTTATTATGGAGGCAATTCGATTATTCCCAGAAAAGAAAAAACATTTGGTAGAAAAATTCATCTCGGCTACCCTTTCAAAATTAACAGCAATTTAGTATTCTTAATTATATATGCCAGAATCATCACCACAATCAGGACTTATAGATCAACAAGATATATCTCCAGTCCTTCAAAGATTAGAAAGCAGAATGAGACCATTAGGAGCAGAACAAATCACAAGACAGGTTGATAAAATCTTTGCTAAAGATACTCCCTCAAAGCACCCAGTAGATATGAGTGCCACCATTGCTCGTTTAAAGCCTGCAGAAAGAGCTGACAGGCTATATTCGCAGCTTATGGCCTATAGAGATTGGACTAAAAAAAGTCAGAAAGATTCTTTGAATAAAAAAACTATAGAAAAAAAACCATTTAATCGACTGTTAATGGAAAGAATGAGAGGTTTATGGAACGATTCCGAAACGAGAGCAATATTTCTCCAAAAATATGAAGAGGCAAATATTGATTATGTTGAATTTAAAGGATCTCAGCTTGGTCAAGATCTCTCTATTCTTGAACAGACTATCGTTCAAGAACAAGAGCAACATCAACAGCTCACAAAAACACTATTTCTTGGTTCTGATCTATCAGCTGATGATCAAATGGAAGTTAAATATGAATTGGAAGATCTCGTTTATACTTTATCTCAACAAAGAGAAAAATTAGAAACAAAAGTAAAACTGACAAATGTAGAACACACTCCTGAAAACACTGATATGGTGGCTATGCATGAGCAAGCGCGATTGGTAGATATGAGGCGTCAGCTTACAGATAATAATTTTATTTGGTTTGATTCGATGGTTGATAATTATCAAGAAGCTTTAATGGCGCTCACTAATGGCAGATGGCCTTTATTTATCGGAGAGGCAGGAACGGGGAAATCTGCGCTCGCTGTTGCAACTTCAAAAGTATTAACAGGGGAAAAACCAACATTGGTTGCTTGTACTTCTCGCACCAATGAAGGTCATCTCATTGCACGGGTAGCAATGGCAGGGGACAAAACGTATGAAGAATACGGTGCAGCCATGCAAGCCGCTACAGGATATGAGGATTCAAGGCCAGAATCTTCTCAAACCAACAAAACCGGCAGAATTGTTCGGCTTGATGAACTATTTAAATTAGGAGAAGATTCGCCTGTGTTTGCATTTCTGAAAGAACTTGCACAACTGAAGCCAGGTGACACTTACAGGAGAAGAGAGATACTCAAAGGTTTTAAAATCCTTGCTACTACTAATCCTTCAGGAACAAGATATAATAATCCGGAGCCAAATCCTGCTCTTATTCGTGAATTTGCCCCCATTGAGGTGGACTATTTAAAAATGAGTAAAGATAATCCAGAATTATATGAACTGATGCTTGTGTCTCTTATGGATAAAAGGGGTTTGATTGCTGGTTGTTCAAAGGAAGAATTGTCCCCCGCTTATACAAGAAAAACTGTGGATAAAACACTGCCTGATGGGAGAAAAATAAGCGCTGAACAAGAATTAATTGCTGATCCGACAGATATGAAACACGGGTACCTTTATAGGTTAGCTTATGCTTTAAGAAGTGTGCAGGACGCTTTTATATATGGGAATGGTCACGAGGTAAAAGGAGATGTATTAAGGACTCAAGCTGATGGAAGTCTTAAATTAGGTAAAGATGGAGAGCTTATGACCCTTTCTGCAGCAACTATTACTCCAGGAGATATAAGAGACTGGCTAGAAAAATACAATGATCGAAGAAAGGATCAACATCCAATAGGAAAAACCAATAGTTTAACTGAGTATTTGCAGGAACAGTTAAAATTTTTTGTGAAACAAGCAAGTCCTGAAGATCGTGGCAAACTTGAATTGCTATTCAAACATTTTAATGTGTTTAATTCCATTCTTCCGTCATCATCATCACTTCCCATAACTCCGAAAGATATAGGGTACCTCTCGACTCGTATTATTCGACCCGATATTCTAGCTGAAACAAAACAAAAAAAGCTTGGTCAATTGCCTGCAGAAAAATCAGCTCAAATTAAATACAAAGATATACAGTGTACATTTGAAGATCAGCAAAGTCGTTTAGTGAATCCGTCTCCTATGGAAATTGATAAAAAAGGGAAAATAATTAAAGTAAAAAGTGGGACATCCTTTATCTTAGATGGGCAGAAGTACAAGTATATAGGTCATTTTGAAGGAAAAGTCGTTGTTGATACGGGAGAAGGACTTCATCGGCTTATTGATCAGGGAGATGTTTGGAAAAAAGGCATTTTTATTGAATCAGTTGCCAAGGAACTATTTGGGGCTGATTTTATTGGAGAAGAAGCTATCCGAGCTATGGAAGGCCAATGCAAACAAGCTGGTATTGAAGCTCACTTTATCACAGATAATGTTGATCTGTCTTACGCAATCGAAAAATTAGAAGAAGCAGGGAAAGAAAAAGGCACAGATAGAGAACGGTTCCTTGTGATGCGACCATCGGGAGTGAAGTTTAAGGATGAGGTAGGAGAATACGACGGCCCAATAACTATTTCGGCATTGAAAAGATTATTTAAGGATAAAAATCCTTTTGGAGACGGAACCCTTATTTACGATAATTCTTGGTATGAGGGTGAAGCCTTCGCAGATCAACCCCTTCAAGCAAAATACGCTATGCCTACAAAAAAAATTCTTCCAGAATCAAGAAGTAAGAATTGGGCAGATCAAGAAAAACTATTAAAGCCTGGTGAAACAAGGCGCGAAGCAATAGAAACGTTATGGGATACAATTGCTTATTATTCCTCAACCAAACAAAGACTTCTTAGTGATGGGTATGATTGGTCAAAAACCAGCACGTCGCATGACGACCGGGTGTTTGTGGGCGATTTAGGCCGGGATGGCGTCAGCGTGGGCGTCGCTGACCCGAGCCCTTCGTTTTCCGATCTGGGAGTTTGTCCCGCCAGGTAGTTTAAATTGAAATTTGGTTTCTTGTTTTTTGGTTCTTTTGGTGTATTTTGTTTTGGATTCTTGGTCCGGCCCGTTTTTTCTAAAAATCTAACTCCGAATAAATCATTTGTTTTATTTTTTCTGTTAACTCATACGCATTGCTATGTTGTAGATATCCTAAATATGATTGAACTGTTTGATAAAGTGAATCTGAAGTTATCACGCCCTTCTTATGAGCTTCAATTTTCTCTCGTATTTTTTTTACCAACCTTCTTTTAGTTTTTGTTCGAGGAAGAATGTGATGAGGAAAAAGGATATAGCCTGGCTTAAGTTTCAAGAGTATTACGTGTTATACTAAATTATGCTCTCCTCAATTCACCCTCGCATTCGTATAGCTATCGTTCTTATTGCTTCGTTTTTCATCAGTGGGCTCGTCATGAAATACACTTTCTATTCCACCTCGTCCCAGGTCGCCCCACAAGTTCAGTTACAGACCCTCGCTTCAGATTTTTCTGCATCAATTGAAGATTCAAAATCACGATTCCTGTCGGCAATACAATCTATTCATCTTCCCTCCCTGTATTCTCCAATTGTCACACTGCCACAAGCCGAACCAACAGGAGAGCCTATAACGGATGAGGAGAATACGGAAGTACAGCCCACTCTAGGCTGGATGGACCTCCCCACATCTTCCCC
>Ga0194063_10000747_pt1 | contig 22816 bp, 9 predicted proteins | sample SepL3720m_MetaG_FD_155459 | JGI IMG/M metagenome (GOLD analysis project Ga0194063, IMG submission 155459) | Anoxic zone freshwater microbial communities from boreal shield lake in IISD Experimental Lakes Area, Ontario, Canada - Sep2016-L373-20m | ecosystem: Environmental > Aquatic > Freshwater >...
CCGCCGGGCATCGCAGGAGATCTGCTCCGGGACGTTGGTTGCCACCTGGCAGTGAAATTCGAGATTTTTGTCGGCAGCCGTTTTGCGAACGGGCAGGCAGGACTGCTCCACAAGATCGACAATTAAGGCCGGAGATTTCAGAAGATGCATCGTGCCTTTTTCGATGCTGGAAAAATCGAGAATATCGTCAACGACGGCTAGAAGATGTTTCCCGCTTTCGGTTATCTTCTGCGCATAGACTGTTTGTTTAGCGTCGAGTGGAGTATAGGTCAGGAGCTCCGCAAAACCGAGCACGCCGTTCATCGGCGTGCGTAGCTCGTGGCTCATCATGGCAAGAAATTCGCTCTTTGCGCGAGTTGAGGCCTCGGCCTTCACGGCAAGCACTCCGGCCCGAGCGATCGCATTGATCAGGCGGCCGTTTAGCTCCTGCAAGGCCTCATCCGCCCGCTTACGCTCTGTGATATCATCCATGGCGCAGACGACATGGTCGACGGTGCCATCGGCCTTTCGCACGCACCCCACAGAGATTGCGGTCCAGACAATCGTGCCATCCTTGCGGACAAATCGCTTTTCCAACCTATACTGCTCAATCTGACCAGCCAGCAGCCGTTCGAACTGCTCGACGTCAGCCGCCAGGTCATCAGGGTGAGTCATCTCTGCCCAGGTCTTCAGAACAAGCTCTTCGCGAGAATACCCAAGTATTGTGCAGAGCCTGCAGTTGACCTCGATCCAGCCCTTTTCGGGAGACGTGATGCACACTCCATGCAATGGCAAATCGAAGTAGCTACGAAACCTGGCCTCGCTCTCTTTGAGGACCTTGTGAGCGCGATCCTTAGCTTCAACCTCCTGCGTGACGTTCTCTTTAACGGCAATGAAGTGGAGGATCGCCCCATCATCCCCATAAAGTGGAGAAATAGCAGCAGACTCCCAGTAGAGCGATCCGTCCTTTCGGCGGTTGTGCATCCGGCCAGTCCATGTGCCGCCGGAGGTGATCGTGCGCCAAAGCTCTGTGTAAGTTTCGGGCCCTTGCCTGCCTGATTTCAGGAGCCGAGGGTTTTTGCCGACAACCTCGGCAGAGGTGTAGCCGGTAGCTCGCTCAAATGCCGGGTTGGTATATTCGATGGCCCCCGTGGGATCTGTGACCACTATCGCTGCTGGCGATATTTCCAAGACCTTGCACAGGATATGGAGCTCCAGCCCGTTGCGGACAAGTGCTTCAGAGTATGCAATGCCAGGATTCATAAAGTGCTCAGCGATGGGCGATTCCCGAGGACGGGGCGCCAACTAAAAGTCCTTGAAGCCGTCTTCGAGCGGAATCTCGTCCTCCGGGTTCCTCTTTTTTGAAGACCCGAGGGCAGGGCGGTAGGTTGTTCCAAAGCTGCCTTTGGCCCTGGCGGGAGCAGCGGCGCGTTGCGGGCGGTACGTGGTGCGGGTTTGAATGATCTCTCGACGTGGACCTGTTGAGGCCTGGCCCGCGTGGCCTGCTCCTGTCACCAGGGTTTGAAGATCCCCCACGAGCTCGCGCAGCGTGGCAGCCTGGGCCGTGAGCTCTTCCGAGGCGCTGGCGCTTTCCTCCGCAGCCGCTGCGTTGGTTTGCGTTACCTTATCCATCTGGGTGACTGCCGTGTTGACCTGATCGATCCCTTGGCTTTGTTCACGGGAGGCCGTGGCGATCTCCGCCACGAGCTCGTCGACCTGCCGGGCTTTGGTAACAATCTGGTCCAGGCTTTCGGTGACCTTGCCGCTGATCGCAACCCCGTTCGCGCTCTTTGAAATGCTGTCTTCGATTTTCTCTGCGGTCTCCTTTGCTGCGTTGGCACTCCGCTGGGCGAGGTTGCGCACTTCGTCGGCGACAACAGCGAATCCTGCTCCGGCTTCCCCGGCTCGCGCGGCTTCGACGGCGGCATTGAGCGCGAGGATGTTCGTCTGGAAGGCGATCTCGTCAATTGTCTTGATGATTTTGGCGATATTGCTGCTGGCGGATTGGATGTCTGCCATCGCGTGATTCATCTCCTGCATATTCGCCGAGCCTGTTTCGGCTGCCTTGCGGGTGTCGCTTGAGAGATCCTTCGCGCTCAGGGCATTTTCGGCATTGCGCTTGGTCATGCTGGCAATTTCCTCCAGCGATGCGCTGGTTTCTTCGAGCGAGGCCGCCTGCTCGCTCGCCCCTTCAGCCAAAGATTGGCTCGATGAGGAGATCTGGCCGCTGGCCGAGGCCACCTGGTCGGAGCCTTCGGAGAGAGATTCTGCTGTTTGGGTCAGGATCTTGACAATGCTGCGGGCAATAAAGAGTGAAGCAGCAACTCCCAGAACGAGAGCGGCGAGCACACCTCCAACCATCACCCTTGAGGCCAGATTGAGGCTGCTGGAGGATGCCGTTGCAATATTGTCAGCTCCAGCCAGAGCGGCTTTGCTGATCTCCTGGCTGAAGCCCTCCAACGCATTGGCGGCTTCACCACGCCGAACTCCCACCTCGTTGCTGGAGGTCGTCGTGGCCACCAACTGTCGTGTGCATTGCTCGTAGCTGGTTAAGCTGGCCTCTAAGGAATTGATCCGCTGGATATCATCAGCGCTTCGAAAGAGAGGCTTTACCGACTCGATGATCACGTTGCGGGATTGGAATTTCCCAATTTCCTCCTCCAGCGCCTTGGTCTCGCGAGTGGATTGCGTGCGAAAGTTAGCGATCCTCACGGCATTGAGAAGATCGAGAAGGCAGTTGAGCTGGGTGATTTTTTGCAGGCGCTCATTGAGTTCGGTCTCAGGAGCTTTTTCGGCGATGGCTTTCTTCATTTTGCCATTCTGAGAGCTGATCAAGGCATTGAGCAGTTCGGTAGCTTCAACGGCAGATTTTCCTGCGGTCGTGAGAGCGAGATCTCTGGTGGTGTCGGCCTTCTCGGTCTCGCCTAAGAGCAGCTCATAATTTGAAACAAGTTCGGGCGCTTTGATGATCTTTTCCTTGAGGAGAATCAGCTTCGCAGACTTTGCGGCGAGGCTTTCGAACTCCTTGATGGCGCCCTTGACCGAGCCCAGGGCTTCCTTGCCTTTAATCAGAAACGAAGCATCACCGGTAAACTGGTATGATCGCCCGTTCACGCGGACATCGGCCATGCTGCTCTGCATCAGGCTGGCAATTTTCACTTCGGGCATATAATCAGCAGATAAATATCCCGCACCGGCGGCCGCTGATTTCATCTGAAAAATCGCATAGCCGCCAATGATGACGAGTATAAGGAGGACAACAGCAAACCCGAGGGTGATGCGTTTGCCGATGGTGAGGGAGTTGAAGTTCATATGGCTTTTTGTGGAGACGGCTCAGCCTCGGACTCAGACGAGGTCGTTTGCGTGAAGATTACCGGGCCCCTCTTGCCGGCAGGCTTCCTAAGCCTATTGGGACTTTTTCCTGAGCTTTCATGGGAATTGAGATTGCGTGTATGCCGTAGTACGCAGCTCGGAAGCTAGGAGGCTATTCTTTTGCGGTCAACAAGAAATGCGCCATGTTGGCGCATCTGATTTACTGGGACTCTTGGATTTGGACAAGCGCACGCGGGTCCAGGATGAGTCCGACCCGGCCGTCGCCGAGGATTGCGGCCCCCGACAGCATGCGATTGTTTTTAAAGCTGTCGCCGAGGCTCTTGATGACGACCTCCTGCTGTCCGAGCAAGTCGTCCACAAGGATGCAGCGTGCCTCATGGGCGGATTCGACAACGACGACCATGGACTGGCAGGGATCGGTATTGCGTGGGGCAATCCCAAAATACTGGTAGAGGCGAAGAAGCGGGATCAGGCTTCCGCGAACGTTAACCATTTCTCCCCGGCCGTGAACGGTGGAGATCATTTCCGGTATGGGGCGGAATGATTCCCGCACCGAGAGGGTTGGGATGATATACCGCTGGTCGCCGACGCCGACCATAAGCCCGTCGATGATGGCCAGCGTGAGGGGGAGATAAATTTTAAAGCTGCTTCCGTGGCCGGGAGATGACTCGATTTCTATTTTTCCTCGCAGGCGGGTGATGTTCCGTTTGACCACGTCCATGCCGACGCCTCGGCCGGAGAGGTCGGTCACCGTGGCGGCCGTGGAAAAGCCCGGAGCAAAGATGAGGTCGAAAGCTTCTTTATCCGGGAGCGTCGTCCCCTCTGGAATCATCCCTCGCTCAATGGCTTTGGCCACGAGCTTTTCGGCGCGAAGTCCTGCCCCGTCGTCGGAGATCTCCACAAGGATGTTTCCCCCGACGTGGGAGGCGGATAGGCGGATTGTGCCGAGGGACGGCTTGCCAGCCGCCTCGCGGTCGGCAGGCATTTCGATGCCGTGATCGACGGAGTTTCTCACCATGTGGAGCAGGGGATCGGCGAGCTCTTCCACGATCGTGCGATCCATTTCTGTGTCTTCGCCACGGAGGATGAGCTCTACGGACTTTGCCTTCGCAACAGCCGTGTCTCGAACCAGGCGGTTCATTTTTTGAAACGTGCTGCGGATTGGCACCATGCGAAGGGACATGGCAGCTTTTTGCAGCCCGTTTGTAATCGCTCCCATGTGGGACATATTGCGCTGCAGGTTCTGGCTTTTGGTAGCGACCAGGCCGGGATCTTGTGCGACGAGGGACTGGGCAATGACCAGCTCGCCGACAAGGTCCATCAGCGAGTCGAACTTATGGATGTCCACTTTGATCATTCCTCCCACCGAAGCGGAAGTTTTGGCTGAGGCTCCTGATGGAGCGGGGGTGCCAGACGCAGCTTGGGCGGCCGGCGCCACGCGAGAGGCCTCTGCGGCCGGAGGTTTTCCGGCAGAGGGATTCAGGATGGCACGAACTTTTGTGTGCAATTGTGCCGAGGGGAAGTGGACCGGCTGCGGCAGCCCTGGACCGGCGATCTGGGACTGGACTTCCTTGACGTAGTTGCGAAAGGTGTCGGCCCCCTCAAGAATGAGTTCGACGATTACCCGTTCAACGGCCAGCTTGCCGTTACGGACCAATTCCAACAGGCTCTCCAGCTCATGGGCAAGCCGGTTAATGGGCACGATCCCGAGAAAGCCGGACCCGCCTTTGATGGTATGGAACGCGCGGAAAATGGAGGCAATATTGTCTGCATCTTCAGGGTTCTCCTCCAAGAATAGCACGCCTTGCTCAATGTTATCGAGGTGTTCGATTGCCTCGTTGACAAATTCCCTGAGCAGGTCCCGATCAACGCCTGAGTCAATAACGGCGAGCTCATCGATCTCTATGTGGAGGACTTCCTCTGCCCCGGGCTGAGAGGGGAGGGACGCTTCCTCTGTCGTGGCCACGACGGAGTGGAGAGCACGCGGGGAGGCAAAGAGACGCATGGGGTCCTGCAAAAGAGGCTGCAGCTGGGAAGCCAGATCGTTGAGCGCTTCCAAAGCCTCGCTGCTGTAAACAGTCCCCGAAAACATCAGCTCTTCCACCAAGCTCAAGGCCGTGGAGGAACATTCGCAGAAGGCTGCCATGTCGGCATCGTCCTCAGATTTTTCCACGAGGGAGCTGAGCATGTCCCGCAAGGGAAACTGCGATCGATCGGTGCCGGGTTCCGACAGGATAATCTCAGAGCTGATCTGATCGATCCAACGTTCAACTTTTTCTAATACGTCGGGAGGTAGCATAGGGTTGTGAAGGCGATTGAGGGCCCTGAGACGATCGCCTGGCACCCGGCAGCGCGTAGATTAGCACCTAGAAGTCCTTGAATCCGTCTTCAAGCGGGATCTCCTCCTCAGGGTTCTTCTTTTTCGAGGAACCGAGGGCAGGACGGTAGGTTGTTCCCATGCTGCCTTTAGCCTGGGCGGGAGCGGCAGCACGTTGCGGGCGGTAGGTGGTGCGGGTTTGCACGATCTCTCTGCGTGGACCTGCTGAGGCCTGCCCAGCGTGGCTCGCTCCTGTCACCAGTTTTTGCAGATCGGCCACGAGCTCGCGCAGGGTAGCAGCTTGGGCGGTGAGCTCCTCCGAAGCGCTGGCGCTTTCCTCCGCCGCCGCCGCGTTCGTTTGCGTTACCTTGTCCATCTGGGTGACAGCCATGTTGACCTGATCGATCCCTTGGCTCTGCTCACGAGAGGCCGTGGCGATCTCCGCGACGAGCTCGTCGACTTGCCGGGCTTTGGTAACAATCTGGTCCAGGCTTTCGGTGACCTTGCCGCTGATCGCAACCCCGTTGGCGCTCTTGGCGATGCTGTCCTCGATTTTCTCGGCGGTTTCCTTTGCGGCCTGTGCGCTGCGCTGGGCAAGGTTGCGCACTTCGTCGGCGACAACAGCGAATCCTGCTCCGGCTTCTCCGGCGCGGGCGGCCTCGACGGCGGCATTGAGCGCGAGGATGTTCGTCTGGAAGGCGATCTCATCAATCGTCTTGATGATCTTCGCGATGTTGCTGCTAGCCGACTGGATGTCCGCCATCGCGTGGTTCATCTCCTTCATGTTCGCCGACCCGGTTTCGGCGGCGTTGCGGGTGTCGCTTGAGAGATCCTTCGCGCTCAGGGCATTTTCGGCATTGCGCTTGGTCATGCTGGCGATTTGTTCCAGCGAGGCGCTGGTTTCCTCAAGCGAGGCGGCCTGCTCGCTGGCACCTTCAGCAAGGGATTGGCTCGACGAGGAGATCTGGCCGCTGGCCGAGGCGACCTGGTCGGAGCCTTCAGAGAGGGAAGATGCTGTTCCAGATAGAACGGTCACGATGCTGCGGGTGATAATCCATGCGGCACCGACACCCAAAACCAAGGCAATAATCAGGCCAATGATCAAAGTGGTTGAAGCGGTCGCCAAGCTCGATGCGGCGAGCTCGGTTGCTTTATTGGCACCGGTGAGCTGCGCAGCGGCGGTGCTTTTCGCTTCAACCAGCACTTTGTCTGCGGCCTCGGCGCGCTGCTTTGCGATGTCTTCGCGCTTCAGCCACCCTACCAAAAAGCGGTCCATATTTGCCTTGTAGGCGCCACCTGCAGCGGCGCAGGCGTCGATCTGCCTCGTCTCTTCGGCATCCGGGTTCATCGCCCGCAACTCGGCCAGCTTGGCATCGACCTTGGCAAACTTGGCTTTTGCCTCGTTGAATATCTCAGGCGAGCGCCGGAACTGCGACTTCCACGTTCCGATGATGATGGAGTTGCCCAAGTCAACGATGTCGTTGGCAATGGTTGATTTTTTTGCGATGGCAAGGATTTCATCCGCTTTGGCGCTGCGTTGTACCGCAGCGGTGAGCCTCGTATCCTGAAGCTTGATCCAGGAGTTACAGGCATTCATGTAATTTGCCGCAGCTTCCTCGGCTGAGATTCTTTCTTTTTCGAGCGCGTTGGTCACGACGGCTGTCTCTTCCGCCAGTCGCTCGTAAGTCACAGCGGCCGCCTCTGCGGCTTCAGCAGCCGTTTTGAGCGAGGCGAGATCGGGAACGGATCCCCCGAGCGTCTCCGCCTTCTTCAAAAAGTCCTTCACCTGAGCGAGATTTTTTTTCGCCGCTTCGAAGTATTTGGTTTCTTCGGTGAAGGCATATCCGCGCATTTCATACATCGTCTCCAAGGAGTTGCGCTCGACGTTGTTCGCGACCTCGACGGCCGGGATGCTTTCCATCTTGATTTTGACGGCGATTGCCTTCACCCCAAACATGCTGAACAGGGCGATCGCCCCGAGGCAAATGAGGATGGCAAGAACGACGGCGAAGCCGAGGGCGATGCGTTTTCCGATGGTTAGTGAGCTGATGTTCATAGCTTAGTTTTTAGTGATTCCGTTTCCAGGGGCTCAGCGATCGTCGTTCAGCCTTCGTAGACAAATATAAAATACTTTGACCGCACAAGGGGCAGTATGTTTCCGATCCGCAATACGACAACCTCATCAAACCCCTAATTTCGCACAAGGAAACACACTAGGGGTTTCCCCCTATGAGCCTGCGCAGATCAGGATTTCAAAAGTTCGTCGGAAGTCAGGAGGGCTGCGCATGTGGGAACAAAATACGTCGCCTCGCCATCGGGGTCGGGAAACTCGGTGAGCAGCTCGGGCGCGTGGTCCATGCGGCACGCGACCCCGTGCGGGCGCAAGGTTTCATCTGCGACCGGCGGCCGGAATGTCGCGGAGTCCAAAATCAGCGGCGCTTGCCCGGGGATGGGATTGCGCGCCGGATTGAGACAAAACACGAGTGGCCCGCGCATGACGGCAGCGCGGCCCTCCTGCTTCGCCGTCCCGCGCACGAGGCGCCAAGGCATCTCCATCGCCACCTCCACGACATCCCCGCTGTTCCATTCCCGATCGATGCACAGAAGCCCGCTATCAAGAGGGGCTGCTATCTTATCTCCATTCACCGATGCGGAGAACTTTTTGCACCACGAGGGAATGCGCAGGCGGATGTCGAAGCGCGCGGGCCGGGAGGGCGAAACGGTCAGGTGAATATCGCCGGTGGTGGGATAGTCGGTTTTCTGAACAACGTCGACCGTGTCGCCGGAGGCCAGCGTGATAGTCGCCTGCGAGTCGGTGTAAAGGTTCACAAGAAATCCCGAGGGGCTTGTAAAATAGATGAGCTCCGGCATCTCGGACATGATCCGGCGGAAATTTCCCGGGCAGCAATACGTGTCATTGTCCCAATACACCCGCTTGCCCTCAAACGGAGTGTAGTAGCGTAGGCGCCTTCCATCGGGCGACTGCGCGGCAAAGAGCGCGTTGTATATCGCCCGCTCAATCAGGTCCCCATATTCGCCCGAACCTTCCAGGCAGAGCAGCCGCCCGCACAAGCGGATCCAATAGGAAGTCGTACAGGTCTCGCCCAGATCGCCCGTGCCCTCCTGATCGGAGTGCCAGCACTCCGAGTGGCTGCATGTGCCAGTGATCACAAGGCCGTTCTTTTGACGCAAATACTCTACCGCCCTGCGCGTCTGCGCGAGCAGCCCGGGATCCCCAGTGATCTCGCGCAAATCAAGCTGTGCAAGGCAGCGGGTGAAATAGGCGTACGCGTGGCCTTCGATCTTCGTGTGCCGGCCCTCGACGATCGGGAGGTCCCATTCGGCGAGGTTCAACTTGCCGAGACAGAAATCGAGATACCGACGATCCTGTGTTTCCCGGTAGAGCGCGAGCAGCGCTTGATCCAGCCCGAGCATCGTCAATTCCAAAGCGATGGTTGCCTGCGTCGCCTCGTTGAAGTCTGTCGGCAATGGGATATCGGACAGCTCCTTTACAAGATGGTCGCCCAGCTTGATCGCGGCCTCCAATGACGGCTTCTCTTGAAAAAGCCGCCAATCCGAAACCAGCGCGAAGAGAACATAGGCTTGCTCATGAACATCCCATGTGCGGACGATCCGCTTCTCAGGCTGGTAAGTGCCAAGATAGCCATCCGCCTCTTGGGATCCGATCAGGACATCCAGCACATGCCGGCGCAGAGCCAGAAGCTCAGGCGCCTTCGTATGGGAGGCAAACCGCACGAGCCCATCGAGGGTTTTTCCCATCCCGACATACTCGCCGCCCTTGCCTTGCTTCTCGAGAAAGGGGCGGAGAAAATCTCCGTCCCAATCGAGAGCCAGCAGATTGTTTTTCCAAGTCAGCTCCATCCGCTGCCCGATCCATCCCGCAACCCTCACCTGGCGCCCATCGATTCGTTGATAAGTCTGGTTCATAAGATTAAAGCCCGGCGATGTAAGGAAGACAGATTGCTGAGGGCGTGATGCGAACCAGCTCATTGCCACGGTATTCCAAAATGCAGGTCAGGCGCTCGTCACGCGGCGTGCCCGGCCAAAGGCCCATGTGGTTAAGAGGGCCAGCCATCTCGCTGATGGACCACTCCGGCACGGGCCATTGGATCGTCCCTTCCTCTTCGCTCAGGAGGTGGAGCGAGAGCCACCGGTGGTCGGCACTCCACTCCAGATCTTTCGGGCCGGTCACAACGACAGTCTCAAACTTGACACGAGCGGGAATCCGGATTCGCAGCGTGCCGTCGCGCTGCGAGCGGAATTGAATCCCTCCGCTCTCAAGCGGCGTGATTGCGACGTTGCTGTCGCTATGTTGTCCGGGAATACGGACAACGGTCTCAGATCCGTCGGTGATGACAGAAAGTTTCCATGCGGCACGAAGCGCCCGGACGCCCGAGTAGGCACAACATCCGCCCGAGGTCAGCATCGGGGTGCCATCGGTTGCCGGCGTCGCGGCTTGAGGCATGTTGAGCTGTGCATCCTCGCGTCCCGGGTACATCCCGGCATCGGGGAGAAACGTCCGGCAGCTCCCCCAGGTTCCCATCAATCGAGACAGCGTATCCGTCCCCGCTGCCAGGTCTGCAATGTGAGGCAGCAGCCGGTCCATATCCGTGAACTGCATTTTGAATATCTCGTTCCGGGTGAATCGTTCGACATCATCCCAGAGGTCGTTGAGCGAAGCCCATCGGGGATCCAGCGGAGCACACTCGGCGAGCTCGGCCGCCAATTCCACCATGTCCGCCACGCAGCATAATTCCGAGCACTTGTGCGGGGTATCGGCCGCAGTTTCCGGGAAATAGCCACAGGAGCAGCCGGGATTAACATTTCGCTGGGGATCAAAAATCCAACCATATGCTTGGGCGGTCAAATCAATCCATTCCGTAGCCAGCGCGGTTTCGCCGCGCGACCAAAGCAGCCGCGAAAGCTTAACCAGGCCGAGAAGCCCGGAAACCGCGCTGTGAAAGTGCCCGCGGAAATGGCCGTCGGCCGCGAACATCGGAGCGCTGCTCAGCCTCCGTTCTTCGAAGCCGGCAAGGAACCCTCTCGCCGTCTCCATCGCCAAGTCCAGATCCTGTGGGGCGCCGGTGAGCTCTGCGAGCATCGTCTGGGGCTCGATCAATTGTGATGCGACGAGGCACCATCCGACCCAGTTCTGATCGCCAAAATCACGGTCGTTGGGCAGCGTGGTGGAATCATTCCAAAATGCGTCGGATGCCCACGTCAATGCGGTCGTCCCGTCTGGGAGCTCTGTTTTTGTGGCGATCCGGCGCAGGCCTGCCTGAAGGCTGCGGATGAGATCCAAAACGTGGGAGCGCCCGCTCTCTGGCGAGATCCTCAAGCGAGCTGCGAGATAGGTCAACACCCGGCCTTGATCCCAGAGATGGTAGTAATACTGCCCCCCAGGGATATCGCTGTGCTCCGGCACAAAGGCCAGCCCGGTTTGCGGATGAAGGACTGATTGGAGATGCTGCCAGAGACCATCTTCCAGCTCCCGCCCTGTGCTCTCGTCACCCGTGATCTCGCGGACATACAGCCACGCCAGCAATGCGCGCGAGGTGGTGTCGCCGTGATCCCACTGGGTGTGGCGAATCCGGGGCTGAGGCAGCAAGACGCAGTCGAACGCCGGGCGCATCCCCGTGGCTACGGGATCGACGGTCTGCATCATGAATCCATCGCGGGCAAGCCGCACACGTTGAGTGATCGTTTTTTTCATTTGTTGATTCTTTTGAGAATGATGTGATTTTTTTTCCGCAGCTCGCCATAGGGAATGAAGTCGCGGTCCCCGAGATCCTTGCCATTCAGCTGCAAGGAACCGACCTTCCAGCCGCGCCCGAAGATCCGAAGGTGGATCTCCTTGCCCCGGACCGTTAGCTTGCTAATTTCCATATCCCCCGCATCCGCCGGCGAAAAGCGAATCCCCCGCAAATCGAAATCCAGCCCGGCGATCGTGTGAAAAAACATCGAATACCACGCCTTGGCGCAGAACGCCTGTTTGCGGCCGGGGTTGTCCACCGTGGCCCCGTGATTGACCGTCTCGCACGCCAATGCCTCTGGCACCGTCAACTGGCGCCAAAACCACGCAAGATTTTCCCGCCAGGCGGCGGCAGGTTCCGGCTTCCGGGCAACCAGCATCATCTGCTGGTAGAAGTTCTCGATCACCGGCATATACATCCCGAGCTGGTTGCCGTCCTTCATGAAGCAATCATCCCATGTGGGATACATGCGAACCCCGTGGCGGGCGCGGAAGTTTTCGCTCATGAACCTGGCAATACCGGCTTCCTTACCTCGAACCAAGTCCCGCGCAAAGGGAGTGACCCAGAGAATGGCATAGACGGGGTAATGCTTCCGCTGCTTCCCGGTTTCCACCGAAATCGAATCGACGAAATATCCCTTTTTAGGATCAAAAAACCGGTCGAAGCTGCGGCGCAACCTTTCGGCCCGATCGCCGAAGTCCTTTGCATCTTCAGGCAGACCGAGCTCCAAAGCGAGCTGCTCCATGGCGCGCAAGGCCTGGTAAAAAATGCTGTTGTTGAAGACGCTGAGGTCGTTGCCATCCTGCCCGAGATGTTCCGGAAAATCCGGAAACAGCGCGACGCCGGGGATCATGCCGGACGTTCCCATTTCTTGCGATGCCGCCAGCAGGACGAGAGACTTGGCGAACGGGTAGAATTCATTCAGCACGGTGACATTCCCGCCGAAAAGAAACGCGTTATAAAGCATGATGCCGTAGAGGCACTGGGCCGGAAGCGCCATGGCCAACAACGGCTCGCCACCAAGAGTCATCGCGTGCGGGATGCCGAGCTTGGGGTGGGACTGGGCACGATAGAATGCCAGCATGTCCTTTACCCCTTCGCCATCTTGATAAAGCATCATCGCGTCCGAGTGGACCATGCTGTCCCATCCCCACACCCAGTACCCGGAGTCCGCCGCGCGGATGGCCCCCGGCAAATCCGCGACCTTGAGGGAGTCAACCATCGGCCCGGTCATCGCCAGCAGCGACTCGACGGTCTCGTCGCCAAGCCGGATTTTTGGAGCTTTGCGCTGGCTGGCCTGGAACCGGGAAACAATCTCCTCCACCTCTGCGGCAGCGGTTCGCTGCAATGCTTTTAACCGTTTTTCGAACGGCGCCTGCGCGTGGCCAAAGGCAACAACCACGGCAATGCGATCCTTGAAACGAGAAGAGGTGAAGCTGGCCTTCGGGAAGCTCGCAGGCGTCTTCTCAAGATCCAGGCGCGCATCCGAGGTCACCCCGATAAAAATATCCGCACGGGACGGCTCGCCAACCCCAAATGCGTCGCACTGAGTTAATGCTTGGACCTCCGCAGCTTTCGTAGCGGGATATGTGTCAACGACAGCGAGCGTGGCTGCGTTTCCATTAAGAACAAATTCCCCCCATTGGCGATAGGGCGCACTCACTCGAACAGCAGCCTCGGTCAGCAGCAGCTTGGCCGCAATTTTTCTGCCCTCCGGATTCTTTAGGACACCGACCTGAAAGACCATGGCATCGTTGAGCAAGGTCAGGCTGTGTTGCAGCTCCACCCCTCCCAGTCGGCAGTGGCTCTTGAAGCCGAATGGAAAAATATGAGTTTCATGGAACTCCAAATCATAAAGCTCGTTATCCACCCGGACACACATCCGAAAGAGCTGTGCCCATGCGGAGATGGGATCGGCCTTATACAGGGTTGCGGCATTGAGGCGCTGCCGACCGTAATAATCGACGTGGGTGAGCCCGCCATGCCCGGCAATGCTGGCCGCCACACGGCCGCCGGAAAAGCTGATTTGGCTGACCCCAAGGCCTTCCTTGATAAAGGGAATCGTAGTTTTGAAATTCATAAGTTTTTCCATCGGGGATTTTTCAGAGGTAAGTCAACTGCCGGAATCTCGCTTCGTCTGCGGGGCTTTGACGCAGAGCGGGCACCGGGCGGCACCTGTCGAGACAAGCTTTCATCAGACGCAGCTCGGCCTCGCCGATTTCTTCGTCCATGCCGAAGAGCGCTCCGATCTCGATGTGCGCCTGATCGGCGATCGCCTGCTCGAGGTAGGCTTGGAAACGCGTGCGGTAGCTATGGAAGTCATACGACAGCATCGTTCCCGGGACCAGATGGCGGATCCTCACCCCGCGTGTCGCATGCTGCCGGCAATCGTTGTCAAAGACATCGAATGTGCGGACCCAATCCTGGAATTGTGCCAGATGCGGGTGGGCGGAGCAGCCGAGCATGATCGAGTCGGGCTTGATCGCTTTCATCGTCTCATAAACCAGCTTGTGCCACCGCCAGATGAACATCTCCTCCCCCTGCCATGTGCGGTCAAAGACGGGGATGTTGCGCGGAATTTTGTCGGCCATGAAATCGAGTTTGAACCCATCGGCATTCCAGCAGCCGGGCTCACCGCTGAGCCAGAGCCGAAGCTTCGGCAGCAGCCATTCCTCTTGGACGGCGGGATTTGAGTAATCCAGAAATGCTTGCCCGTGCTTGGTTTTCGCGCCGTGGCCGGCGAGCCACTCGCGCTTGAGGTTCATCTCAGCCTGGGGCTCGACATCGAACGGCGGAAACCACAGCAGCACTTTGAGCCCCTTGCCATGGAGCCAGTCCACCAGCCCGCGCATGTCCGGGAAGCGGCCCTCATGCAATTCGTAGTCGCCGCGCCAGCGAAACCAGCGGTCATCAATTCCGATGGTGCCAAAGGGCAGCCCGTATTGCTCCATCCGCTCGACCTCGGCGCGGATGAACTGCTCGTTGCAGACCGCTTCAATCTTTCTGCAGCGCTCCGCAGAGTCGCCGCCCCAGTTCCATACCATGCCCGTATCGCCTTCGATGCGTCCGAAATAGACCTGATCAATCCAAGGCCCCAAATAGGGCTTATACATCGCTTCACTGAATGTCCGGCCGGCGGGATCGGCGATCCATTTTTCCGAAACCAGGATGTCCACCCATTGGTCAACTGTATCCCAGTAATCGCGCTCCCGGTTGACGAACAGGCATATGACCGGGCTTTGAATCACCTCGCCCTTGCGGAACTGAAAGATCCCCTGCCCGTAATCGAAAAACCAGCGCTTCACGCGATACTCCTCCACTTCCAACACCATCCCGAAGCTCTGAGGAATATCTTTCGTGCCAACAAAAAGGTTCAGCTCGCTTTTTTCCAAGACGAAATAAGATGGGTTCGGAGCAAACTGATAGTCCGTCGAATCCGTGCTGATGCGGAACCCTGCGTACCGTCCCCCTTCGCCTGGCTCGCCGCCGGTCAGCTCCCCGGCCAAGTTGTAACGTTCGACGACTCGTGGCGTGCTATGCCGGTTGCGAATGTGGTGAACCCGGTAGAGGTCGAGCTTCGCCCCTGCAGGAAGAACCTCCCATGCGCACAAAGCCCCGTCGCAATCTGCGGTGAATGAGGTCTGCATTTCGAGGTGGTCGCCCTTCCGTCCCAAACGAAGCCGCACCTCGGCGATCTCCGGAAGGCCGCTCACGCCTGCTGTCAGCTCGACTGTCTGCGCGTCAACCTCGCGCACCGCCACCTCTCCAAGCACGGGGGAGCCATTTGCCGTCGCCGGCAGCAGCGGCAGGCCCAAGGGCCATGATACCAGCGCTTCCCCATCGGCGGCGTTCACCGACCAGCCATTGTTATCAACCTGCAGGTTCCAATCCGACCATGACCAATGAATGTTTTTTGTCATAAAAATGTGTTTATTCGATACCTTTCCCGAGACAGTTGTTTACTTGGCGTTGCGGCCAGCCACGGATGGCAGGAAGTTAAAATCGGTTTCAGAGAAGCTCACTTCACCACCGCCTTTCCCCAGTAGTTCGGATACAGCCATGCCTCGGTCGGCAAATCCTGGGTCAAGGTCAAAACGGAGTCGCCGGCAGAGTGCCAGAACGTACGAGTCACGGTCTTCTGGCCGGATGGATCTGAGCCCAACACATCGGCGTCGAACCGCAATTCGGTGCCCGGCGAGAAGACCAGCGGCTTAAAGAAGCCCAGCGGCACCCGACCTGATACGGTGTAGCCGGCGGGAGACTTTTTCGCTGAGGCTTCGGCTCCTTCGATTTGCCCGACAAAGTCGAACGTGCGCTTGAATCCGGCCGGGTTGCTGTAAGTTTGAGGGCTCTTTGGGCCTTCGGTTTTCGGCTTCATCCCAATGAGAGTAGGGATGCCATTGTGCAGGCCGATCAGCAGCCGGACATCCCCTGCTCCCGGATCTTTGCGTTCGCCAGAGGGCCCAAAATACAGATCCACCGTATCTCCGCCCTTGAAGGCGATCTTAGGGTCCGGCTCGGAATTTGCCAAAGGCGAGGCGTCCTTCACCTCGAAGCGGAAAAAGAGATTGTCGCCGCTCAGAGCCAGGCGAACAAACGCCACATCTTTCTCTCCGCTGCGGATGACCAGCGGAGCAATTTGATCCCAGCCTGTCAGCGAGCCATCAAGAGCCGGCGCCTTGGCCAATTGGGCGAGGAAGGCCGCCTCTTCCGAAGCCCGCTTAGCACCATAGTGTTGAGAGAGGCTGACATTTCCTGTCAGCATTGCCGTTGGCGCATCAACTCCCTCCAATACGAAGGCCCGGCTATCCATTTGGCTCATATAGGCCATGTAGCGGAACTCCTTCCGATCGGGAAACTCCCGAACTTGCCCGCTGAAGCTTTCCCCATTGAAAAGATACGGGCCGGGCTGCCCGTCCCCACGGGCGAAATCCTCGAAGATTCGGCCAATATAAAATCCGTCCGTGCTATAGAAGTGAATCATCCCTCCGGACTCGTCCGCAACCGCCACCGCCTTGTCGCCAAGCAATCCGGCCATGACCCAGGGATTGTAGATTTCGCCTGGCTTGGCAAAGTTAGGAGCTTTGCGGCCCGCTTCCCAGAGTCGTTTCCCCTGCGGATCAAACTTGACGAGGAAGACGCGGCTAATGTCCGACGAATGTCCGATGCCGGCGGATTTGCTGCCGTAGGTATAGAGGACGTAGAGATTGCCTGCGGCATCCTCACGCATGCCCAGAATGCCGCTGCGGTATGTTGAGAAAAGCGGCCCCTCCAGGCCATTGGTGACATTATCGATGAATACTTTTGTTTGCGCCGCATCAAACCGCAATTTCCCATTGGCAAATGACGAGCAGGGAATCCGGTAGATCGTCTTGCCTGCGGCCAGGTACCAATTTCCAGAATAAGGGCTGAGCGTGTGGCTGCCGACATGGCCATTGAGCAGGCCGGGCTTGCCGGCAACAGCCACCGGGAGCGCGATGCCGGGCGCGACGGCCCACTCTGATTCTTCGAGAAGGCCGTTTCCATTCGCATCCTGACCGATCCAAAGCTGGCCATCGCGAGCCTCCGCAGCCGCCACCGGCACAAGGCGCTCGCCCTCCACGCGCACAATCTGATGTCCAGCTGCGTCGCTGGACATGTAGGCAGCGTTCCCCAAACGAACCATCTGTGGCTGGCTGATGCCGTCCATGAACCGCTGGAAGGCCGGATCTGCGAAGGTGCGGATAGATATATCCTGCTTTTTGTCATTTCGGTTGACGGGATCCGAGAGTGCCCAATAAGCATCGGGCCGCCAAGTGCCGGACTTCGGATTGAGAACGCTCCGAATAAAGCTAACCTGATTTCCGGCTGTGGAATAAATTAAGAATGGGTCTTCGGGATCCGGCCACACACGGGCGGAATAGTCGCCGGGCCCAAACCACTGCCGTACGATGGCATCATTTTTATCAATCTGTGTGATGGCCGAGGGAACCTCCGCCTCAATCACAACGAACCCGCCCTTAGTGTCGGCGGCGATCCCTGCCGGCCGAAGGTAATCACCGGCACGATAAGCGCCGCCACACGGCCGGCCGCCGGCTTTTCCGAATGCCCGGACAGGTGTGCCGTCGGCTGCAAATTCCTTGACCTGCTGGCTGCCTCCAAGATCCGTGACAAGCAAATTGCCGTTGGCCCTCACCGCCACGTTCCATGGGGCGCTGAGGCCGGCTTTGACGACATCGTGGCATTCGCCATCCGCCACGTTCACCCGGAAGATCCGGCCAGCCTCGGCGGAATAGGATGCCACAAAAAGAACTCCGTCACCGCCTACCGCCACGCCGCGCGGTCCCGGCACGGAAATCCGTTTCACGAGCGAGGCGTCGGTTTTGTCGAGCATCAGAATCTCATTTGAGGAAAAAGCGGAAACATAGAGGTGCTTCGCATCGACAGCCATTCCTGAGGCGATGAGATCAAAGCCCACCGGTCTGCTGCCAGCTGGTGTTGCCACACGCTTCGTTCCCGTTGGCAGATCCACGGACTTGGCGTTCTTGGCAAAAAATACTGGCTCCCCCGTAGCCGCGTTCAGACGGAAGACGGTAGGAGCAGTGGTCGCGGTTTCATATGTCAGGTAAACGTAGTCCCCGTCGGATGCCACGGTGTAGAAATTTCCAGCGGCATCGAAGAACGGCGTGTAGCGCCAATGCGTCTTGCCCTCACCGTCCAGCCTCACCACGCAACGGCCCTCGTTATCGCTTACCGGCCAGAGAAGGGTCATTCCTTTGGAGTCAACCGCCACAGCCAAGGGATAGGAGAGATCCCCTCCCCACTCGCCCGTGCCGGCATCGTTTTGGTAGGGCGGCGTGCCAGAGCTCCCGACCGAGCCCAGATAGCGGGCCTTGATCGGCTGGTGCACCAGCGCCCGGTAGGTATAGCCGCCAAGCTTAGCCTCCTCACCCGCATTATCCTTGCCGTCCCAAAAGAGCGTTTGCGGGCCCTTGGGCAGCATGTGATCATCGGCCATCTCGCGAACTAATTGTCCTGTCTTCGGATCATAAATATTTACGGTCAGTTGGCCGGATTGAGGCAGATCCAAAGAAATCGGCTGACCTTCCTGCGGCTTCTTGAACGAAGCCAATACCTCGGCGGGCTCCGGCCAATCCCGTTTCTTCAATGGCGCGCCGGCAAATTGCATATACCCCCATGAGTCGGGCTGGCAATACCCGCTGTCACCGGGATTGGTAAGATAGGCCGCAGGAGCCTGCCGGATGCGCCGGTCGCCGGCCAGATTGCCGAAGTCAAACTGGACAAGAGCACGCATGCTTTCTCCTGGCTGGGGAGGCTCGGAAACATTAAGTACCGACCAGGGGATCTTCGCTTCAAAGGCGTACCCAGCTTTATCGGGGAATTCGCGGAAAGCGGCTTCCACGCCGTTGGGGTTCACATGGGATTCATAAAAATCCGCACCGTAGGTGACATGTTTCCAGACCTGGCCGGTCGTGTGCTGCCGAAAAAACATCACATGTGCAACCTGGGAGCTTTCCCCCTTCTGGGTTCGTTTGGGAATGCTCTGGTTGCTTTTTGTGTTCGTGTAGAGACGGAGGCCGATGCAGTCGCCCTCCCAAAACCGTTCGACGGCATTGTGCATGTTCCGCATCGGAGTGGCGTCTGCCACCCGGGCGGCCACGTAGAGCGCATCACGATCGTACGCGAAGACAAATTCGCCATGTTCCTTTTCCAAAAATTCCGGCGCGACATACGAGGTCTGGCTTCCGGTGAAATCCCATTCCGACAAATCTCCATCCACCGTGATCTTGCCGGCCGGCACGGCGGTGATTGGGGAGAGCGTCTCTTCCGGTCCGGCAAGGGAATCGCTCGCGCTCCACGCCAATAGCGCAACCGTAATGAAAAACGCACGGACAATGGATCCGAATGAGATTGCAGAATCTATTTTTGTCATTTGATTTGAGGGATTCGCCGGCGCCTTCTTCTGTTTTCGGTCCTATGATAATTCACTTCGATGGGGGTTCGGGCGGCTGAACAGAGAGCCTTTGCTCGCTTTCAATGGCTGTCAGGGGAGAACAGAATAACGTGCATGACGAATTATTAGACTAGGATGCATTTATTTCGGAAAATGCCGTTCTGTCAATGAAGAAAATGAATTTCTTCCGCCGTCCTATCAGGACATTTAAATTATCGGCCCGACCCTTTCTGCATTTCCTCCAGAGTGAGCGGCCCGTTGATCGTCAGCAGACCGGCCGAAGAGTTGCCGGGCTTCAGGAAGCCGCCAGCGCTGATGGTTGCGGATCCGCCGATCGTCCCGCTCCCGCCAAGGGTCGCTCCGGAATTGACCTGCATGACCCCGGTCGCTGCCGATTGGTTGCCGTCGATGATCATCATTCCCTGGGAAATGATGGTATCGCCGGTATAGGTGTTATTTCCGGTGAGGATCAGCTTGCCCGCCCCGTCTTTGATCAGACCGTGCGTTACAGTCGAACTGATGACCCCGCTGATCTTTGCGCTGTCTGTCCCGGTCCCTTGGTTGACAAAGATAGTCCGATAATAAAGCGGGGTCACCCGGCTCCCGAGATCGATGGCATTGCGGAAATCCACCTGGCTGTCAGACGTATTGGATCCGAAGATCAGCACCCCGGTGCTGCCGCCGTCCCCGGCGACCTCGGTGATGAAGTTATTTCCCGTTGGAACATTCCCCCAAGTCAGCGCGGTCGGGGCGCCAGTCCCGCCGATCGCCACGATAAGATCGCCCCCACGCGCGGCAAAGCCTCCGCTCACATTAGAGTCGGTATTATTGATGCCGTTCCATGTCACTTGCGTAGCTCCCAGCCCCAAACCTCGTGTGAACGTGCCGCTCCCTTGGAGCACTCCGCCGCTCAGGGTAAGATTCGTGTTGTTATTGCCGGCCAGCATAGTCGCTGCGATCGCCCCCACGTCCAATGCTCCCGCGCTGATCACCGTCGCCCCCGAGTAGCTGTTGGTGCCAGTGAGATACAGCGTTCCCGCGCCGAATTTGTTCAGCGAGACACGAACGTTGCCGCTCGTGGTACCCGCTCCAAAGTTGTAGCTCCCGGCTCCGGTCATATTCGCCCCGATGGTGCCACCGGCAGTGCTTGTATAAATAGTTGCCTCCGTGTTGCCGAAGGCCAGGGTGCCGGGACCGGAAATCGAGCCGCCATTCAAGATTAACCCGGCCTGCGGGGCCGTCGTGGCCGCTGCAGACGAGGCGTCGGTCCCTGGATTTCCCAACGTGAGGGTTTGGCCTGAGCTAATAGTAATCGTAGCGTCGTTACGAAGCGCGAAGGCGCTCGTGGCTCCGGAGATGGTCTGGTTGCTCGTGATCTTCACCACTGAGGCATTTGAGGAGCTTGCAAACGAATCAGTGAGCGTGTAGGTCGCCTGCTGGAATCCGCTATCGCTGGTGATGCCGGTCCCAGTATAGGTCACAAAATCCGCCTTGCGGGTGCCGTCATTATCCACGACCACGATCGCAGTGTTGGCCAGCCCATTGCTTACCATGGGAAGAACATTGGCTTGGGTCGCCCCGTTGAGAATCGTGAACTTGGCCGCGCCTCCCAGCGTGCCCGCTCCGGAAACCGGGTCCAGGACTAAGGTTCCCATACCGGACCGAGCAAGGATCCCCTGCGTGTCCGAGCTTGTGCTGGAGGCATTGCCTATCTGAAAATTCACGCTGGTATTCGCGCCTTTATTGAGCTGAAGCGTCGATCCGCTCGCGTAGCGAAACTGCCTGGCTCTTGCTGCGGCTGTCTCCAGCGTATTCTGCCCGGAGACAGTGACTGCGCTCCCGCTGCCGGAAGGCGCGATGACCAGGGTTCCCATAACTGTGGTATCCCCTTTCCCATTCACCTCCCCCGAATTGCCGGTCAGCTTGATGGTGGCAAAAGGTGTCCAAACGCGCGCTCCACCAGTATCGTTCGTGGCGCTGATAATCGCAACTGCGGTCAAGGTTCCCGTGCCGGCATTACTCAAGCTGCCCGTGTTTCCGGCGATCGTTCCAAACGTGAGATTGCCTGAACCTGCCGCCGTCACATCCACCGCATTGCTGATGGTACCCGTGAACCCGGCGGCCGGATCGGTGCCCGTATAGTTGATATAAAGAAAAGAATTGCTTCCGCCTGTCCCGGTCAGCGTGCCTGCCGTTCCAAAAATCGAAAAGATGCTAGTGGTTCCGGCCGCGTTGAACGTCCCCCCCGTGCCGATCGTCAGTTTGCTTTTGGTGTACAGATTGCCATTCCCGATAACTCCCACCGTGCCAGCGTTGGCATTGATGTCGCCGGAAAAGAGGAATTTATCGTTGAGGCCGTTGCTTACCGTCGAGCAACCCAAGGTGAGCGTCGAGGATCCCGTCTTCGTGAGGTTTCCCGTGCCGCTCAAGGTCCCCGCAAAGTTAAATCCGACAATGGGAGAAACGAGAGTGAGCACCGTGCCATTTCCCGTAAAGAGCGTGTTGCTGGACAATGCGATATTGTTGCTGACCACATAAGTCAGGCCCGTTCCTGCCCCTTTCAGTGCGTTGAGATTCACGGTGGCATTGGCTCCGCTGAACTGGAGCGCATTGCCTTGAATCGTCAGGCCCGAGGCCCCGCTAGCCGCGCCCGTGCCTTGGAGGTTCAGGACGTTAAGCTGGAACGGCGGGCTGGAAATGTCGTTGTTTGAGATGACCGCAGCCCCAGTGGCGAACGTATCCGTGTTCAGCGTCTCGAACGTGAGCGTCGTGTCGCTCGCGCTCGCTGGCACTCCCGACCACCCTGTTGCCGTGCTCCAGTTCTCGGTCGGTGTCCCCGAGAGCGTGGAGTAAGTGAATGACGCCGACCTCGCCGGAAGAACGGCACCGAGCACCAGCAATGCCGAAAGGTAGAGGGTTTTGGTTGTCATGGTATTGAGCATTTAAGCTGGAGGCTTTTCGCAGCTCTTTCAATGTTTGAAGTTAGGTCAAGAGATTACGGTGGGCACTAGGAAATAGCAACCTGGCTTGCGACGCGCAATTTCGGGAGAACCAGCCGGGGTTCGAGAGTGGTCTCACCGCCGGCCATGAGGCACTCCAACATGCCGAACATCGCCTCGACAAATTCGTTGGGATCGATCTCCAGCAACGTGAGCGACTCCTCAAACTCGCGCAGTGCCGACGAGCCCTTGTTAGCATGGGTCGCGATTTTGAGATCGGTGCCGACCGCGAGCCCCAACTTTTTTGCGGCGGCCAGAGCGCCGAGAGTCATCATGTCGTCATTGATGACCACGCCGTCGAGGGCTTCGGCCTCCAGCAATTTCATGAGCGCCGAGTACCCCTGCTCCCCGCGCGTGCCATACGCCGGATCGGCAACTTCCGTTCCCGGCTGTTGCCAAACCCGCTCCGGACGAACCGGCAGGCCGAGCTCGGCCAGTGCCTCGCGGTAGACGGCGGCCT
>Ga0194063_10000748_pt1 | contig 22808 bp, 19 predicted proteins | sample SepL3720m_MetaG_FD_155459 | JGI IMG/M metagenome (GOLD analysis project Ga0194063, IMG submission 155459) | Anoxic zone freshwater microbial communities from boreal shield lake in IISD Experimental Lakes Area, Ontario, Canada - Sep2016-L373-20m | ecosystem: Environmental > Aquatic > Freshwater...
CCCCCCGTATTTGAGGGGATTGTTTTTGTTATCATAAAATTTTGCTCTACCAAAGAACGATGCGAAACCCCAAAGCTCAATCTAACTCCCTGTCACAAATTTTCCTCGGGAAGGAAGAAAACAATCTGCGTGAACTCGACCTGATTGAAATACAGAAGGAGTCTTGGGAAAAGCTTCTGGACAAAGAAGTCCGCGAAATTCTTCAAGAATTTTTCCCAATAGAAGACTATACGGGGAAAAAGTTTGCACTTTACTTTGAAGATTTATACTACGATAAACCTCGCTATACAATAGACCTTTGCTTCAAAAAAAAACTCACCTATGACTTTCCTGTCTACGTAAAAGTAAGACTTGTCAATAAAAAAACGGGGATAGAAAAAAGACAAGACGTCTATTTTTTCAATCTTCCAAAAATGACCTCACGCGGAACATTTATTATTAATGGAATTGAGCGTGCGATAATTAACCAGATCGTACGATCCCCAGGAGCTTACTTTACCGCTGAAATAGACAAGACCTCAGGTCTCACTCTTTACAACGCTGAGGTGCGCCCTTATATTGGATCATGGCTTGATTTCACCATTAGTAAAAATGGAACTATCGAAGGAAAAATTAATAAAAAAAGAAAGTTCCTTGCATCTGCATTCCTTCGCGTCTTTGATAATGAAACAACAACAGAGATTTTGGAACATTTTAAAGATCTTGATCAAACGCTTCTTGACAAATATATTCTTCCCACTTTCAAAAAAGATAAAACAAAATCAAAGGATGAGGCTGTACTCGAGCTGTATCGAAAAATAAAACCAGGAGAACCTCTCGTACTTGAAAATGCATACGAAACGCTTAATAGTCTATTTTTTAACCATAGAAGATATTCACTTGCTGATGTTGGTCGATACAAGATAAATAAAAAGCTTGGACTCAATCAACCTATCGATAAAGATCACCATATTCTTTCAAAGGAGGATGTTATCTCCATTCTGAAATATCTTGTACAGCTCACACTCGGCAAGGGATCGTTTGATGATATTGATCATTTAGGAAACAGACGATTAAAAACAGTGGGAGAACTTGTAGGGACATATGGTATCCGTGTCGGGATGGTAAGAACGGAAAAAGAGATTAAAGAGCGCATGAGCTTAGTTCCTTCAGATACTTTCCCCACTCCTTCTCAGATAATTAACTCTAAGCCAATTATTATGGCAATCAATTCGTTTTATAGAACGAATCAACTGTCCACAATAGTTGATCAGACCAATCCTCTTTCAGAATTAGACAACTTAAGAAGAATCACCGTTGGAGGACCAGGCGGTATCGAAAAAGAAAGAGCATCATTTTCAATCCGAGACATCGCTGCATCTCAATATGGGCGTATTTGTCCCATCAGATCCCCTGAGGGTCCAAACATTGGAGTGGTCACATATATGGCGCTGTTTAGTAAGATTAATAAATTTGGATTCTTGGAAACACCATATAAGAAGATTGAAAAAATAACATCCGGTGGAAAAACAAAAGTAAAAATAAGTGATGTTATTGAATTTATGCAAGCAGATGATGAAGAAAAATATTATATTACCTCTGCAAATGTAAATATTGATGATAAAGGGTTTATTACCAATGAAACATTGGTGGCTCGTTTCCAAGGAGACTTAGCCGAAGTGCCGGTCGAAAAAATTGACTATATTGATATTTCATCTCAACAAGTAGTAGGAATCTCAGCGACTCTCATTCCTTTCTTACAGAATGATGATGCTTCCAGAGCTCTCATGGGTACTCACATGCAGTGTCAGGCAGTCCCTCTGATAAAGCCTTCTGCTCCCTATGTTGGTACAGGTACTGAAGAAAAGATTGCGCAAGCGCTCGGAAGAACAATACTTGCCGAAGAAGAATCAACAGTAGAGTATGTAGATGCACAGCGTGTTGTGCTCAAGGGAAAAAGCGGAAAGAAATATGACTATGAACTACAACGGTTTATGCGAACAAACAAAGATATTATTTTTGATCAAAAGCCTCGCGTAGAGCTGGGAGAAAAAATTAAAAAGGGAGCTATCGTTGTTGATGGACCCGCAACTAATGATGGAAAGCTTGCTCTTGGACAAAATCTAGTCGTAGCATATACATCATTTAACGGGCTTGGATACGAGGATGGATTTGTTATCTCTGAACGCGTCGTAAAGGAAGATCTCCTTACCTCTATCACAAGTGAAGAGTTTATCGCAGACCTTATTGACACGAAACTTGGCCCCGAAGAACTTACAAGAGATATTCCCAACGTTCGAGAAGAAGTATTGGGAAATCTTGATAAAGAAGGACTTGTCGTGATTGGCACAAAGATGAAAAGTGGCGATATTCTTGTTGGAAAAGTAGCTCCAAAAGGAGAGAAAGAGCTAACAGCAGAAGAACGATTACTTCGAGCAATTTTCGGAGAAAAAGCAAAAGATGTGAAAGATACTTCTCTTCGTATGCCTTATGGAAAGCAAGGAGTTGTAGTTAATGTAGAAATAATAGATAGTAAAAAAGATCCAAATGAACTTGAACCTAGTGTTATCAAAAGAATCATCGTAAACACAGCAGAATTGAGAAAGATAACCATCGGAGATAAGCTTGCAGGACGACACGGAAATAAGGGAGTAATTTCTCGTATTCTTCCCGAATGGGATATGCCTTATCTTGAAGATGGAACGCCTGTTGATGTCATCATATCTCCTCTTTCCATTCTTGCTCGTATGAATTTGGGGCAACTTTTTGAAACATTACTTGGATTTATTGCTCAATCAAATAATTGGAGAATTGTAGCTCCTGTATTCGAAAAGATTGAGGAAAAATTCATCACTGAAGAATTAGTAAAGCTGGGTATTCCATCTGACGGAAAAGTAACATTGATCGATGGAAAAACAGGCAGAAAATTTGACAGAAAAGTACTTGTCGGTACAGGGTATATTCTTAAACTTATTCACATGGTGGAGGATAAGTTTCATGCTCGTTCTGTTGGACCATACTCACTTGTTTCTCAACAACCTCTGGGAGGAAAGTCGCAAATGGGAGGACAACGTTTCGGAGAAATGGAAGTGTGGGCTCTTGAGTCACACAGAGTCCCCGCAACACTCCAAGAAATGCTTACGATTAAATCAGATGACGTCCGTGGAAGAACAAAAGCATTTGAATCGATCATTAAGGGAATTGAGATCCCTCAATCAAATGTGCCAGAATCGTTCCACGTACTCTTGAAAGAATTGAACGCATTGGGATTATCAATTGATTATATCAAATAACCTATGGAGGAGCAGTTTGTTCTCGACTTCAGCGGCCTAAAGATTCGTCTTGCATCTCCCGAAGATATCTTAAAATGGTCAAAGGGAGAAGTCACTAAACCAGAAACGATTAATTATCGTACGTTCCGTGCAGAAAAAGATGGATTGTTTGATGAAAGAATTTTTGGTCCTACAAAAGACTTTGAATGTTATTGTGGAAAGTACAAACGAATTCGCTACAAGGGAATTATTTGTGATAGATGTGGAGTTGAGGTAACAACCTCTGCTGTTCGTCGTGAACGCATGGGACATATTAAGCTTGCCACTCCTATTTCTCATATTTGGTATTTTAAAGGAGCGTCCACTCCACTGAGCATTGTTCTTGATGTCCCTCCACAGGCACTTGAAAAGATTATTTATTACGCTCTTTATCTAGTTACAGGACTTGATAAAGAATTACAGAAAAAGACAGTTCAAGAGCTGAGCGGAATGGCAAAAGCAGAAATCACCAAGCTTGATGAAGAATATGAAATAAAAAAACAAGATTTAAAAAAGTCTTTTGCACAACAAAAAGAAGGAGCAACGCAAAAAATCACCAATAAAGAACAAAAAGAACTTGCAACTCAAGAGATTGATTTGAGAGAAAGAGAAAAATTTAGACTATTATCTGATAAGTATATTGAAGATAAAGCAAAGCGAACTGCATTCCTTGATAGAGTCATGAAGACAGTAAAAGCTCTTAAAATCAATGACACTCTCGAAGAAGAAGATTATCTATTCCTCAGAGAAAAAGACATTGAAGGATTTGTTACAGTAGGAATGGGCAGTGAAGTGGTCTACGACTTACTTTCTACCATAGACTTCAAAAAGAAATATGACGAAGCCGTTGAAGAACTTGAAAAAGCAAAAGGTGAAAGAAGAAATAAATTATTGAAAAAAGTACGCATTTTAGAATCATTTCTTAAAGGAAATGTGCAGCCAGCATGGATGATATTAACAGTACTTCCTGTTATTCCTCCAGATCTTCGACCTGTTGTACAGCTTCCCGGAGGAAAGTTTGCAACTTCTGATTTGAATGACTTTTATCGAAGAGTTATTAATAGAAATAATCGCTTAAAACAACTTATTGATTTAGGTGCTCCTGAAATAATTCTCCGAAACGAAAAAAGAATGTTGCAGGAAGCTGTTGACTCTCTTCTTGATCTTCAAAAATCACGTGGAAGAGCGAGAACTCAAGGAGTTGCATCTAAAGTCCAAAAGTCACTTTCCGACATTTTGAGAGGAAAACAAGGAAGATTTAGACAGAATTTACTGGGAAAACGAGTAGACTACTCAGGTCGATCTACCATTGCTGTAGGACCAGAGCTTAAGATAAATCAGTGTGGTATTCCCCGTGAAATGGCAATTGAACTTTTTAAGCCTCATTTACTTCATGAAATCATCGTTCGAGGACTTGCACCTAACATCAAAAGTGCTAAAAACTTCCTTGAGCTCAGAGAGCCTGTTGTCTACGATATCTTGGAAGAAATAACTAAAGATCATCCGGTACTCCTGAACCGTGCGCCAACGCTTCATAAGCTATCAGTGCTTGGTTTTTATCCAGTCCTTACCGACTCTTATGTAATTAAGCTGCATCCAGCAGTGTGTGCAGGATATAATGCAGACTTTGATGGAGATGCTATGGGAGTCTTTGTTCCCCTTTCAACAGCTGCAATCAATGAGGTAAAAAGTAGAATGATGGCACATCAAAATCTTTTAAAGCCATCAGATGGTACTCCAATTGCTCTTCCTATCAAGGAAATGGCTCTTGGTATCTACTATTTAACCACAATTGATGCTCATGCTACTGAGCCTGATGAAAAGCTTGCTATGTTCTCTAGTGAAAATGAGGCGATAAGTGCTTATCAGCTAGGAAGGGCGACTCTTCGTGCCCCAGTCATGGTGAGTATCGAAGGAAAAGTAATGAGAACAAGTGTAGGAAGAATTTTTGTTAACCAACGCCTTCCCGCCGAACTTCGTTACATCAATAATGATATCCGAGCTGTTGATATTAAAGATCTCGTCGTAAAAGCTATGAAGATCTTTAATGACAATGAAAAGATCGGCGCTCTTATTGATGAACTCAAGGAAGTAGGATTCTGGGGAGCAACAGTTGGTGGAGGACTTTCTTCATCCGTCTTTGATTGTAAAATCATTGATGAAAAAACTGCCATTATCGCAGAAACAGAAAAAGAAGTAATGAAGGTAGAAAAGAATTATGAACAAGGATTCCTTACACTTGAAGAAAAGAAACGATACAGCAACAAATTATGGCTTGCAACAACAGAAAATCTTGCAAATAAAACATGGGATATACTGGACGAAGAAAATCCAGTAAAAATGATTATCAAATCCGGAGGAGCTCGTGCTTCTAAAGAGCAGCTTAAACAGCTTTCTGCCATGAAGGGACTTGTAGTTGATCCAATGGGAAAGATTATCGAAGTGCCTACAAAATCAAATTATCGAGAGGGATTATCAATCTTTGAATATGTCATCTCAGCTCGTGGAGCTCGAAAAGGACTTACAGACTCTGCCCTTAAAACGGCAGATGCTGGATACCTTACTCGACGACTCGTTGATGTATCTCACGATATGATTGTCCGAGAAGAAGATTGTCTTACCGATGAGGGGCTTAAAATCACCACATCTGAAGACCGCGGAGATAAGTTTAAAGCAAGAATCAAGGGTCGATATCTTTTGCAAGATGCACTGGATGAACATAAGAAAGTAGTCTTACCAGCAGGAACACTTTTGGATGAATATAATATTGAAGACTTAGAAGCAAAAGGTGTAAAAAAAGTACGAGTACGTTCCCCACTTCATTGCCACTCCAAGTTTGGCGTCTGTCAAAAATGTTATGGTATTGATTTATCTGTCGGAAAGCTCGTAGAGGTTGGTGTACCAGTTGGAGTTATGGCTGCTCAATCAATTGGAGAGCCAGGAACTCAGCTGACGATGAGAGTCCGACACTTTGGAGGAATTGTTATTTCAGACGTTACGCAAGGACTTCCACGAGTCGAAGAATTGTTTGAAACACGAACTCCAAAAATCGTATCCCCTATTGCTGATATTGATGGAAAAGTAACTATTCAAGAGGACACAGAACGAGAAGCGTACACAATCAAAATCATTCCAAATGACTCTACTCAAAAAGAGGAAGAGTTCATCGTCCCAACCATGCAGAAGCTGAAGGTGAAGGATGGAGATTTGGTAGTGAAGGGTACTCAGCTTTCTGAAGGATACTTAAACATCCATGATGTCCTTATGGTAAAGGGTCTTAAAGCAGCTCAAATTTACTTACTCAACGAAGTACAGCAGGTATATGAATCCCAAGGAATTGGTATTCATGACAAGCACTTTGAAGTCATCATCCGAAAGATGAGTGACAAAGTAACCATTGAGGATGAAGGAGATACATCATTTATTAAAGATGAAGTGGTCTCAAAAATCCGATTTGAAGAAGAGAATAAAAAGGCTCTTGCAGTGGGAGGAAAGCCATCTAGTGGAAAAGTGTCTATTCTTGGGATCACAAAAGCAGCTATCTATACTGATTCTTGGTTGTCAGCAGCCTCATTTGAACAGACAACTTCAGTTCTCAGCAATGCAGCAATCAAAAACCAAACAGATAACTTGCTCGGACTCAAAGAAAATGTTATAATAGGCAGATTAATTCCCGTTACTAAGGAACTTATTGATAAATATTACAGCAAATTTGTAAATTCTTATGCCAACAATCAACCAACTCTTGAAACACAAGAGACAAAGACGAGTTAAAAAATCACGTGCAGCAGCACTGAAAACAAGCTTTAACGCCCTTGAGCGAAAGTACGTTGAAACAAACAATCCCCTTAAAAGAGGAGTGTGTACCGTTGTGAGAACAATGACACCAAAGAAACCAAATTCAGCTCTTCGAAAAGTAGCAAGAGTGCGTCTTTCTAATAAAATGGAAGTAACCGCTTATATTCAAGGAGTGGGACACAATCTTGCAGAGCACTCTATTGTACTTGTGCGCGGTGGAAGAGTAAAGGATTTACCAGGTGTAAAATATCATATTGTTCGAGGAAAGTTTGATACTGCAGGCGTGACTGGCCGCACATCATCTCGCTCGAAGTATGGTACAAAAAAAGTTAAGGTAAAAAAAGCAGAATAAATTAGTATTTAAATCTTATGCCAAGACATTCATATAAAAGAATACAACCAAAAAAGGATCCAGTTTACAATAGTTTTGAAGTTGCGAAACTCATTAACTATCTCATGATTGGAGGAAAAAAAACAACATCACAAGCAATTGTGTATGGAGTAATGGACCGATTTAAGAAAGAGAATATGGAGCCTGTGGAGATACTTGAAAAAGCCCTCGGTAACGTAGCCCCAGAACATGAAGTAAAGCCTCGTAGATTGGGAGGAGCTTCTTATCTTGTTCCTATTGAGGTACGCAGAGACCGAAAGTTATTTCTTGGTCTTACTTGGATAGTAGATGCTGCACGAGCAAAATCAAATAAAGAATTCAGAACATTTCAAGAAAAACTGTATACTGAATTAAAGGATGCAGCTGCAAATCAAGGACAAGCGGTAACAAAGCGTGCTCAGTCAGAAAAACTTGCAGAGCAAAACAAAGCTTTCTCGCATTTGAAATGGTAAGCCGTTTCTCTTTTTTGTAACTTGCAACTTATAGCTTGTAACTTTGTTGGTATTTCTAGTATCATAAGTTACAGGTTTCAAGTTTTAAGTTTCAAGTTTTAATTATTCTATGGCTCAACAAGGTGTTGTTACAAAAAACCGCAACGTAGCTCTCGACAAAATTAGAAATATTGGTGTTATTGCTCATATCGACTCCGGAAAAACAACCACCACAGAACGCCTTCTTTTTTACACAGGACGAACCTACAAAATCGGAGATATTGATGATGGAGATACACAGATGGACTGGATGCCAGCAGAGCGTGAACGCGGAATTACTATTGTGTCAGCTGCAACAACCACATTTTGGAAGGAATATCGCATCAATATTATTGATACTCCAGGACACGTAGATTTTACAGCGGAAGTAGAACGTTCTCTTCGTGTGTTGGACGGTGGAGTAGTAGTATTTGATGCTGAAGAAGGAGTGCAAAGCCAGTCAGAAACGGTATGGAGACAAGCAGACAAGTATAAGATTCCTCGTATCTGCTTTATCAATAAAATGGATAAATTAGGAGCAGATTTTGAAGGAACCACGCAAGAAATCACTGATCGTCTTGGAGCTCATCCTATCATTGTTACGTACCCAATTGGAAAAGAACACGAATTTACTGGCGTGATTGATCTAATGATTATGAAAGCATTCGTTTATGATAAAGATGAAAAAGGCGTTGAATATACTACAACTGAAGTGCCAGCAGACCTTGCCACAAAAGCCGCGGAAATGCGTGCAAGAATGGTGGAACAGATTTCAGAGACAGACGATGCTCTCATGGAGAAATATTTAAATGGAACGGAAATTTCCATTCCAGAGCTTAAAGCGGCCCTTCGGAGAGCTGTTATTGCTTATAAGGTAGTTCCTGTTTATGCAGGAACATCTCTCAGAAACAAGGGGGTACAGCCTGTCCTTGATGGTATTATTGAGTACCTTCCCTCCCCAGCTGATCTCAAGGTGGTAAAGGGTATTGATCCAGTCACTGAAGCTCCTGTTGAAAGAAAGCTTATTAATGAGGAAAAATTCTCTGCTCTTGCATTCAAAATTCAACTTGACCCACACGTAGGAAAACTTACCTATACTCGTATTTATTCCGGAACTCTTGAATCAGGCTCTTATATTTATGATGTAAACAAGGGAAAACGAGAACGTGTAAGTAGACTTATTCTCATGCATGCTAATAATCGAGAAGAAATCGATAAGGCTTATGCAGGAGAAATTGTCGCTCTTATCGGACCAAAAGAATTAAAGACGGGAGATACTCTTGCTGATGAAGATCACCAAATATTACTTGAGCAGATTACATTTCCAGAACCAGTTATTTCACTCGCCATTGAACCTGCAACAAAGGCAGATCAAGAAAAACTTTCTTACACCTTGCAGCGACTTGCTGAAGAGGATCCAACTTTTAAAGTAAAAGTAAATCATGAAACAGCACAGACCATCATGTCGGGTATGGGAGAGCTTCATTTGGAAGTCTTAGTTGACCGCATGAGAACAGAAATGGGTATGAAAGTAAATGTGGGAAAGCCACAAGTTGCATATAAAGAAACTATTACAAAGACAGTTGAGCATGAGACAAAGTATGTAAAACAAACTGGAGGACATGGGCAATATGGACACTGCGTCCTTGTTCTTGAACCTCTTGCTCGTGGAGAGGGTTTTAAATTTGTAAATAAAATTAAGGGTGGAACAATTCCAAGCGAGTTTATTCCCTCAGTTGAAAAAGGTGTAATTGAGGCTATGGATAAGGGAGTACTTCTTGGATTTCCTATGACAGATATGAAAGTTTCTCTTGTTGACGGAAGTTACCATGATGTTGACTCTTCTGATATTGCGTTTAAAGTAGCAGGCTCCATGGCTTTGACAGACGGCGCAAAAAAAGCTGGGCTCACGCTTCTTGAACCAATTATGAAGCTTGAAGTCACCGTAGGAGATGATTTTATGGGAACGGTTATAGGAGACTTATCCAGCAGACGAGGAAAGATTTTGGGCACTGATAAACGAGGTAAATCTACTATTATTAGAGGTAACGCTCCTCTTTCAGAGTTATCTGGATACGTCACAGTACTCAGATCTCTTACACAGGGACGTGGTATTTCCTATATAGAACCTTCGCACTATGAGGAAGTGCCTCAAGGAGTACTTAAGGTTCTTTTGGAAAAAAGCAGTTCTAATAAGTCATAAGATAAGCTTATGAAAACGTTGATTGTCTCCGACATTCATCTCCGTGATGTATTTGATAAGAAAAAATATCTCTATTTAGAGCATCTTTTTTCTTCTGTAGATCACATCATATTAAATGGAGATTTTTGGGACGGATACTGTACTACATTTGATCGGTTTATATCTTCGCAGTGGAATCAGTTATTTCCCCTATTAAGAAGTAAGGGTGCAATTTATATCTATGGAAATCATGACCAGAAACAATTTAGCGACGAAAGGACATCTCTTTTCTCTGTTGAGCAGAAAGATAATTATATTCTTAAAATTGATTCAATTACCTACTATATAGAGCATGGAGATATGCTTTGTCCGTCAATTGACACAATATTTCATCTTTCTAGAAAATTCCTCAATAATATAAATGTGTGTTTGCAGTATATGGAATATATGTCTACCCTCATCGGAAGCCCCCATAATATCCTACTTAAATTGGCAAATAAAAAAATCAAGAATAAACTCAAAATAAAACAGTTTTCTCATTGGTATGTGTGCGGTCATACTCATTTAGCTGAGCTTGATGAAATGAATAGATTTGCAAACTCTGGATATATACAACATGGAGTATCTTCATACCTTATAGCAGATTCTTCGGGCCTTTCCCTTCGGACTGATTGTTACTAATCTCCTTTCTATAGTAAATAGATGTTGACATGGTGAACTTTCGTTCATTATACTGTGAACGATTGTTCAAATTAAATTTGAAACTTATAACTTGTAACTTACAAATACAAATTAATTGAAGCTATAAGTTTCAAGTTACAAGTTACAAATATATATATGAAGGACCGTCTATCAGCTCTTAAACGTTTTTATAAACAACACAGCAGGCTTCCCTCCTATTCAGAGATGCTCAAGCTCTTTAATGTCTCTTCAAAAAATGCAGTATTTAAAATGGTTCAAAAATGGATTGAGGAGGGACTTCTGCGGAAAGATGTTCATAATAAATTAGCTCCTACATCCCGCCTTTTTGCTCTTCCCTATTTGGGTGTTATCAAGGCTGGCTTCCCCATCCTTGCTGAAGAAAATAGAGAGTATCTCTCACTAGATGATTATCTTATTGGAGATCCCACATCTTCTTTTCTCCTCAAGGTAAGTGGGGATTCTATGGAAGGAGTGGGTATTTTTCAAGGAGATATTGTTATTGTTGAACGGAAAAAAGATGCATCTCTTGGCTCAATAGTGCTTGCACAAATTGATCGTGAATGGACCCTTAAGATATTACGAAGAAATAGAACAACACGTAAATATTATCTTGTCGCAGCAAACCCAAAATACCCCGACTTCTATCCTCATGAAGACTTACAGATATTTGGGACAGTAAAGGCAGTGGTAAGAAAATTTAATTAGTTATAAAGTTTATCAAGTTCATCAAGTTCATCAAGTAATGAGTGTATATAACTTTATAACTTTATAACTTTATAACTTGTTTCTATGTTTTCTCTTTTTTCTTGGCCACAGGCTATTCTTCATATAGATGGAGATGCATTCTTTGCCTCAGTTATGTGCTCCGTAAATCCAAATCTCATAGGAAAGCCAATTGTCACAGGGAAAGAACGAGGAATAGCCACAGCTATATCATATGAGGCAAAAAAATATGGGATAACGCGCGGTATGCCCTATTTTGAGATAAAAAAGAAGTGTCCTCAGTGTCTTTTCGTTGAGTCAGACTACGACCTCTTTGCGCTCGTCTCAAGTCGTATGTTCTCTATTATGAAAAAGTATTCTCCTTATGTTGAAGAATATTCTATCGATGAAGGATTTATCGATATTACTGGTTTACGACGTATGTACAGGAAGTCATATGAAGAAATCGCTCTCACCATAAAAAATGAGTTGGAACAAAAATTAAATATCACTTTTTCCGTTGGTCTTTCTATTACTAAATCTCTTGCTAAGCTTGCATCCTCCTTTCGCAAGCCGTCTGGCTTTACTCCCGTACGCGGAAAGCATATTGAACACCTCCTTAAAAATAGAACTACAAAGGATATATGGGGGATAGGCCCAAATACCGCGTCCTATTTACAAAAATACAATATTAATACTGCTCTTGAATTTGCTCTTCTTTCTGAAGAATTTGTTACGTCTCACCTCTCCAAGCCGTATTATGAAATCTGGCAGGAACTCCGAGGAAAAAAAATATTTGAATTACAAATTGGAAAAAAAGAAACCTATAAATCTATTTCGAAAACAGAAACATTTACTCCCCCAACTAATGATAAGGAGCTCCTCTGGTCTCGTTTAATAAATCACATAGAAGAAGCTTTTAATAAGGCGAGGTTGTACAACTACACTGTAGGAAGAGTGGATATATTTCTTAAAACACAAACATTTTCTTATCAGACAGCAACCTATACTCTCTTAAGTAAAACCTCTTTTCCCCTCCCTATCCATGCTGACTTACGAAATACATTTGAAAAGATATATACCTCTCATCATCAGTATCGCACTACTGGATGCACAATATCTGACTTGGAAGATGCTCAAATGACGCAGACATCACTCTTTGAAGAAACGAAAACATATGTAAAAACAAAAAAACTATATGAGATACTCTCCTCAGGAAAGGTGGATTTTGGAACTTCCCTGTTAAGAAGTCAAGATGCATCTAAAAAATCAGAAGTAAAGAAATTTATCTTGCCGGTTATATCTTTAGGGTAATGGTCAGTGGACACCGTTCATGCTTGTGTTTTATTGCAGGACAATATTTTCTCCCATACTCGATAAGAAGATAGGTAAACCTCAGCCACTCTCTCTTGGGAACAATTTTCATTAAATCTTTTTCTATTTTTGCAGGGTTGGTATTTTTTGTGAGTCCTAATACTCGTGAAATCCGTCTTACATGAGTATCCACTGCAATCCCTTCTATTGCTCCAAACGCATTTCCCAATACTACATTTGCAGTCTTTCTCCCCACTCCTGGTAGCTTTATCATTTCATCCATACTTCGAGGCAATCCGCCATTGTATATATTTTTTATTATCTGAGCAGACTCCAATATATGTTTCGTTTTTGCTCGATAAAATCCAGTAGAAAAAATGTCTTTTTCAAATATACTTGGCGAGGTATTGATATAATCTTCTAGGGTTGCGTATTTCTTAAAAAGCTTTTCAGTTACCTTATTAACCATTTTATCCGTACACTGGGCAGAAAGCATCACCGCAACAAGCAACTCCCAGGGAGAGGAGTACTTCAACATTATCTTTGCGTGGGGAAAGAGTTTTTTTAGCTCTGTTATTATTATCTCTACTCGCTTCTTTTTATTCACACCATATTTTACTACTCAAAAGGATTATTTTGCCTCGATTCCTATCCCCGAGGGGACGACTAAAGGAACAGGTGGCAAAATTGAAGGGGCCCGACACCCCACTTCGCAAATGCTACGAGGGGCAAGCGTGCTGACGGCTGTGCCCTGCCGAAGCTTTAGCGAAGGAGGGGAAGCTGTCAATTTTGACGGAATCTGAAAATTTTACTTAATAGAATATCTGCCATTAGTGGCTGTGATAAAACCCTCTTTCTTCATTTGCTCCAATGCGGTAAACAACCGTTCATCCGGAAAGACTATTTTTAATTCATCTAAAGAATGTTGTTTTTTCAGCAATAGCTTCAAAATCCCCCCTCGCACCTCCCTCACCGATCCCTCAAACTTTTTTTGTTTTGAATACTGTTTGCTTTTCTTGTTTGGATTGTCAATTTGAGTAGCAAGATAGGCCCCATAATCCATAAGCGCCCAATACCATTCACGAGGATTTATTTTATCGACCGTTTTTATCACATAGGGAAGTATTTCTGTGTCTGAGATATTATATTTATCAGCAAAATAATGATAGATATATACCCGTCGTATATTTGTCTCAATGAATGCTACTGGTTTATTGAATGCAAAGGCTGCAATCGAACAAGCTGTTTCATGTCCTATCCCAGGCAATTCATCAAGGCTTTCAACATCTTCAGGAAGAATGGAGTAATGTTTTGTAACAACTACCTGTGCTGCAGCTTTCAAGTATAAAGCTCGTCTGTTGTAGCCCATTCCTTGCCATACAGAAAGTAATGTGGTCGTATTTGCCTCTGCGAGAGATTTAAAGTCGGGAAACTCCTTGATAAAGAGTGGGTATTTTACCATTACGCGTGCAACTTGCGTTTGTTGCAGCATTACTTCAGATATAAAAATACTGTAGGGAGAAATATCTTCTCGCCATGCCATTGTCCGCTTATTCTTTTTATAATACCCCCAAACGGTATGTATAAAATCATCATTAATCATTTCACTTTAACCACTCAACATAGGAACATCCAGTGGCACTTCTTGTCTCTTTGTCCCATCCACCAGTTGAACACTTCTTCATGTTTTTTCCCGTTGCTGTTTGGGTTTTGATGAGCTTTGCTCCACATTGTGGACAATCTTCATCTAACTCTTCAACAGGGGCTTTTACCCATTCAAAGAAGTTACATCCACTAGCTGTTTTTGTTTTTGCATCCCATTTTGAAGTCGAACATTTTTTCATCTTTTTATTGAATCGAGTCATCGTAAGCACGAGGGGTTCCCCACACTTGGGGCATTTTTCATCAATTGTTTCAGGTTCAAAAGGAAGCCATTTTACAAAGTCACATCCTTCTGCTTGGCGAGTTTCACTATTCCAAGAACCAGTTGAGCATCGTTGTAACTTTTTTCCTGTTTTTGTGGTAACAACTTCTCCAAGTGCAGACCCACATTTAGGACATTTTGTTTCTTCCATATGAAAATTAATTAAATTAATAAACTAATTCCGCTATCTAATTCCTTATTGTACCATTATGACGTGATATTAAAACTTGAAACTTTTAAAAAGTACACTTTTGTTTTGCCTGTAAGCTACAAGTTAAAAGTTACAAGCTACAAAAAACTTATGCAACGGCTTATAAGCCGCAAAAATGATATTTTATCCTATCATAAGGCTTTAATTATTGCTCTAACGGTATCCAGCTTTACGTACGAAAGAGGTGATTATAAAAATAAGAATAGATACTATAACGATAGTTGCCCCGGCTGGCAAATTGGCATAGTATGAAAAAACTAATCCTCCCATGACGCTTATTAAAGCGGTTATCACAGAAAATATGATGCTTACTTTAAATCCCTTTACTATTTGCATGGCAGTAATGACAGGAATGATCATTAATGCTCCGATAAGAAGTGCTCCTACCACCTTCATGGCGAGTGACACAGTAAGAGCAATTAAAGCCATAAATACTTGATTGACTAATCGGACCGGAATACCGCTTGCCCGTGCGCTTTCCTCATCAAATGACGTATACGTGAACTGGCGATAAAAGAGAAGAAGTACGCTCACTATCCCCACTCCTAATGCAACAATAATCCAAACATCCTGTTGAGTAACTGTGGTGATGCTGCCAAATAAATACGAAAACAAGTTTGCATTAAATCCATTTGCAACACTCATTAATATAAGCGCTAATGCCAATCCTCCAGGAAGTATCATAGCAAGAATAGATTCAGCTGATATATGTTCACTTGAACGAATTTCTTCAATAATGTATGCAGTAATAATCGTACAAAAAATAGTAGTAATAAGTGGATTTACCCCGATAAGAAGTCCGATCGCTACACCGGTAAGAGCTACGTGAGACAAAGCATCAGCAATAAAAGATATGCGACGCACAACTAAAAAACTCCCGATAAGAGGAGCGATAATGGCTACAATAACTCCAGCCAAAAAGGCCCGTACCATAAAACTATATTGAAAGAGATCAGTGACTAAGTGCATGAGTGCTATGAGAATGGGTAATGCGACACGTGTTTGTCTCGTAAGGAATAGTTTTTTTATCAAGCTGCATAACACAGTGAACCTGGTGAGAAATTGTATGAATGTCATGAGAGACCAAAAGAAGTGTCAAATGAAAAGTATGATTGAGCTTTTGCATAAGGGCATAAAACTTCTCCTGAGTTTGTATGTCAACTCCTACCGTCGGCTCATCAAGAATAAGTAGTTGTGGATTCTTTACTAAGGCACGAGCGATAAATACCCGCTGTTGCTGTCCCCCAGATAGTTCACGAAGTAACTTTTTCTTAAAAATAAGCATATCTACAGCTGCAAGAGCTTCATCTACTTCCCGCTCCTCTGTTTTTTCCATTTTTACTACCTCTTCTACGGTAATGGGTACATGAGATACTGCAAGCCCAGCTTTTTGTGGAATGTAGCCGATTTTTTCCCAATGGGTAAATTTTTCAATGGGAACCCCAAAAAGCTTCACCATCCCTTTTTGAGGTTGAAGTACTCCTAAAATAATCTTTAATAACGTTGACTTGCCCGATCCATTATGTCCAACCAATCCTACAAAATCGCCCTGTACTATTTCCGTATTTAATCCATCCAGCACCTTTTCATCCCCATACCCAAATACTATATTTCGTAGACTAATTATGGATGGAGTTGTCATTATTGAGAGCAGCCAAGTGCAATTTGTAAATTCGCAAGATTTTCCTTTTGAATACTTATATATGTTTTTTTTGCTTGTTGAGATTCTTTTGTGAGTCCTTCAAGAGGGCTGAGTACGAGCGTTTGTGCCCCAACCTCTCGTGCGATGGTATCAGCAAGAGAAGGGCTCGCCAGTTCTTCAAAAAAAATATATCGTATTTTTTTTGTTTTTGCAAATTGAACAACGTCAGCCAACGTTTTCGCAGAGGGCTCTTGTTCTGGTGACAGTCCAGTGAGAGTGGTTTGTTGTAATCCATATCTTTTCACAAGATATGCAAATGCCGTATGTGACGTAATAATATTTCGTTCATTACAACTAGTTAATTTATCATTAAATTCAGCGTTTAAATCTGAAAGCTTTTTCTTAAGAGCCTTCAGGTTTTCTTTATATTCTTTCGTATGATTTGGATCCTTCTCTATGAGAGCTGAGGCTATAATCTCTGCTTCTTGAGAATAGAGAACTGGGTCAAGCCATACATGAGGATCTCGTGGAATACTCATCAGTGGCTTTCCAACCAACACAAGTTGTGTTTTTTTTATATTGATATTTGCCCGTATCTTTTCTTCATATCCCTCTAAACCCCCTCCATTTAATAGGATAAAATCTTGATTTTCAAGCTCCGCAACATCTCGGGTACTTGGTTCAAAATCATGTGGTTCAGCCCCTGGGGGAGTGAGGGTGGTGACCTGTACTTGATATCCTCCAATGGACTCTGCAAGAAATGTAAGGGGATAAAATGAAGTGGTAATTTTGAGTTTGTTTGAATTTGATGAAGGCGAAATAATTACTTTTCGATTAATATAGTATTGAAACACAATCAATATGAGGGTTATTCCCGCCAAGGCGGGAATCCAGTCGATAATTTTCCTTGTTACTGACATTTTCTACAGGTTCCAAAAAATTCTAATGAGTGACTTTTCACTTGAAAAGATGTTTGTTTTTTTACCTCGTTAAGAAGATTTTCTTCGCTCAACTCTACGTCCTTTATATCTCCGCAGCTTTCACACACGAGATGATGGTGGTGTTCATTCCCTATTAGTTCATATCTAGCTTCTCTGTCATTAAAATATACTTCCTTAACGATATTTAATGAAATAAAACTAGTTAGAATGCGATAGATAGTAGCTTTGTCAATTGAATGTTTCTTTAACTTTAATGATGAAAGTATTTCCAATACAGTCTGTGGTTTTTGGTGCAGCGCTTGAAATACCTTCTTCTTTTGGGAAGTGAATCGCAGACCCTTTTCCTTCATGAGGCGAATGATAGTTTCCATAGACTTACATTATCGCAAATCATTTGCAATAAGTCAAGTTGATATGGAGTTAATCTTCCAAAATAATATCAAGGCTTTGTAATAATGACATAGCTTCAGGAAGAGAAAACTTTGTTTTTTTGAGAATATTAAATTTAAAGTCGATACAGTAATTGATCGATTTTCTGAAATCTGCTTTAGTTAAATTGGTTCCAGAAAAAATAGATAACGAAAAATCAGTTTTCGTGAATGTACTACTCGTGAGATCTGTCTCGTTAAAATTTACCTCTTTTGCAACGCAATCAATCAATTTTAGCTCTGGAATTCGTATGTAGCTGAAGTTTGAGTAGCTAATATCACATCGTTCAAATGAAAGGAGTCGCACATTCTTCGCTTTGGTCCAATCAAATCCCATTATTTTTGAATCTTTAAATGTGATATTGGTGAATTGTGAATTAAACGGCTTATTAGCACTTATTGAGCACCCTTTGAATTCACAGTCAATAAATCTACAATTATCAAACACACACTCGATAAAGATACACTTTTCAAAAATACATTCTTCGAATTCTTTATCCTGAATTTTTTTATTGGTAAAAGTTAACCCAGAAAATATCTCCTTATAATATGACTTCGTATCTGGAGATAATAAATCCATACTTAAATATAAGTTAATTTACAAACCATTAAATAAATCCGTTTCTGGTAGCTTGAGGCTTGAAAGACGATGGTATTTAAGAATGAAATTGTCCACCTTTGGCATCTGCTCCATATTTTTTACTATCCGCGTCACGTCTATAATCTGCGTTTTATGCTCGTGCATTGCCCGTTTTTTTGTCTCCCAAGAACTACCGACATCAATCCGAGTAGTTATCTCCTTATCCGAATATCCATCGGGAAAATAGATAAAATATTCATGTCCTCGTTGATTCCGCGCTGTATCCGAAATGCAGCTATAGTAGAGCTTTTTGGCTATGTTTGTTTTTAGGTACGCATATGTTGTGATAAACGACAGAGCGATATGATCAAGGTGCCCCGATACTCCTCTAGGCTCAAAAGTAATAATCACATCTGGCTTAAAAATCTCTATTTTCGCAATTATTTTCTTCGCAATATCGAAATAGATGCTTTGACGCAGCTCTCCATCAACATAATCAAGAAAGTCTATTTGATTCACTCCCAATATCTTGTCAGCATTGCGTAATTCTCTCTCACGAATTTTTCCCAATGGCTCATTTGTCTTTTGAATGAGGTTATTCTCCCCTCCTTCTCCTCTCGTCGCCATAATAATGTCCACAGTCGCCCCTGCAGCGGCATATTTTGCTAATGTAGCGCCAGGTCCAAATGTCTCATCATCTGGATGTGCAAAGACTCCTAATATTTTTTTCATAGAGTGATGGTAAATTGATATAGATTATTATCTTTTGCTCCTAAGTCGTATTTGTAATGTTCATTCCCTTGAAAGAAGTCAAATGTCTTGATACCCAATTCTATACTGTATTTAATTAATAGGGTTTTGGTTATTAGTCCCACTGATAGATGCTTGTAGGCTAGATTCATTCCTGAATTATAAAGTAACATCTCACCTTTATATTTGAATGCAATGACTCCGGCTACAGGATGAGAGTTGATATCCATAAACCAAAGCATTAATTGATCTGTCCCTATTTGAGTTAAAATATCAATAAAATAGCGCTCCATTGGCCCTGTCATAAACCTTGCTTTTTCCGGAGCTGATTGTTTCATGAGGGAAATAAATTGTCTATTATTTTCTTCAATTGGGTCGGCCCGATATACTCGATAATTAGCTGTCTCCAATCTCCTTAGTTTTCTTTTTAGTTCATGTCTATCTTTTTTTTCCAACATTTCCAAATATTCCTCCCATGATGTAGGTAGGCTTATATAAGGAGAAGTTTCAACAATAGTTGCATTGCTGCTTATAGATTTGAGAATGGGAAAGCTGGGTGAACTTTCTTTAATAAATCGTATCAAAAAAGTTTTTCCTCCATACTTTTTTGATAAATATTCTCTCAGACTTTTCCAAACCAAGTCTTCTTTTTGAGGCAGGCAAACAATATCGCCAAAGTCGCATACTTGCTCCTTCCCAAGTATCGGAGTTGTTCCAAGAATACTCACTTGTTCTCCACTAATGGAAATTGGAGCTATCCCTATAAGCTTTTCATCTTCAATAATCCCCACTATTTCGTACTCAATAGGGAAGTTTTTCATCCAAATCTGCAGCCATGATTGCTGCTGAAAAAAAGAGGAGGTCTGACTCAATTGGATAAGGTTGCCCCATTGAGAGTCCCCAAATGTAATCGATTTACAATAAGCCATTGTCTAAATTTTATCATTTTGCATATATGTCTGAAATAGTGTTTAATGATAATAATATGTCCGAGTTTATTTAAGCGGTCGGTAAATGGACAGGCAAGAAGTATTATTTAAAGAAATATATATGAATATAGCTATCACCAATTCTCATAAAATATTGATAGGGGCAGCTCTCATTTTGTACATTATTGGGTTGTATATTGGTGCGTTATATATTGGTACATTTGGCATTATAGTGCAAATTATAATTTTAGGAAGCGCAATCAAGATACTGGAAAGAAGCAAAAAAAGAGGAGCGGTAGCTTCTGTCGATATCATTTTTATTATTATTCTTCTTTGTACCTTTATCCTCGTAAGGGCTGGCTCTGCGTGGAAAAAATATAATGACAATAAAATTAACTATAATATAAGAAAAGAGTTTGAAAAGAAAATAGCAGAAACAATAACGCCAACGCCCTCTCCAACTCCTTCTCCCCTACCGAGAAATCTCCAAACAGCCCTACTTAAAGATATGACTTCGCCTTCTATCAGTGGGTCAATAACTCATATTGATAGCGATCTGGGAATAATTGAAAACGTACCCCATTACAGAATTGATTATTTTGAAGCGGGAAAATATATTAAGGGAAAATATATGGGCTATTCTCGCATCGTAGCACTTGTGCAAGGAGAAGGAATGACGGGATCTCCACCAAGCACTTACATATTCATAACTTTAGACTATAAAAAATATATTGTGGTTGATAACACTATCAAGTCTGGATTAATTAAAGACAAGATAGAAAAGGTTGAAGAGGTTGAGTCTGACTTGCCAGATATTATTGCTCTTGATGGAACATTTGCCCTCTATAAACGAGAAATCCAAGTAGAGGAGGATGAAAGCAATATTGTCCCAACTGGGTCAGAAAATAATAAATATAGATTACGAGATATGTATTATGCATCCTTAGGATATAAATATCTTTCTACACAAAATTCTTTTCTCAAAATGTATTCGATTCCTCCTCAAACCACTGGCGGATTGGATCATATAGTCACGGATATGACTAAAAAATTACAGGAGCAAACCCAAGACCTAAAAGATACATCAGGCGTAGTGGTTCAAGATAGCACAGGGCTATCTTATTCCTACAGCTTATCTCGGTTAAGTAATATACAAGCAAATCCAAGCTATACACTATATCGTAGGAGTTCATTCTCATCTCTTTTTCTTTCGATAAAAAAGGAGGAGATTCCTACAGATAAAGATCTGTATATCGTTTATGATTCTGCCGTCCCCACAAATTGTGCGTATGACCCTGAGACTTATATCGTTTCAAATATCTCCGCTAATCAATTGGTTTCAATTGGCACAACCCCAGATGGCATTGAGCTTTTTACATTTAGAGATACAAATAATTCTTTGTATACATTGCAATATAAATCGAAGCCAGGTCAAATCTATTCGAATGGAAGTGGATATAGCAAAATTTGGTCAGATGCAAAACAAGAAACAGTAAAACATCCAACGATGGAAGAATACCTTTTAAAAAATCCATTAATTCTATTTAAAGACCCGTGGAATAGATGGGTATTGCTTGGAGAGTTTGAGTACGCTCTTCAAGGTGGATGCGGCAAACCAGTAATATACCTTTACCCAGAAAAGTCACAAAATATTACTGTTTCTTTCTTACATCCAATGCAGTTTGAAACAGATATTCCCACGTATCATGAAAATTGGACGGTGAATGCTCGTCCTGATGGAATGTTAACTGACCTGCAACCGCAATATACAGATTGTAAAGCTATCGATTATGCAAAAAAAGGGTCTGAATATGCGGCAAAAGCATGTAAGGAAAATAGGTATCCCTACTTGTATTGGTCAGGAAACACCATTGGCGCCACCTATCCTCGTTCTATTGCTGCTGGGTGGTATGTTAAAAAAGAGGAGATATATTCATTTATGGAAGGAAAGCTTGTTGAAATAGGCCTTAATCAAAAAGAAAGAAATGACATGATGGAATATTGGATTCCCCAAATGCAATCAAAAAATGCACCATATTATAAAATAAGCTTTCTTACTACAAAAGAGATGAATAAGCTTATTCCCATGAATATTCAACCTGACCCCCGCTCCGTGCTTCGTGTGTTTCTTGATTTTTTACCTCTCTCTGAGAAGCCGAGTGAGCCAATCTTACCTCAATCTTTCTCACCATTCGTAAGAGACGGATTCACTGTAGTTGAGTGGGGAGGGTTAAAGCGCTAAACAATCTCTATTGAAGGTATTAAAAGTATTGAAAGTGGGCTTGCCCGCTTCAAGACACCTTAGTCTCAAGGCGGACTAAATTGGAGCATTTTGGCGAAACATTAGAATCTTAAATAATTTATTCCTAAGGATATTAAATTAAAATTGAGATGAAACATAGTTACTTATTAGCCTCAATTTCTTTTAATAACTCATAATACCCTGGCTTAAGTTTCAACAAATGGGTCTAAACATACCTCTTTAACTTGATATAATGCTCCAAAGTTAATATTTCATCTTTTCTCCATTATGAAGGTAACCTCTTTTAAAAAA
>Ga0194063_10000750_pt1 | contig 22733 bp, 15 predicted proteins | sample SepL3720m_MetaG_FD_155459 | JGI IMG/M metagenome (GOLD analysis project Ga0194063, IMG submission 155459) | Anoxic zone freshwater microbial communities from boreal shield lake in IISD Experimental Lakes Area, Ontario, Canada - Sep2016-L373-20m | ecosystem: Environmental > Aquatic > Freshwater...
CCGCAGAGGTACAAAAGAAAAAACTTGCCAGCCAGCCAGAAATCCCAGACCAATGCCACGTCAGCCAGCCCTGCAGAGTTTTAACAATTTAACGGAATAAAAAATTCCCCCGGGGGGAGATCTTTCGCTCTGGCCGGGATGCAGCGTCACGGCTGCTGCCCTGGCACAGTTGCCAGGCGTGAAAGCGGTTCGTCCGGGCGCCTATATTTTCGGCGATTTATATCTTAGCGAGGTGACGAAAGTCATGTCCTTCGAGGACGTGGCGCTAAGTGTTCTTGCAACGGTTGTTGACCGCCCCTTATCAGGCATGGCATTGATCGATGCGGGGTCCAAGGTCTTCAGCAGCGACAAGGCGGATGGCCGCCTCACGGCTCGAGCGCTGAATCCCAGGTCGCTGGAGGTCATCCGGCTGAGCGAAGAGCACGGCTTCCTGAACGGGCACGGGGTTGACGATTTAAAATTGGGTCAGCGGCTGCGCTTCCAGCCGGCGCATGTGTGCCCCGTGGTGAATCTCGCCCGCGAAGTCCACCTCGTGCGGGGCGAGGAAGTGCTCGAATGCTGGCCCGTGGATGCGCGCGGCCGTTCGGATTGATTGCTTCTACGCATCCTGCCCCATCCGAACTTGCTCATGGTAAAGGATAGTTCCTGCGACGCGCAGCGGCGGGATCTGCTGCTCGAAGCCCGCGGGAAGCGTGACGGTCTGAGGCTTCTGGTCGGGGATGAATTCCAATGTGTGGGCTATCTTTCGGCCGGCTACGACGGGGTCATGCTGGGCGGCGCAATTCTTAATGCCCGCTACGTGACGGAGATCCTGAAGAACCTCGACCAGGGCGATCTTCCTGCCGCAAGGGAGATCGATCAGCGCATGATCGGAATGCTTTATGCGGTTTACGGCGGGGCCAAGGTCGCCTGTTGGCTGAACGGATTGAAGACCACGCTCGTCCGGATGGGGGTGTTCCGGACGAACCGCGCGTATCTCGACTATCCGCTGACCCCGGAATGCTCCGCGATGATTGACCGTGTCCTCGTTGACGAACGCGCATGGTTGCTGCCCTCATGATGCATCCCCTGCCTTATCACGACACGAAGCCGGTTGGGGCTGCGGATTTCTATTTCGCGATCAATGCCACGTTTCGATTTATTCGCGAAAAGCTCGGTTCCGATGCTTTGAGTGCCTACTGGCAGGATCTTGGGCGCGAATACATGGCTCCCGTTTCGCACCTTTGGAAGGTGGGCGGGCTGCCTGCTGTGGCGGAGTATTGGCGGGCATTCTTCGACGCCGAGCCCGGCGCGAAGGTGACGGTGACCATGGAAAAGGATCGGGTGCTCCTTGATATTCAAACCTGTCCGGCCATCCGACACCTGCGGGCGGGTGGTCGAACCATTGATCCCGGGTTCTGCCAGCATTGCTATTGCGTCAGCGAGGCCGCTGCCGAGAAAGCGGGATTTGCGGTCCGCGTCAAGGGTGGGAACGGCCAGTGTCAGCAAACGTTTTCTCCGAGGGATCAGGCGTTTGGCCCGCAAATCATGGAGAACATCGAAAAAGCGCTATGATCGGATGTTACGATTTTTGCGGCCACTACGAGTGGACATTCGAGTGGTTGCGCCAACAGGGCGGCGACGATCTTGTCCATCAATTCTGGGACAAGGCCATCGGCCAAGACTCGCAACAGCATGCCGCGGCCCTGATCGCCGAAAAAGGTTTTTCGGGCATGAAAGAATACTGGGCTCACACGCTGGCCGAGGAAGCCGCCGGTTACACCTTCGCCGAGGATCCCGGGGTCGTGCGGATTGATATGCACGAGTGTCCGTCGAAGGGATTTCTCCTCCTCAACGGGCTTGAGCAATATTCGGACTACTGTGACCACTGCATCGGATGGATCGGCCCGATGATGAAGAAGGCCGGCTTTCAAATTCATCACGAGCACAACCATTGCGGGAAATGCTGGTGGGAGTTTCGCCGGAGCAGCGATTCCTCACCCGCTTCCGATACGGAAAAACTGGCTGGAAAAAATGACGTGCGATTGCTCGCAGACTGGGCGACAAAAGATCAGCAGATCGATGTGTTTCGGAATGCGGCACACTCGACAGATGACGGATCGCCCTTTCGCGGAAGGATCAGGTATTCCGGCTTATCGGGAAAAGTCATTTGTAAAGCAACTTTGCGAGCTCCATGAACCGCCGGTCACGTTCCGATTGCTTCCGGGCGATGGACTGCGGCGTGTAGGAGTAGATCCCCTTGCCGGACTTCACACCGAGGTGGCCCGCCTGCACCAGGTTTTGGATAGCCGGAGGCAAAACGTGACCGGAATGGAGGCCGGGAGTCAGTTGCTCGTAGAGCGCGCTCCAAACATCGAGCCCGCCGAAGTCGCAGACCTGAAGAGGGCCGATGGCAGCCAGACGGAAGCCCAGCGCCCCGGAGACCGCCAGGTCAATCTCCTCGGCGCTGGCGATGCCGCGCCGCCACAAATCCCACACCTCGCGCACCATCGCCGCCTGAACGCGGTTGACGATGAAGCCCGGGATTTCCTTGCGCACAGAAATGGGGATCTTCCCGATGCGGGCGGCGAGGGCGAGGGTTGCCGCGAGAGTTTTTGGGGAGGTCTTCTGGCCGGGAATCACTTCGACCACGGGTACGAGGTGCGACGGGTTGAACCAGTGCATGTTCACGCAGCGGCCCGGATGCGTGAGACGAGCGGCGATCTTCGTCATCGGGAACGTCGAGGTGTTGCTGGCGAGGATTGTCATTCGAGGCACCACCTTCTCCAGCCGGACGAACAGTTCCCGCTTTGTCCGGAGGTCTTCCTTCACCGCTTCGATCACGAACTGCGCTCCCGCCACGGACTCCTCGACCGAGCCGAAAACCTCCATGCGTGCAAGCGCAGGCTCTATGGACTTGCGCTCGACCATGCCCGCTGCAGCCATTTCCTTGAGGTTCGCCCGGCAGCGATCCCGGAGGGAATCGCGTGCGCCGACAATGTCATCATAGCCTCGCACCAGGTATCCCGCAGCAGCGAAGACCTGGGCGATCCCGTGGCCCATCGTTCCAAGCCCGAGCATCGCAACTGTCTTGATCTTTTGGTTATTCATATGGATTGTTACCTGGTGCTAAAACTCCCCCGCTGCAGGGTCCTGTGCGCGGCTGTTCAATATCCCGGGGTGTTCCTGCCAAAGCTGCCAGATGGCCTCCGCGATCACCGTCTGGCCGGACTCGTTCGGATGCATCTCGTCAGGAAGATACAGATCCCGCAGCATTTTCCCTCCGTCCCCGCCGGCTTTGTCCCAGAACGCCCGGTGGACGTCCACATAGAAGCAGGAATTATCCGCCGCGAGCTGCCGCTGGCACGCCAGATACTCGTTCAGAAGAGATTTGTATTTGCTGAGCTGTTCGGTTGGGAGCAGCGGCGGGCTGGAAAATAGAATTGTTTGGATGTTCCTTTTGGCGAGTTCCGACAGAAAAAAGGTGAGGTTTTCCGAGTATCTTTCGAGGGTGACTCTCGGCTCGGACCTGCCGAGGTAAAGATCCACGGCGGAGTCGTTGGTGCCGAAAGCCATGATGACGACATCCGGGGAGTGGTTCAAAACGTCTTGCTGAAACCGCGCGCGTGCCATCTCCGTCGTGTTCCCCCGGACCCCGGAGTTGATGAAGGCGAACGGGATGCCTTTGGATTTTAGTTGCTCCGACAACTGGAGCGAGGCGACGTTCAGATTGTCGCGATATGCGGAAATCGAGTCTCCGAAGATCACGATCCGCACAGGCAGCGGGGCGGGGTTTTTCATTGTTGGTAGATTGTCTCCAGGTCGAGGAGCTGCATTTTCAGGGAGGCGAGCGGCCGCCGCACCGGCTTGCCATCCTTGACGGAGTTTTCCGATTCGTAATAGGTGAGGAGGATTTCTCCGCCGAAGAAAAGCATGCTCGTGTAGCAATGGTTATGCGATTCGTCCTCGATGTTTCCGAGGATCCTCCAGGTGGAGGCATCGTCATCGCTCACAGCAAGGGTTAAAGGGGTTCGCCAGCTCCAGAACCGCTCCGTGTCCCCAAAGGCAATGTGGCGGCGGTTGTTGAAGACGCACAATAGCCGGCTGCTTCCGGGAATCCGCCGTATGGATTGCGGGCTGCAAGGAGAAACGAGATCGGTGGCGGCTTTCATCTCCGACCAGGTTTCGCCTCCGTTCGCGGAATACGCCTGATACATGTAGGCGGCAGTGGTCCGGCAATAGAGCAAAAGCCGGCCATCCGACAGTTCCTCGACTCCTGGCTCCTGCTCCTTGGCGTAGTATTCGCAGCCGTCCTTCCACGACTGTCCGGCCTCCGGGTGGATCGCGTGCGGCGGCGCGATGTTTTTTTCCAGAATCTTTATCCGCTCGGAAACCGACCAGGTGGCTCCCCCGTCGTCGGAGTAAAACATCGCGAGGCTGCAGGGTTGATTCTCGTCCGCACGATCCGGGTAGAGCGCGGCGGGAACCGCCAGGCGACCTGAGGAGAGCTGCCGCAGGCGGTCGCAGTTCACGACGATAAATTTGTCATTGCAGCAGGAGTTGACCTTCACCTGGGGAGACCAGGTCATTCCCTCATCAGCGCTGCGGCTGAAATAAAGGTCGTCTTCATCCTTCGCCGTACGGCGCAGGAAAACTATTCCCAGGCCGCCATCGGAGAGTCGTGCCAGTCCAGGATTCATCTGGTTCACCGCCCCGGCATCGTGGAAGAAAACCCTTCGGTCCCGGATCTCTCCGGTCAGGGGGTCGAGGATTCCGCCGAACAAGTCGGCAGCATCATGGTCGGCGCCGCCGCCGTTGAAGCGGCTGTAGATGAGAAGGATTTTCCCGGTTTTCAGCACGGCAGCTGTGGCCTCGCCGGATCTTTGAACCTCCGGCGTGTGCGGGACGATGACCTGGCGCTTCAAAGCTGGAAGCAGGCTATTCATTCAGCAGTTTGTCGAGCGTGGGTTTCATGGCGTCCATCCACCTGGTGTATCCCGGGGCGGCGACATGGAGCTTGTCGGGCATGATCTCCCTGCTGATCGAGCCATCCGGCTCGACGAGCTTATCTCCGACTTCGAGATAGAAGATCCGCTTGTTATCAGCCAGCAAGGCGAGCTTGGCGTTCGTCTGGCGGATCTTCTCATTGCTCGCTTCCTGGATCGACTCGCCCCGCGGCAGGATCCCCAACAGGAGGATCTTGCTCGCGGGCGCTTTTTCCTGAATGGCCTTGAGGAGGGAGGCGATGCCATCGGCGATCTGATCGGGAGTCAGCCCGATGGTGATGTTATTTGTGCCGATGAGGAGCACGATGACCTTCGGGTGGATCTGATCCAGCACGCCGTTCTGCAGGCGCCAGAGAACATTCTGAATGCCATCCCCGCCCATGCCGAGATTTGCGGGCCGGAAGGCCCCGAACTTTTCCTGCAAGAGCTCGGCTGGCCAGCGGGCGGTGATCGAGTCACCGATGAAGACGAGCTCAGGATTATTGGCCAGCAGAGCCTTGCACTGCGCCTGATGCTTTGCCGCATAGACGCGATGGATTTTCCCATCGGCTCCCAGCTCGGGATTCACCGCGTTGAGCGGCGGGGTAAGGATGGGGATCGGCGCTGCTGGTTTCTCTCCTGCCGGATATTCCTCAATCGTAAAAAAGAGCCTGCCGCCTCCCTGAGGCGATTTTTCTCCGGGGCCGACAGCGACACGGATGGCATCGCCTTTTTTCAGACGTCCCAGGTTTTCCTGGAAGACCGTGGCGAAGCGGTCTTGTTTGCAAAGCGATTGCGACTTGAGCTCGTCATTCACATAGATTTGCAGGGCGGTTCCCTCGCGGAAGGCCTGGTTGCGCAGGTTGCCGTTGTTGATCCAGACCTCGCCTGCGGGATCCTCAGCGAGCGTGTAGGATGCGATGTAGAAGCGCGCGATGCCCTCCTTGTCCCTCATCGCGGAGATGTCGAGAAAGAAGAAGTCGCGGGACATATTGTGACTGGGCACGTCGGGCTTCAAGGTCCCGTTTTCATCCATGACACCATACGCCCTGGCTTTTTCAACGTAGCTCAACGGGGAGTAGCCCTTGGAATCCCCGACCTTGCCACTGGCATTCCAAAGAAAGCTCCAGCCCGGCGTCGGAGTTTTCGACACGGCGGCATCCCCGTAAACCGCGAGGGTTTTCCCCGGCCCGCCGGCATGGGCGATGGTTGGGGACAGGACGAGCAGCGCAACCGCGAACCGGAAAATAGTTTTTCCTGTGGCGGAACACGGAACGCTTTTCGTCCTCTCATCCCAAACGCATGGCGTGACGGGCAGGATAGCACGGCAGGGTCGGCGAACCCGCCCTACCACCCATCGGCAGGGATGGCTCGCCGTGCCGTCCGTCGATTCCGTCGGCTTAGATGAAAAAACGGTAACAGATGCGGGCGGAAAAGTCTTGGGAAACGAACGGCACATTTTCGAAACAGACAGAACCAGAGGCAGCAGGAGGTCATCGACGAGAGTGAACATAGGGCGCAGTGTTTCTCAGCCAGGCATTTGCAGGCGCCCGATGTCTTGGACGCACCATTGGACGCAGTGCGGACGACCCGCCCCGTCCACTGACTCCGGACTCATCACGCACTGGCCGAAGTCGAGCGGAGTCAGATACTCGGTTTCGCCTTCCGGCGTGCGGAAGATATTGAAATCAGCAGCCGCTTCGGCTTGCGCCAGGTCAATGAGGTCGCGCATCGCAAAACGTCGCACCCCGGCATTGCCAACGAACGTCATGGCTACTTTTTCCTGCACCTCCAGCATCTTGCCGAGGCGATTGAAATCGGGGGCGCGTGTGCCGTAGTAGGTGCCACCGGAACTCTTCGGCTGATAGTCAGTCATCGGTTGCGGGACCACGTTACCGTCGGACTGACGAACTCGGACGACCTTCGGAATCGTCTGTCGATACGGCACGTCGCAGACCAGTTCTGCAAAGTGATGGCTCGTGGAACTGGTATAGGTCACGCCCAGCAAGATGACCTGTGTATTCAGGCCCAGCATCACGCCGAACGCGGACCGGAAATCAAACACGCTGAGCGCGGGATCGCCCCCGGTAATCACCGCAGCCCGGCGTCCGATGGCCGCAAAACTGTGGCGGAAGGCCGTGCTGCGCAGTGCGTCGGGACGCAATCTGGCCGTCTCCGTGATGATTCCCATTTCCGCAGGATCGTTGCGCGGGTCAATGATCGGGTCGGCTTCCGCCTCATGAGCAAATGTGTAACTTGGAACGACCAGCGTGCCCGTCGGACCAACCAGCTCCAGCAAGGCGTCGATGATCGAACTGGCACCACCCGCCACCCGACCCACCGTGCGCATCGCCGAATGAACGAGGACCACATCTCCACGTTTCAAACCGAGCCTGCCAAAGCTCTTGACCACTTCGTTTCGCGACACTTCTCCGCCATTGAAAGTATCCCCACAGGCTTGCGGGCGCATCTCCGATAAGTGCAAACCCACAGGAGCGCGGGCATCCTGCCCGCTTGTGGACGAAGCGGGCGAGACGCCCACGCTCCTTTCAAGAAGCTTCGTTGCACTTATCGGAGATGCGCCCCAGGCTTGCCATTCTGAATTTTCGTTCTTTGGATTCATTTGCCCAGCAGTTGATCGAGCGTGGGTTTCATGGCGTCTATCCACCTGGCATATCCCGGGGCGGCCACATGGATCTTGTCGGGCATGATCTCCCTGCTGATCGAGCCATCCGGCTCGACGAGCTTATCTCCGACATCGAGATAGAAAACCCGTTTGTTATCCGCCAGCAAGGCGAGCTTGGCATTCGTCTGGCGGATCTTCTCATTGTTTTCTTCCTTGATCGACTCGCCCCGCGGCAGGATCCCCAGCAGGAGGATCTTGCTCGCGGGCGCTTTTTCCTGAATGGCCTTGAGGAGGGAGGCGATGCCTTCGGCGACCTCATCGGGAGTCAGCCCGGCGGTGAGGTTATTTGTGCCGATGAGGAGCACGATGGCCTTCGGGCGGATCTTATCCAGCACGCCGTTCTGCACACGCCAGAGAACATTCTGAAACCAATCCCCGCCGATGCCGAGGTTCGCGGGACGGAAGGCCCCGAACTTTTCCTGCAAGAGCTCGGCTGGCCAGCGGGCGGTGATCGAGTCCCCGATGAACACAAGCTCAGAATTATTGGCGAGCAAAGCCTCACACTGCCCCTGATGCTTTGCCGCATAGCCGGCTTCAATTTTCCCATCGGCTCCCAGCTTGGGATTAGCCCCGGTGACCGGAGGAGTAAGGATGTGGATCGGCGCTGCTGGTTTCTCTCCTGCCGGATATTCCTCGATCATGAAAAAGAGCCGGCCGCCACCCTGGCGCGATTTTTCTCCGGGGCCGACAGCGATACGGATGGCATCGCCTTTTTTTAGACGGCCCAGGTTTTCCTGGAAGACCGTGGCGAAGCGGTCTTGTTTGCAAAGCGATTGCGACTTCAGCTCGTCATTCACATAGATCTCGAGGGCGGTTCCCTCGGGGAAGGATTTGTTGCGCAGGTTGCCGTTGTTGACCCAGATCTCGCCCGCGGGATCCTCAGCGAGCGTGTAAGATGCGATATAGAAGCGCGCGACGCCCTCCTTGTCCCTCATCGCGGAGATGTCGATGACGCTGTTGTCGATCGCGATTTTATGGCTGGGCGCGTCCGTCTTTAACGCACCGTTTTCATCCATGACCCCATACGCCCTGGCATTCTCAACGTAGCTCAGCGGGGAGTAGCCCTTGGAATCCCCGACCTTGCCACTGGCATTCCAAAGAAAGCTCCAGCCCGGCGTCGGAGTTTTCGCGACGGCTGCATCCCCGTAAACCGCGAGGGTTTTCCCCGGCCCGTCGGCATGGGCGACGGTCACGGACAGGACGAGCAGCGCAACCGCACACCGGAAAACGGCCTTTCCTGTGGCGGAATACGAAGCGCGTTTCGGCATCGCAGTTTTCTGGTTAAAAAGATAACTCATAAGTTTTTTTGTTGGATGCCCGGCTCTTAATATTTTCCGTTCAGGGTCACTGGCGGGAAGTCATCGGTGCGGAATGGCGACGCGGGAAGCCCAGAGCCGTTAATCAGGTTGCAAGCCAGGTTATCCGCCCATGCGTAGCGCACGGCCACCGGCGACGGCACCTTGTCCGACCAGACGAGCACGTTGTTGCCGTCGATTTTTGCATCCGCCCAAACCCACTTCCTGTCCTCGCCGCAGATCGCGAAACCTTCGAGCTGGCTGTTCGGGCTGTTGCGGACGAGCGGCGCGGTCTCATTGGTTAGGGATTTGACAACGTCGGTTTCCGGCAGAGGCTTGGCCGTGAGGCCGCCGTCCGTGTGCAGGAAGCTGAGGATCGCCTTGCCGCTTTCGACCTTCATCGAATCATAGACCGGCCCGGAAAACGGAATCGGCTTTCCGTGATCCTTGGCGAGGGCGATGAGCGCGAGCCGCTCGCCCACGTCCTTCTTATTGCGGGGATGGATGTCCCCGGTTTCTCCGACGTCGATGGTGACGGCCTGCCCGGTATTCGGGAGCTTGAGCGCCAGGGACTGCGCCTCGCGCAACTCCGCCCAGCCGCTCTCGCCAGGCAGGGGAGCCTTCGGCCGGTAGATTGCGAGCTGGCAGAAATAGAACGGAAAATCCCCTTGGTTCCATTGCTTGCGCCAGTCGGAGATCAAGAGCGGGAAAGCCGTGCGGTATTGGTAAGCGCGGCTCGTATTGGCTTCGCCCTGATACCAGATGACTCCGCGGATCGCATACGGGATGAGCGGGCGGACCATGCCATTGAAGAGGGAGCTGGCCACGCTGGGAAGACTGGGAGGATTGGCCGGAGGCTGCGGCGCGAGAGCGGTTTTTTCTGCCGGGATGGCGGGAAATTCATACTCCGTTTTCGCCAACCACTCGCCGGCCAGCGAGATCGAACCCGCTCTTGGCACTCCATACTGCGCAGGGAATATCACCGGGCTGATTGGTTCGTAAAGCCGGATGGCGAGGATGTTTTTCCCAACCTTGACGTCTTCTGGCGGGAGGTCGAACGGGCCTTTTCGACGGACGGATCCCAAGCCCTCGAAATCCTGAAAGGTGGTTTGTTTGAGCAGCTTGCCGTTCCAATACACGCTGTCGAATCCGTCAATCGGCAGGGAAAGGGGGAATTTTTCCGTCGGCGCTGACGGAACATTGATTTCCTTGCGCAACCAGACAGCCCCCGCTTGAGGAAGTCCAGGAGCGGTCACCTCGCCTGGCAGTTTGATAGCAACCCAGCCGCCAGAGGAAACATCCGAGCCGGCATAGGCGGCGGCATCGGCGCACGGCTTATCTTGGCGCCCGTTCTCCTTGGTCCAGACTCCCATGCTGTCAATGAATGCCTTTTTCTTCTCCGGCGCATCCTTCACCGCAGCCCAGAGCCGCTCGCGGGCGGCCTTGAGGTCGGGCACGGTATCCAATGCCTCGGCGCTGGTCCATGCTTCCGAGGGCGTGCCGCCCACGGAAGTGTGGATCAAGCCCACCGGGATGTTCAGTCCCTTTTGAAGCATTTTCGCAAAGAAATATCCGACGGCGGTGAAGTTTCCTACTGTCTCAGGCGAGGCCGAAACCCATTTCCCTTCGACATCGTCTTTGAGTTCGCTCGTCGCGTTCATTTTGACGGCGAACTGGCGCAGAAGCGGGTTGGCGGGCCGGGCCATCTCGGTTTCGGCACCCAGCGCATTTTTCAGAATAAACTGCATGTTCGACTGGCCCGAGGCGACCCAGACTTCTCCGATCACGACGTCGGAAAGAGTCAGTTTGTTTTTGCCCGCCACCGTCATTTCAAACGGTCCGGGCGCGGAATCCTTCAGGTTCAGGGCAAGCATCCACTTGCCGGCTGCATCCGCTTTGGCCGTGGTCGCGATCCCATTGAGCGACACCGTCACCTCCTCGCCCGGGTCCGCGCTACCCCAGATCGGAACCTTTGCGGCCTTCTCCAGAACCATGTGGTCGGAAATGATGGCGGGAAGTTTGATGTCCGCCCATGCGCAACTGGTGGAGACGGCAACAGCAACCGCAAAGCGTAGGATAAATGGAGTTTTCATGATAATAGATTCAGCCGCATTTTCAGCCATCGCAGGCAATCGAATATCCAGTGGTGTCCATCTTTCATTCCCAGTCCATGCTGACCATCCTGGTAAATATGACATTCAAAGGGCACCCCCGCATTGCGTAGCGCCTGCACAAAGAGAAGCGTGTTGTCCACGGGCACCGCAGGGTCCTCCCACGTATGCCAAACGAAACAGGGAGGCGTCCGGTCATTAATCTGTAAATCGGCTGAGAGTTTTTTAACCAAGGCCGGATCGGGATCGCTTCCAAGCAGATTGTCGCGTGAACCTGCGTGAGTGACGGCGCCCAGACTGATGACGGGATAGCAGAGTATTCCTAAATCAGGCCGCGAACTCTCACGCTCAACCGGATCGGGATCATTGGGTTTGCCTGTATCCCACCCTGTAAGCAGAGTCGCTGCAAGGTGCCCGCCTGCCGAGGATCCAATAATAACAATTTTGCCAGGATCAAACCCGTCCGTTGCGGCACGCGATCTGACCAGCCGAAGTGCCCGGGCTGCGTCCATAAGCATAACCGGATGACGGTATCCATTCGATCCCAGTCGATAATTGAGGACGAACGCCTTGAATCCGTGGAGTTGAAACATCCCAGCGAACCCTTCTCCTTCCTGCGATGAAAGCCCACCATAGCCGCCACCTGGGAGGATCAGTATTGCTGTATCATGAAACGCCGCACCAAACGGTTCATAGATATCAAGCGTGGGGATGTCAGCAGATGAAGTGCCTTTTGCGTGTGGAGGATTTTGGGGCCAGAGAGGAATCGTTTGAGGCATAAAATAGCTATGTTAGATAAATGAAACGGTGGGAAGGCTGTGATTATTTCGCCGCAAGTTTTATTGACACGTCATCCTGCCCGGACGGGCGCGGGAGCTTCAGCGACAGGTGTCCGTTTTCGTCGGAAACAAATTCTCCCTGCGGCTGGCCGTTCAAAGTTACCGAGTAGCGGGTCTTCCCCCGGCCCATATTGACCAGGAGGTCGTGCGCGTCGGACGCGAGGCACGGGGCGCTGAGCGTGAGGGTGATCGCATCCTCCGCGCGATTCACGGATTTTTTCAGCACGACGACATCGTAGAGTGTCGTCACCTGATAGGGGGCAAAATAGGCCGCGCGCATCGGGAGCAGCACCGCGCTCAGGCCCCCGAAGTTGGGCGCGCCGTTCATCTGCTGGGGCGCGATCATGAAGTGCTCGCCGAAATAGTGTTCCGACTCATAGAACCGCTGCCAGGTCGTCAGGATTGTTTCGGCCACCTGCCGGGCAACCTCCGGCTCGCCCGCCTCGAGGAGGCCTCTCCAGAGGAACCATTGGAGCACCGGCCAAATGCCGCCGTTCCAATAGCCTTGCGGGTTGTAGGAAGGGGCGAGCATGTCCACGGAGGAAATGCCAAAGGGGGTGCGGAACCGCTCGGGATCCATCATTTGCGTGATGAGCCGGTCTTTGTGCGCGGTCAGGCCGGCGAAGAGCGGCAGGAACGCGCAGGCGGTGCGGTCGCCCGCACACCCATCAAAAACGACCGGCTCCACGCCCCGCCCGGTGCGGTGAGCCCATCCGTAAAGCCCGCTCTCCTCGTCCCACATGCGGCCCTCGATGTTGCCTGCCAGCAATTCAGCATCCTCGCGGAACTGGTCGGCGTCCGCGTCGTGTCCGAGCAGGATGGCCATATTCCGCATAATGCCGGCGAGGCGCAGCATCTGGGGCATGAGGATGATGGAATAGAGCCCTTTGCTCGTGAGGTGGCAGGCCTCCGCCCAGCGCTGGATGGGATGGTCGTCAATGCCAAGGTTATAATTGTAAGCATAGGTGCTTAAAAACCCGTCATTGTGGGCATCGACCGTGCTGCCGGGAGTGCGTCCGATATAGAAGTCATACAACCGCTTCGCCCCGGCATAGGTTTCGGACAGGACGGCCAGATCCTGCGTCGCCTGGTAGGTATCCCAAATGGCATAAAGCGGGGTGGGCACGGGCGAGCCGCAGTAAATAAACGGAAAGTCATGTTCCTCATCCGCCAGGAAGTAGGCGGCCTGCTGGAGAGCCAGATTGGGAGCAATGGTTGCCAGTCCGACGGCTGCCAGCCCGCCGTCCCAGGAATAGGGAAGGGGAAAGTATTTTGCGGGCACATAGTAGGCCGATGGGCTCCCGAAGAGGTTCAGCGGGTAATTGATATTAAAGAGCAGGATGTCACCGAGCCGTGCGGCCATATCGGCATAAGGGCCTGTCAGTTTGGAAGGAGCTTGAGAAGCGGGCTCCGCCGTGGTGCCGGCGGGCTCGCCATCCAGAGAAATTGTGAACGAGACCGTTCGCTCCGAGCGGGCGGGAACGACAACCGGCGCGCCGTCCACGCAGCCCCAGGGACAGCCGTTCGTATCGCGCGGCAACCGGGCGGGCGGCAGTTGAAACCGCTGGCGCAAGTGGGCCACAAACGAGCCGGAGCCGCATTGGACCTCGGAGGGCGGGCGATTCGTCGTCATCGTGACGCGCCGCACCGGCTCGCCTGAAATCCTCACATGGAATGTGGATGCCGTCCCGTCGGATGCCTCCAGGCTGACGGAGGAACTCTCTCGCAGCGGCTCATCAACGAGGCTCGTCGGGGAAATTTCTCCCTCATCGCCTGCGAGGAGTCCCTCGCTGAACAGCATTCCATCGAGCCAGATCCGCGCCATGTCATTGCCGGGGGCCTCCAGGCAGCGCAGCTCGATCGTGACATCGGTTTCCGGCAAGCTTCCGACCGGCATCCGCAGCAGGCGCCAGTATTCGTAAGCGTCGCGGTTTTTTCCCCAGCCGCCGCCCGGGATCGCCCAGGTTTGCGGGAAGTGAAAAGCGGTTGCCCGGCCGTTGATCCTCAGCTCCCACGCCGGATTGAGGTCGCCGAATTTGATATATCGAAAATACAAAAATCCATCCTGCAAGGGGTTCGGCAACGTTGCCCGGTAGGTGACCCGATCCTCCGGCCAGCCTCCGAAAGCTTGAGACAGGATCTCGTCCTCCACGCCCCATACATAGACGCGCGACAGGCACTGCCGGCAACCCAGGGCGAAGGTTTTCTGATACGCCTCAATGCTTGAGTAGTCCCGCCCCGGGATCCACCACGGGCGCAGCGACTCCTTCAACATGATTTTCTTGCGGGCGTCGGCGACCGTCAACCCCAGGCCGTAAAAGTATTCCCTTGGCTCATCGGAGGCGTTGTGAAATGTGATTTCGCAACGCGCCTGCGCATCGCTTTCCGCGGTGAACCGGGCCAGCGCGGTGTCGCCCTGCGGATCAAGAAAATATCGCAGCGCAAACGACGAATAATCCGGCGAGACGTCTTCCGGAACCGCGCCGACCGTGGCACGCCGATCTCCGTCCGCAGCGTTCTGCACATGGTCGAACGCGCTGTCGGGGATGACGACGGATGCCGGATCGCGCCGCCCCACGAACAAGGGCATATCGGCCATCGATCCCCGCCCGGCATCAAGAATGTGCGAGATCCCGAGGTAGTTGGGAGAGAAAGGCCCCCACTTCGTTTTTAGATTGAGTTTTCCTGTCATAATGGTTGGGAGTCTTACGGTTTATTCCCCGGGGCTGACGGGGAGCTGAAATGGCGAGGCTGGCAGCTTTTCTGCATTGTAGAGATTGGCCAGGGGATTGCCAGCCCATGCGTAGCGCACGGCCTTGGCGGCACCTGGGCCCGGCCAGGACAAAACCACTTTTCCCCCGTCGAGTTTTCCGGAAACCTTGACAAATTCTCCGGTCTCCCCGGCCACCTCAAATTGTCCGGGGGCAGCACCATCAGGAACATTCAAGCCTTCGGCCTCGGCGAACTCTACCACGACAGACTCCCCATTTTGTCTGGCGGATTTGGCCAGCGGCCCGGATGTTTTCATCGGCTTCCCGTATTCGTTGGCCAGCGCATGGCGGGCCAACCGGATCCCGACGTCGTTCTTGTTCTTCGGATGAATATCCGCTGCATCGCCGATGTCTATGGCCACGGCCATCCCGGTTTTTGGAAGCGAGAGCGCCTTGCGCTGCGCTTCCCGGATTTCCGGCCATCTTCCACCGATCTTACCGGCTGTCCCATAGTTTGCAATCTGGACAAAATAGAACGGCAGGGCCTCGTCACCCCACAGCTGGCGCATCCGCCTGATGAAGATCGGGAAGTTTTTTTCATAGAGAGCGGCGAACTCCTCGGCGGCATCGTTCTCGCCTTGATACCAAAGAAATCCCCGGATCGTATATGGGATCAGCGGGTAAAGCATGGCATTGAAATTTGCTGACGGGGAGTTTCGTTCGCCCGGTTTTGTCGGGCGACCTGGTGGCCTGCGCGAGGCCGAGCCGTCGCCCTTCTCGGAGTTGGCTGTCCACACAGCCATTTTTTTTGTGTATTCCTCCTCGAGCGCCGGAAGGTTTTTCACATGTTCGTTCCACCGTTCCAGGATGCCTTTCAATTCCGGGTTGGACTCCAAGGCTTCCTTGTCGGTCCAGGTATTGATTTCTGTGCCTCCGACTGCGGCGACGATCATCCCGACCGGCTGGCCGGTGGCTTCCCGGATCGCCTTTCCGAAATAATAGGCGACAGCGGAAAATCCGGGAGCCGTCTCGGGGAGCGTCTGGATCCAAGGCTTGTTTTGGAATTTTCTGACGGACATTTTTTCCTGGGGAGTCGCGCTCGCTTGGCGCGGCAGTGTGAAAACGCGCAGGAGCGGATCGCTTGCGACCGGCGCTGCGGCCTCGGCGGTTTTCGACAGTTCCAGCCCCATGTTCGATTGGCCCGAGCAGAGCCAGACCTGACCGGCCAGCACGTCCTTGAGACACACCTCCTCGGCTCCCGAGCGGATCGTGATCTGGTAGGGTCCGCCCGCAGGCAGAGGCTTCAGGTTCACACGCCATTTGCCCGATTCATCAGCATGGGCGGTCGAGACCTCTTCGCCCACGGCCACGCTCACCTCCGCGGAGTTGCCCGCTTTCCCCCAAACCGCGACCGGCCTCCCCTCCTGAAGAACCATCCCGTCGGAAAATAGTTCCGGCAGCCAGATCTGGCCGGCATTCAAATGGGCACAGCCGAGCAGAGAAAGAGCGCAAGTCAGGGAGCGGAATGTCTTCGCTGTCATTCCCTGCGAACCTTCCCGCGCAGGGTGATTTCCACAAGGCGATTCCACTGGTCACATTATCGAACCATTTCGCGCGGATCGGCGCCGCACCCCCGCGCGCCCACGAACACTGGGTGGCCACTGGAGGGCGGCCACTCCTGGCCGCCTTTCTTCGGTGTGCACCATGATCGCTCACACGCCGGCAAGCAGGGCAGGAGTGCCCTGCCTCCTTTGGGCTGCGTCAGCGCAAGCCAGGGTTCTGGCGTTTGCGCTTGAAGAACGCGCCGGTGAGGACGAGCGCGGCCATGGCGACCCAGGTCGAAGGCTCGGGGACGGCGGTCAGCTCGTATCCAACAAACATCGACACCCGCGCGCGCCCGCGAACAGTGGGCGGCCACTGGAGGGCGGTCACTCCTGGCCGCCTTTCTTCGGTGTGCACCATGATCGCTCACGCGCTGGCAAGCAGGGCAGGAGTGCCCTGCCTCCTTTGGGGCGCCCTCTACACTGCGTCAGCGCAAGCTAGGGTTCTGGCGTTTGCGCTTGAAGAATGCGCCGGTGAGGACGAGCGCGGCCATGGCGACCCAGGTCGAGGGCTCGGGGACGGCGGTCAGCTCGTATCCAACAAACATCGCGCCTCCTCCGCCGACCAGCGTCGAGCCAGCGTCGGAGTAGAAATTGATGCTGCTCAGGTTCGTGTCCCATCCGGCGGTGCTGCTGACCATGAGATGATCGGGACCTGCGGTCGTTTGCGGGGTGCCGCTCCAGTTCCAGATGTTGAGGATTTGGCCGGGCGCCCACGTCGTCACGCCTCCGAGCGTGAGGATGTTGTTGCCTTCGGTGATCGCTCCGAAATCGATGGTTGAGCTGGCGGTCAGAGTGAGAGCGCCGAGCGTGTTGCTGACGCCAGCCCCGGATTGTTTGAGCGCCACTGTTCCGTTGCCCAGCGCGAGAGTCGCCGTGCTGTTGGTCGTCGAATTTGCGCTGAGCAGCAGCGTGCCGCCGGTGGCCACGGTGACGCCGGATGTCGAGCCAAGGGCTGCCGCCGCGCCCGCCTCGAGCGTGCCGTCGCTGATGGCGGTCGTGCCGCTGAAGGTGTTGTTGCCGGTGAGCACGAGCGTGCTGGCTCCGTCTTTGACCAGGCTGCCGCCGCCGGAGATCACGCCGGCGAATGTGGTGTTGCCGGTGCTCGTGCCGACCGTGAGGGTGTTGGCGTTCAGATGGATGGCCGAGGTCGTATTGCCGGTCAGCGAGGCGGCTGCCTGGCTGAAGCCCCCGCCGAGAACAAGCGTCGAATTTCCGCTGCCGGTTTGATCCATGCTGATGGCCGTGCGGTTGCCCGTGGGTAGGGCACCTGTGGCGTTTGCCGTGAGCGTGGCTCCGTTGATGATGGAGGTCGGGCCGTTGTAGGAGTTGGTGGCGCTGAGCGTCGTATTGCCGCCGTCCACGATGAGGTCGGAGCCGGCATTCGCGCCAACAATCGCGCCGGTGACATTGATCCCGCTGCTGCCGCCTTTGAGCGTGAGCACGGTGCCGTTCTTGGTGAGCGTTCCGTTGAGAGTCAGCAATCCGCCGCCGCTGTTCTGGATCGTATCCGTGCCGCTGCCGAGGGCGTTGATGGCCTTGGCCAGGGTGGCGGAACCGTTTCCGACGTAATTCAGGATGCCGGAACTGGTCAAGGCGACGCCGAGGTTCACGGTCGCGTTTTTGCCCAGCGACTGGGTGCCGGTCGCCGACGTGTTGCCGGAATTGAACGCCAGCGTGCCGGCACCGACGGTCGTCGTGCCGGTGTAGGTGTTGTTGCCGGTGAGCACCCATGTGCCGACTCCCGATTTCACCACAGTGGTGGCATTGCCGGACGCGACATTGGAATCGCTAATCAAAGGGGCAAACGTGTTGCTGTCCGTGTTTGTGCCGGCCAGTGTGAACGTGCGGGAGCCGGTGCCCCCGATGTAGCCGAGCAACCCCGTATTCGAGAACGTGATCGCGCCGGTGCCCGAAGCGTCGAGCGTGGGGGCAGTCGTGGCACCGAGTCTAAAGAGGCGGTTGGTGCTGGCGGTGGCACCCGTGTATCGCAGGGTGGCGCTCAGCTCGATGTTTGATTCGGTAGACGAGGCTTGGCCGATGTTTCCCGCCACCCCGCCGTCGCCGATGTTCGAGACGATGAGCACCCCTCCGTTGATTGCCGTGATGCCGGTATAGGTGTTGTTGCCGGTAAGCTCCAGCGTGCCGGTCGCGCTATCCTTGGACAGCTTGCTGGTGGAGTTTCCGTTGGCAATGATCGCGCTGACCGTGAGATCGACGGAGGCGGCTGTCGAATTGTTGACCGTGAACGTGCGGATGCCATTCAGGTTGAGCGTGCCGTTGCCCGAGATCGTCGCGCCGTTCGGGTTGTTGGTGGCCGAGTATGTCACCGTGTCGCCGAGGTCCAATACGCCCCCGGAATCGATGATTACGTTGGCCGTGCTGCCGGAGGCTCCGCCGCCAAGCGCGAGGGTAGTGATCGTCTGGCTTGTGCTGGTGAGATCGAGGGTGCCGCCATAGACTATCGTGGCCGCATTGCTGAGTTTTCCGCTGCCCGAGATCTGGAGGATGCCCGCGTTGACGGCATCCTTCGCACCGACGGTCGTCGTGCCGGTGTAGGTATTCGCGCCCGAGAGGATGACCGTGCCGGCGCCGTCTTTGGTGAGCGTGCCGGTGCCGGTGCCGATGGCGCTGGAGATCGTGGTGTTGCCGGCTCCGCCCACGGTCAGGCCGAAGGTTGCGCCCGTGATCGCGGCTGTGCCATTGAGGGTCAGTGTGCCCGCGTCGGAATTGATCCGGGACGCAGCCGCCAGGGTGATATTTCCTCCGTAGGTATTGGTGCCGCTGATGTTGCGCAGGGCGCCGGCCGTGCCGACGCCTGTGCCGTTCAGCGTCAGTGCCTCTGCTCCGACGGTGATGTTGTTCTGCAGCTCGAGCGCGGCCCCGCTGGCCACAGATGTCCCGTTCTCCGTTGTGCCAAGCGCGGTGGCGTTTTGGATGTTGAGAACGCCGGCGGAGATCGTCGTGAGCCCCGTGTACGTGTTCGCGCCGGAGAGGGTTTGACTGCCTGCGCCCGCCTTCGTGAGGGTCATGGCTCCGTTGTCGATGACACCGGAGTAGGCAACTGTGGATGTGCCATTCAACGTGAGCGCCGTCACAGTACCGTATCCGGTTGTGATTACCAATGCCAGATCCTTGCTGCCGATGAGGCCGCCGAAAGAGGGAGCGGTTCCGGTGACGGTGATATTGCCCGCGCCGGAAGTGTCTATGGCGCTGTTTTGGAGAGCCGTATTGTTCACGGCAAGCGTGCCCGCACTCACCAGGGTATTTCCTGTGAAGGTATTCACTCCGGAGAGCGTCAATGTGCCGGCGCCGTCTTTGGTGAGGGAAAACGCGCCGGAAACCACGGCATTGATGGTGGTATTTCCCGAGCCACCGATGCTGCTGTTTGCTGCCAGGATTACGGAGGAGAGGGCCACCGATCCCGGGGTCGCGTTGCCAGCGCTAAATGTGTAGGTTGTTGTTCCGGTGTAGCCGCTGCCAGCGGCCGTCATGTTCACGCCGGAGACGGCGAACTGGTTGGCGTTTCCGGTGAAGGCGGTGTCGCCGGTTCCCGTGAAAGTTCCGCCCGACAAGGCGAGGGAAGGTGCTGTCGTGTAGCCGACGCCTGCGTTGGTGATTGTAATACCAGTAACTTGACCCGAGGTAAGAACCGCAGTCGCAGTTGCGCCGAGACCACCACCGCCAGAGATAGTCACCGTGGGTGCCACTGTATAGTTTTTGCCACCGGTTGCTCCGGCAGTAAAGCTCGCAGCAGTGACTCCCAAGGTGGCGGTCGCTGTAGCCAGGGTGCCGGTGCCGCTGATGGTGACCGTCGGCGCCGAGGAGTAACCCGAACCAGTCGTTGCGGTCGGCAGTTGAATGCCGGCGACGCCGTTGCCGATGCTGGCGTCGGTACCGGAGCTGTTGGTCAGTGCCCCCTTGCCATCGATGCTGGTGCCGCTGATGGTGATCGGCTCGTTGATGCCGGTGGTGCCGTTGAGATCGAGGGTAGAACCGTAGCTGACCGTCGTGCCGCCGGTTGCCGTCGTCTGAATCCCGCCAAAGCCGAGCGCCGTCGCGTTCTGGATGTTCAGGACGCCCCCGCTGACGGTGGTGGTGCCGCTGTAGGTGTTGGCACCGCTTAAGACCATGGTGCCGCCGCCAGTGGAGCCGCCAGCCAAGGTGATGCCATTGGCAGCGGCGCTCCCGTTGGCAATGATCGCGCTGACAGTGAGATCGACGGGAGCAGTCGATTCTCCGACAGCGAACGAGCGGGCGCCCATAAGGTTGATGATCCCGGCGCCCGAGATCGTCGCCCCGTTGGGATTATTTGTCGCCGTGTAAGTGATGTCGCCGCCGAGAGTCAGATTGCCCGAGCCGATGAGCACATTGGCCGCGCTGCCGGAGGCCCCGCCGCCCAGCGTGAGGGTCGTGATCGTCTGGTTCGTGCCGTTGAGATCAAGGGTGCCGCCAAAGACCGTCGTGGCCGCATTGCTGATTTTGCCGCTGCCCGAGAGCTGGAGGAGGCCCGCGTTAACTCCGCCAGTCGCGCCGACGGTCGTCGTGCCGGTGTAGGTATTCGCGCCCGAAAGAATGACCGTTCCCAGGCCGGTCTTCGTGAGTGCAACAGCCCCTCCCAGGATGGCGCTTACTGCGCCCGAATTGGTCAGGCTGTAGGAGGTGCCCGTGAGCACTCCCGTGCTGCCGGTGATGCTGCCGCTTGCCAGCGTGACCGCCCCGACCGTATCTGAAAATGTTCCCATGGCGAGCGTTCCACCGTTGACGGTCACGGCTCCGGATAGCAGCGCGTTGCTTGCCCCGTAGGCCAATGTGCCAGCCAGAACCGTGGTTGTCCCGTTATAGGTGTTCGCGCCCGAGAGCGTGAGCGTCCCCGCGCCGGATTTGGTGAGCGCGTTGGTTCCGTTCGCAAGGATGTTGTTGCTGATGGTCAGGCTGTCGTCGGCGAGGTCGGTGCGGATCACCAGCTCTCCGCCGCTGGATATCGTGAGGCCCGTGCCCTGGCTGATCGTCGCGTTGCCGCTCCCCGACTTGAGGATGCCATCCACCGTGACGGTTTGGGCCGCTGCGAGAGTCAGGTTGTTCGCGCCGCTGATATTGAAGGTCGTGAACGTGGCGGTGTTCTGAGCGGTGATATTTCCCGTGATCTGCTGGTGGGCGATACTGGCAAGCGTTGTATTGCCGCTACTGGTGGTGGCGTTCCCGTCTCCGGAGTAGTTGAGCGCCCGGGTGTAGTTGCCGGTCGCGTTCATCGAAGCGTAAGCTGAACCGCCGTAGAAGATCCCTTTGTCTATGAAGCCGGCTGCCTTCCCCGTGAGGACAAAGCCGTTTGTCGCGCTATTTGTGACCCCGCTGTTCACGAAGTTTCCGACAGCCCCGGCGGCGCGCGCTGCGAGCGAGGTAAATGTGATCTTCTGATCAAAGTCGGCTGTGCGGGTCGTCTTCACCGTACTCTCGCCGGCAGTGAAGGTCAGCGCGCCGAGGCCTTGGGTGAGCGCTGCCGCAGCCCCGGTGTTGTCCATGTTAAAAGTGCCGCCGTTGCCATTAAATGTGAGCGCGCTGGCAGCCAGTGATCCCGTGCTCCTGTTCAATTGCAGCGTGCCAGCGCTCACCGTGGTCGCGCCGGTATAGGTGTTGTTTGCCGTCAGCGTGGTCGTGCCCGTTCCGGCTTGTGTCAAGGCTCCCGAGCCGGTGATCGCGGCGAAGTCCGTCCCTTGCGTCATGGCAGTCGAGCGGTTGATGGCCAGCGTGCCATTATTGGTGATGGCGCTGCTTGCCGAGAGGTTGCCCGTGGTGCCGCCATTGCCGAGCTGCAGCGTGCCCTGCGTGATCGCTGTCGTGCCGGTGTAGGTGTTCGCCCCGGACAGAACCTGCGTGCCCAAGCCGGATTTCGTGACAGTCATGGCCCCATTGGCAATGACGCCGGAATAGATGTTGGTGACGCCAGATCCCGGATTCAGAGTGAGAGCCGTCAGCCCGCTGTATCCCGTCGTGATCACCGAAGCCAGATCCTTGCTGCCGTTGAGCCCTCCGATGGTCAGGGTGGTGGGGCCGTTCAAGGTGATCGTCCCGTTCCCCGAGGTGTCGATGGCGCTGTTCTGGATCGCCAGAGCGTTGCTCAAAGCCAGCGTCCCCGCGAGGACCGTGGTCGCGCCGGAGTAGGTGTTCGCGGCATTGAGCGTGGTCGTGCCGGTTCCGGCCTGGATGAATGAGCCCGCGCCGGTGATGGGGGCTGTGCTGAAGTCCGTCCCCTGCGCCACCGGATTGCTGCGGTTGATGGTGAGGCTGACAGTGCTGCTTAAGGCGATCGCGCTGCTCGTCGAGAGGCTGCCTGTGGTGCCGCCATTGCCGAGCTGTAGCGTGCCAGACAGGATCGTCGTGTTTCCGGTAAAAATGTTCGCGCCGGTGAGAGTGGTGGTGGTGGAGGACACCTGGAGCGTGGAGCCCGCTCCGCCCAGGATGGCACTCACAGTATTCGTCGTGCCGGCCATGACGAAGGCGGTGCCCGTGAGCACGCCTGTGGTGC
>Ga0194063_10000751_pt1 | contig 22699 bp, 17 predicted proteins | sample SepL3720m_MetaG_FD_155459 | JGI IMG/M metagenome (GOLD analysis project Ga0194063, IMG submission 155459) | Anoxic zone freshwater microbial communities from boreal shield lake in IISD Experimental Lakes Area, Ontario, Canada - Sep2016-L373-20m | ecosystem: Environmental > Aquatic > Freshwater...
CACTGTGATGGAAGGGGTGGCGGGGAGGAGGTCGGGGAGCGGAGCGGAGGGGTCGCAGGAGAGGATCCGTGAGGGGGCGATGCCGGCCTGGTGAAGTTTGGCCGGTGAGGCGTCGGTGAGGAAGAGATCCGCGTCCTCCCATTTTTTAAGGAGGAAGGGAGCTGACGTGCCGATTTTCGAGGAATCGAGGCAATAGACAACCCGCGTGGAGCGGCGGATCGCGACGAGCTGCTGCTGGACGATGCTTTCCTGAGAGTTCCAGATTCCGTGGCGGTTCGCGGCTTCAGCGGAGAGGAAGGAGACGTCGAAGTTCCAGAATTTCAGGCTTCGCTGGGCGGTTTCTCCGAGGAGGACGGACTGGCGGCCGAGAAGTTGACCGGCCGTGAGAAAGACGCTCAGGCCGGGCACCGGCGAGAGAAGCTCTCCGACCGGAAGATTCGATGTGACGATCGTCACGGGGGAAACCGCCAAAGCGCGGAAGGCCTCGGCCAGGGCGAAAATCGTTGTCCCGGAATCGAGGAAATAGGTTCCCCCGGGATGCAGAAGCCGCGCTGCGGCCCGGGCGATCCGCGCCTTGCCGCGCGCGCCGCCGGACTGCCGCTCGCGAAATGAAGGAAACCGCTCGTTAAATTCCGTGAGGGCTCCGCCGTGGGTGCGCTGGACTTTGTTCCGGCTGGCCAGCATGGCGAGATCCCTGCGGGCGGTGGCCTCCGAGACGCCCAACCGGCGGCAGAGCTCATGCACCGGCAGGTAGCGGTGGCGTTCGAGCAGGGCGGAGAGCTTTTCGCGGCGGGCCTCGACGAGATGGATGGGAACCCTCATGGCGGGTGTGTGTGAGCCCTTACCTCTCGATGAGGCCGGGAGCAAGCTCCGGGGCGGTCGAGACGTCGTCGAGGATGGTCGAGCTCCGCGAGCTGTCAATGATGCCGCGGTAGAAAAGCGCGGACGGGCGGAGCAGGCGCTGGTGGGTATTCCGGTCGAGCTTGGCCATTCCGAACGGTGCCTTGTAGCCGTGGTGCCACTCGTAGTTGTCCACCAGGGTCCACACGAAATACCCGCGCACATCCGCGCCGTCCTGCATCGCCTCCTTGACTTCGAGCATGTGGTTGAAGAGGTAGCGGACCCGCTTGATATCCTTCGACGTGGCGATGCCGTTTTCGGTGACGACGACCGGCTTGTTGTAGCGCTTCTGGACGTTTTTGATCTGCTTGTAGAGCGAACGGGGCTGGATGATCCAGCCGAGGAGGCTGTAGTTTCTGCCGCGCCGGGCCTTGATCGCGAGGAGCGCGGTGAAGTCCGGATACTCGGTGTAGTAGTAGTTGAACCCGATGAGGTCGCAGACGTCGAACGTGCGGTCGAGCTGGGTGTAGTTCATCCGCTGCATCAAATTGTAGTAGGCGCCGGTCGGGTCGAGCAGGGCGTGCTCCCAATACGGGAGTGCCGAGATGCTGAGAATCAGCGCGTCCTTGCGAACCCGGCGCACGATTTCCGCCGCTTTCCGGAACCCCCACACGCTCTCGTCCAGCGCGGCCGCGTGGGTGCCGAAGCTCAAGAAATATCCGGGCGGCCATGTCGCGCTGATGTAGCCGAGTGCGAGGTCGCCGTTCGGCTCGTTCTGCGGCGCGAAGGTCCGCACGTGCGGGGCCATCGCCTTCGCGACCTTTTCGACATAGAGCGGCCAGCGCTCGCGGTAGAGCGGGTGCAGCCAGCGGGAGTTCCGGCCCTTGGCCACCATCCACGACGGGAAGGTGAAATGCCAGAGTGTGACGACCGGCTCGATGCCGGCGGCCTTCAGCTTGCGCGCCATCTCGACATACCGCTGCAGCGCCGCCTCGTTGTAGCGGCCCGGCTGCGGCTCGACCCGCGCCCACTCGACGCCGAACCGGTAATGGTTCACCCCGATTTTTTTCAGGGCCTCGACATCGCGGTCAAAGTCCGACCAGCTGAAGACCGCGTTGTCGCCCTTCGGCGGGACGCGCTTCGCATCGGCGAACAAATCCCAGTCGGTCCGGAAATAGTTCGGCGTCCCCGGCTTCTCGGCGCGGTCCTCGTTCTGAAACGAGCTCGAGGAGATCCCCCACCAGAACGGCCCGGTGTTCGGCTTGGCTGCGGGCTTCGAGCGATCCACCCGTGGCGCGGGGGGCGGGGTGATGCATCCGCCCAGCGCCGCGCACGCGAGCGAAATCAGCAATGTTTTTTCCAGTTTCATCAATCGCTTAAATAATCCCGAGCCCTTTGAGGAGAGAGAGCATAATCGCGGCGGCCATGACCGAGCCGATCTGTCCGCCGGTATTGGCGGCCATCGCATGCATGAGGAGGTAGTTGTGCTTGTTCCAGCGCTGGCCTTCGTTTTGGACGAGGCGGGCAGCCATCGGGTAGGCGGAGATTCCGGCCGCGCCGACGAGCGGGTTCACTTTGCCGCCGGAGAGAAGATACCAGGCCTTGCCGAGCAGGATGCCGCCGACGGTGTCGATCGTGATCGCCACGAGACCGAGGCCGAAGACCATGAGCGTCTCGCGGGTGAGGAATTGCGGGCCGGCCATCGTCCCCCCGATCGCGAGGCCGAGGAAAAGCGTCGAGATGTTCGCAATTTCATTTTCCGCGGCATTCGCCAGGCGCGGCACGACCCCGGAGACCTTCATGAAATTTCCGAGCATGATCATGCCCATGAGCGGGAGCCCCTGGGGAGCGACGATGCCGGTGATGACGGTGACCACGAGCGGGAACGCGATGAGCGCGGCCTTCGAGACCTTGCCTTTCGGGCTCGGCATTTTCACCTCACGCTCCTTGCGGGTCGTGAGCAGGCGCATGATCGGCGGCTGGATGACCGGCACCAGCGCCATGTAAGAATACGCCGCGACCGCCAGCGCGCCAACCATCGCGGTCGGGATTTTGTCCATCCCGGCAAACATGTTCGACACGTAGATCACGGTCGGCCCGTCGCAGGCCCCGATCGCGGCGACCGAGACGGCCGCCTCCTTCGAGAATCCGAGCGCGAGCGCGAGGAGGAGGGTGATGAAGATCCCAAGCTGGCCAGCCGCCCCGAACAGCAGAAGCCGCGGGTTCGCCAGAAGCGGCGTGAAGTCGGTCATCGAGCCGATGCCCACAAAAATCAAAAGCGGGAAGAGCTCGTTGCCGATGCCGAAATCGTAGAGCGTCTTCAACACGCCACCCTCGGCCATGACCTCGCTCAGCGGCAGGTTCACCAGCAGGCACCCGAAGGCGATCGGCAGCAGCAGGAGCGGCTCGACCCCTTTCGCGATCGCCAGCCAGAACATCGCGCAGGCCACGGCGATCATGATCGCATTCGGCCCGCCATGCGTCAGCAGGAACCGGACGCCCTCGAAAAGCGCCCCCAGCCCGCTCAGGATCGCCCCGCTCATTTCTTCTCCTCCGGATCCCCGGGACGAACCGGGAAAAATGCGGCCAAGGCGTAAATAACGAGGGTGATGAGGAAAAGGGTGGCCAGCGTGCCTCCCATCCCCACCACCAGCATGGTGAGTCCGAATACGGCGTTGTTCATGGATGCGGAGTTTTTTCTTCTGTCCCGACGGTTCGATTGTGCCAGATGGAAAGGATGATGGAAACAAAAAGGACCGTCCCGATGACGACCAGCGACACGAACGAGTGCTCCCGGAACCATTCCCCGACCGGCGGGATCGCGCAGGCCAACATCTTGATCCCGATGAACAGAAGGATCGCGCTCACCCCGTGCTTGAGGAACTTGAACATCCCCATGACCCCGCGCAGCGCGAAGAACAGCGAGTTCAGCCCGAGCACCGCAAACACGTTCGAGGTCAGCACGACAAACGGATCCTGGCTGATCCCCATGATCGCCGGGATCGAGTCCAGCGCGAACAGAAGATCCGTGCTCCCGATGACGAGAAAAACCAGGAAGAGCGGGGTGATGAACCAGCGCCCGTCGATGCGGATTGCCAGACGGCGGCTTTGCGGATCGATCTCGTGAACCGGCAGAAACCTCGAGGCCAGCCGGTAGAGCAGGTTGCGCTCCGGCTTGACATCCTCGCTCTCCTCCGCCGTGAGCATTTTCCACGCGGTCCAGATCAGCACCGCGCCGAAAAGATAGATCAGCCAGTGGAACTGTTGCACGAGCGCGATTCCGAAGAGGATGAACAGGATCCGAAGGACAATGGAAAAGTAGATCCCGAGCTTGATCAGCTTCGGCTGCGCCTCCTCGTGCACGCCCATCAGCGAGAAGATCAGGATGAACACGAAAAGGTTGTCGACCGAAAGCGAATACTCGGTGAGGTAGCCCGCGATGTAGAGCATCGCAAGCTCGTTCCCCGCCGGGTGCAGGACATAGACCGCCGCGCCGAAGCCGAGAGCCACAGCCACCCACAGCCCGGTCCAGCGCAGCGCCGAGGCCACGCCGACCGGACTATGCCGGTGCGTGATGACGAAAAGGTCGAGCGCGCTGACCACGAAAACGGTCGCCGCAAAAATCAGCCAGAGCAATGCGAGTGGATCCACGGCGCGGAATCTCTCATATCACCCGCACGCTTGAAAAGGCAGAAATCGGCGTGCTCTCAGACGCGCGGCGTGCGCGCCTAGTTATTCCGCGACCCGCATCAGCGGAACGAGTGCGAGCGGAAGATGCTCCTGCGGCCCTCGCGCGACCACGCCATCGACTCAGCCGGGTTCACGGAAACGACCCGATGGGTATCTCCGAGAGTAAAATGCACCGCGCCCACGATCACCGCAAAGACGTCCGGCGGAATGTCGCCGTCCGCGGACGGCGCGGCAGAGCCCGGCTGCAAACCCGCTCCAGTGGCCGGCGTGGAGCCGCCCCGCCCATCGCGCAGACGCCTCAGCTCCGCCCGGAGGTCGGAGAACATTTTGGCCAGGACGAGCAGCCCGGCGGTGACGAGCAGCAGCAACGCCGTCTCGAATTTCAGGATCCCGGCCGCATCCGCCATCAGGGTCGCCATAAAAATTTCCTCAGGAAAGGGTGACAAGGGTCTGGCCTTCCTCGACGGCATCGCCGGGGTTCACGGCGATGGCGGCCACCGTGCCATCGGCCTGGGCATAGACGAACGTGTTCATCTTCATCGCCTCGACCGTCACGAGCTGGGCGCCGGAGGCGACCTTCTGTCCGATCTGGCAGTCCACCGAGACGATGCGTCCGGCCAGCGGGCTTGTCACCGCGCCCTCGCCGGCAGCGGCAGGCGCAGCCGCCTTCTTAGCCGAAGAGGCGGGCGGGGCGATGCTGGTCTGCTGGAACGCGGGCGTCAGCGGCTGAAACGAAACCTTGTTTCCCTGCACGTCCAATGCCTCGACGACAACATCGTAGGTCTTTCCTTCAACGGTAATGCGTAGCTTTCTCATTTTTTTGTATATTTATACCAAGGATGGGTATGGGGCCATATGAATCAGCGCTTCCTCCGGTGCCGCGTAGGGCGCCGTCACAGCGGGATATTCCCGTGTTTCTTCGGCGGGCGGGTTTCCCGCTTGGAGAGCGTGTTGCGGAGCGCCATGGCCACCATCGCGCGGGTCTGGGCGGGCCGGATCACGTCGGTGATCAAACCCTTGCCTGCCGCCTGGTAGGGCGAGGCGAATTTCGCGCGGTAGTCGGCAATGAGCTTGCTCTCGCACGCGGGATCCTTGTCGATCTCGCGCTTGTAGAGAATCTTGACCGCACCCTCGGCGCCCATCACGGCGATCTCTGCGGTCGGCCAGGCGAACACGAGGTCGGCACCAAGGTCCTGGCTGCACATGGCGAGGTAGGCGCCGCCGTAGGCCTTGCGCAGGATGACGGTGATCTTCGGCACCGTCGCCGCACCGTAGGCAAACAGCATCTTCGCGCCGTGGCGGATGATGCCGCCGCGTTCCTGCGCGACCCCGGGGAGGAATCCGCCGGTATCCACGAGCGTCACAATCGGGATGTTGAAAATGTTGCAGAACCGGATGAAGCGCGCCGCCTTGTCTGAAGCGTCGATGTCGATCGCCCCGGCCTTGACAGCCGACTGGTTCGCGATGATCCCGACGACGATCCCCTGGATCCGCCCGAACCCGACAACGATGTTCTTCGCGAAATCCATCTGGACCTCGAGGAAGTCGGCATCGTCCACGAGCCGCCCGATCACGTCCTTCACATTGATCGGATTTTTGCTGTCCTCCGGAACGAGCTCATCCATCCCCGGATCCTCGTCCAGCACGAGCGGCTGGTTCAGGTCATGCGGCGGATCCATGATGTTGTTCGACGGGATAAACGAGAGGAGCTTCTGGACGATCGCGATGGCGTGCGCGTCATTGTCCGCGACAAAATGGATGTTCCCGCTGATCGTCGCGTGGGCGGCCGCGCTGCCGACCTCGGCCATCGTGCATTTCTGGCCTGTCGCGGCAAAGATGACCTCCGGTCCGGTGATGAACATGTTCGCCTGATCCTTGACCATGACCTGGAAATCCGTCAGAGCGGGCGAATAGGCCGCTCCTCCCGCGCAGGGTCCGGCGATCACCGCGATCTGCGGGACCACGCCGGAAAGATACACGTTCTTGAAAAATACTTTCCCGTATCCCGAGAGCGACTCGACGCCCTCCTGGATGCGCGCGCCGCCCGAGTCGTTGAAGCAGACGACCGGCATGCCGGACTGCTGGGCGTAATCCATGATTTCGCAAATTTTATGCGCGTGCATGGCGCCGAGCGATCCGCCGGCCACCGTGAAATCCTCGCTGTAGGCGGCTACCGGGCGGTCACCGACATACCCGGTGCCGGTCACCACGCCGTCGGCGGGCAATTCCTTTTTCTCCATGCCGAAGTTGTGGCACGCGTGCTGGGCGTGCATGCCGAACTCCATGAACGTCCCGGCCTGGAACAAGTTGTCGAGCCGGTCGCGGGCGGTCATGAGTCCCTTTTTGCGGCGAGCCTCGAGCTTGTCCTTGCCTCCCCCGGCGAGCACTTTCTCGCGGCGGGCTTCCAGTTCTTCGATGAGTTCTTTTTTGGTGGCCATGGTGGTAATAAACGGGATCAGTGCGAGCAGTTGCCGCAGCAGGGTTTCGGCTGGCAGAATTCTGTGAGCACGCCGAACGAGCTCTTCGGATGGAGGAACGCGACCAGCTTCCCACCGGCCCCGTCGATCGGCACCTCGTGGATCAGGCGCGCGCCGGACTCCTTCGCCTGGGCGAGCTGCCCGGTGATGTCGTCGGTCGCGAACGCGATGTGGTGGATCCCCTCGCCCTTCGCTTCGATGAACTTCGCGATCGGGCTCTCCGGATCGGTCGGCTCGAGAAGCTCGAGATGAACCTCGCCGCACGCGAAAAACACCGTGCGCACTTTCTGCGAAGGCACCTCCTCGACGGGCCCGCCGGTCAGGCCGAGGGTTTTTTCGTAGTAGGCCCGGGACACCTCGAGGGATTTCACCGCAATGCCCAGATGATCAATTTTTTGAATGGTCGCGCTCATAGAAATGCTGCTATTAGTAAATCTAATAGAAGTGGGCATGGCAAGAACATTTTGCCGGTTTCTTTGATGGGATGCGCCCTCGGGCGGACTCCGCCGCGAGCATCGCCGCCTTTCTCTCCGCGCCCCAGCGGTATCCCCCGACGCCTCCCGCAGCCTGGGCGGCCCGATGGCAGGGGATCAGCCAAGCCACGGGATTGGCCCCGCAGGCGGATCCGACGGCCCGGGCCGCGCCGGGATGCCCGGCGCCGGAAGCGATGCGGGAATAGGACGCAACACTTCCCCGGGGAATCAGCAGCAGCGCCCGCCAGACTTTTACCTGAAAAGCCGTCCCCTCAACGAGGACAGTGATCCGACCGGGCGTTTTCCGCCGAAAAATCTCCCGAATCATTTTCTCCGCACCGCGGTCGCTGCGGGAGAGGGTCGCATGCGGGCAGGACGCATGCACCGCATCGGAGGCATCGGACACCGGATCTGGGAACGCGAGGTGGGTGACGCCCCTCGCACTCCAAGCGATGCTGCAGAGACCGAACGGGCTCTCCGCGAGCCCCCACTCCAGATGCGTGCCGGCCCCGGCGGATCGGATCACTCCGGGGGAAGCCTCCTCCATGGTGACCAGAAGCCGATCTGCCGGGCTCATTGCGGAGGGGAGCCCCGATCGAGGGATTTTTCCTGAAGCGCGCGGTGCGCGTGGGCGACGCAGACATATTTTTCCGCCCAGTGCCGGAGGCCGGCGCGCTCCTCCGGGCCAAGCGCGCGGACGACTTTGCCGGGCGTGCCCATGACCATCGAGCCGGCGGGGATTTTCGTGCGCGGGGTGATGACGGATCCGGCGGCGATCAGGCACTGGTCGCCGATCACGGCGCCGTCGAGCACGACCGCGCGCATGCCGATGAGGCACTCGTCGCCGACCGTGCAGGCGTGGACGATCGCTCCGTGGCCGATCGTGCAATACGCGCCGACGATCGCCGGCAGGTCGTCGGCGAGGTGGATGATCGAGCCGTCCTGGACGTTCGATCCCTCGCCGATGAGGATGGACTCGATGTCTCCGCGGAGGATCGCGCCGTAGAAAACGCTCGAGTCTTTCGCGAGGCGGACGTCGCCCATGATCTTCGCGTCGGCGGCCACGAACGCGGCCTCCGAGAGCTGAGGTTCGCAAGGCAGGAATTTTTCGAGGCGTTCGGTGGTGGTCATTTGAGGAGTCGGAGATAACGAAAAGCGGAGACTCCTGCAAACTCTCTTCACCCAATGGAAATCCATCTGCCGAAGGGCATCCGTTGATCAGTAGTTTTGGATTTTTTCGGCTCTTTCACAAGCGCTTTTTTCTTGTGGGAACCCGGCTGTTTGGCCTTTCGCGCTGGCGTGTGTAGCGTGAAATTTCTCGGCGAACTGTTGCTCCCTCGAAATGGCAATGCACGGGACGAGCGGAGCGGATGAACAATAAAATACCCCGCCGGAACCCCCAAGAACCGGCGGGGCGCATTACGAACCGGCAGCATGAAAACGACCGCCGGTTCTTCCCCAAAAAAGAAAAGTATGAAGTATGAAGGGCAGCGGCTCTTCGCGCCAACCGCAGGTTGGTTTAATTTGGAATTAGGGATTTTCAGGCTCCGAAGGCGAAGGGCACCCTGGAGGGACGGCCTCCGTGCCGTCCGATTTGTTGTGAAGGTTAAAAGGTTTAAGGGGAGAAAGGTTAGCGTGTTTGGAAATCTTCACTTCATACTTCAGCCTTCATAATTCAGCCTACGGCGGCGGATGAGGAGGACTGCGCCGCCGAGGGCGAGGGCGGCCATGGCGGCCCAGGTTGAAGGCTCGGGGACGGCGGTGACGGTGAACTCGAGCGAGCTGGCGGTCAAGTTGAAGGATCCCAAGCGATCTGTTCCGAGGGAGCTGTTGGTGAACGATCTGGACGTAAAGCCGGAGGAAGAGGTGAAAGTGACCAGCGTAAATCTTCCCGTTTCCAAGCTGGGGCCGAAGTCAAAGAGGAACACCGAGCCGGCACCTTTGGTGAAAGCTCCATTGATGATCAATTGATCCGAGGCATTTCCGGTGCCCAGGTCGAAGAGCCATTTGTTATTGGCCGCGCCGGCCCATGTGAGGGTGCCGGTGGTCAGGGTGCCGATGCCGCCATCGCCCGGGGCGAGGCTGCCGGTGAGCGTGGCTGTGCCGGTGATCGTGCCGTTGCCGCCGAGTGTCGCGCCGGAGGCGACCGTCACCGCCGTGTTCGCCAGGCTGCCGTTGACGAGCAGCGTGCCGGCGGTGACATTGGTCGCGCCGGTGTAGGTGTTCGTGCCGCTCAGCGTCCATGTGCCGGTGCCGTTTTTGGTCAGGGAGGTGGCACCGGAAGAAGAGTCTTTAATCACGCCTTGGATAACTCCCGTTCCAGCCTTGGAGCCTTGGAGCGTGAGGGTTTTTGCGCCGACGCCTGTCGCCGTGAAGTTGCTGGTGAAGGTCAGCGTGCCGTTGCCGGACTGGTCGAGCACACCACCGCCTGTGGTGCCGTTCAGATTGACTGTGCGGTTCGTCGTATTTCCCGTTCCCGTATAGACGAGCCTTCCGGTTGTCGTGGTGGCGCCCAGATTTACGATGCCATCACTCCCGACGTTGGAATTGATTCCCTTATCGGCAATCGAGCTGATATACAAGTTGCCTTCATTCACTTTTACGCCTCCCGAGAAGGTGTTGCTGGCTGTGAGCGTCAGGTTTCCCCCTGTGGCGGAGAACCCTACAGAGCCGAGGCCTGCTACCACGCCGTTGATGGTAGTGTTTGCACGAACATCTAAAGAACCGTTCACTGGAACATTCACAGTGCCATTCAGGGTAAAGCTCGTGCCGGTGTTTGCCAAAAGGGTCAGGTATGAATATGAGCCGGTGATGTTGATCGTCCGGTTGGTCGATGCGGTTCCGCTCCCGATATATTTGATGTATGAAATATTGGTGACGTTGATGGCGTCTCCGGCACCGAGCGAACTGGCGACACCCGCATCCGCGAGGCTGTTGATGTTAATAGCAGACTGGTAAGCTCCACCGACGCTGGTGATCGTCGTGTTGCCGGTATAGGTATTGAGGCCGGAAATCGTGAGGGGAGCGTTGCCTGTGGTTCCGCCACTGGGAGTGATCGTCAGGCTCCCTGCGCCCGAAATGACCCCTGTGAAATTCGCGATGGTTGTCGCATTCAGCGTCGTGTTGTTCGTCAAGAGGATGTTATTACCGATCGTCGTCGTGGGCTTGATGGTGCCGAAGGTATTCGATGTGTTAATAACTATCGTCGGAGTGGTGGCACCGTTGCTGCGGAAATCCAACTGGTTTCCGGCCAGGTTCACGGTCGCCGTCGCGTTCGATCCCCCGGCGTAGGTGACGTTGAGGCTGTTCAGTTGGAATGGCGGAGCCGCGATATCGTTGGTCGCCGTGATGTTCGCCGAGGCCGCGAGCGTGGCGCCACCGAAGGTGAGCGTCGTCGTCGCGTTACCGGGAGAGGAGGGTGCGCTGCCGCCCGCCCAGTTTGTCGCGTTGCCCCACGTCCCGTTTGCCGTGGCATTGTAGGTGTAGGTTGCGCCCGACGCCAGACAGGAGGCGATCACGAGCAGGGCTGCGGTGAGTTTTGCGGTTCTCATGGTATGTGGAGGTCTGGCAGGTGGTATGGTTGATAGGAAAGCTCATTAAGGTTTTTTTGTCGGAGGCGTCTGAGTGGCTCCCCCCCTGAGGAAGCCAGAGTTGCCAAGGGAAAAATACCGCTGAAGAAACGATGGGTCATCATTCATGCGAACTCTGCTCCCGAAGGATTGATGGTGCAATGGGATTTCATTTGACACTGGTAAACAGGCGAGCCTACAGTTGAATACGACTGTGGAATCATCCCATCCATCCTCCAGAATCACGATTCGCGATCTTGCGAAACGGCTTGACCTGTCCCACGCAACGATTTCGATGGCCTTGAGAGATCATCCAAAAATCGCCGAAAAAACCAGATGCCGGGTGAAGGAGGAGGCCGAGAGATGTGGATATCGCCCGGAGCCCATGCTCAGCGCGCTGGCCACCTACCGCCAGATGAAAAAAGCCCCCATTGATCATGGAAGACTCGCTTGGCTGTATAACAATTTATCCCGCGCGCAGATGTTTTCCACGCCGTTGTTCAGGCGGTATTTTGAGGGGGCTTGCTCGCGGGCAAATTCCCTGGGGTACTGTGTGGATGAATTTTATCTCGACGAAACGAAGATGACCGGCTCGCGCCTGTCGAGTATCCTGCAGGCGCGTGGCATCCAGGGAATTCTGCTCCCCCCCCAGCCCCGGTTGCAATTGAATAAACGGCTGGAAATGCTCTGGGATCAGTTCTCTGCGGTAACCTTCGGATTCAGTCTCTTTCATCCGCAGCTTCACATGGTCGGCAGCGCGCAATACCGGATCGGCATGGCGACCACGCGCAAGCTACAGGAATTGGGTTATGAGCGGATCGGCTTTCTCGAAACCGAAACGTTCGGGCTGCGGACAGACAATAATTTTTTAGCGGGCTTTCACATGGCCTCGTTAAGCGTGCCGACATCCCGGCGCATCCCGCCCCTGTCGATTCCGGAGGCGCTTCCGCTCGCCAGGATCAGCGAGAGAGTCAGAAGCTGGATCACGAGATGGCGGATTGATGCGCTCGTTTGCGTGAGCGGAATCCAACACATCCTGATAGAAGCGGGCTGCCGGGTTCCCGAAGATTGCGCGGTGGCGCTTCTGGGGTGGCAGAGCGAGTTTCCAAACATGGCAGGAATGGATGAACAGGGGGAATTGATTGGCGTCGCGGCGGTGAATTTCCTTGTCGGCATGATCCACCGTGGCGAACGCGGCGTGCCGGAATCGCCCTACAGGCTACTGATTGAAGGCAAGTGGCGGGATGGAGATTCCGCGCCGCCTGCCGCCATGCGAAAAAAAGGTGCCACCGAGCCAACCCAGATGCAAGTTGCAACCCACAAGAGCAGGTGCACCCTGTCCGCTGGATGAAGGTGTGCGCGATGTGGCCCCTCGAAAAAGTGTGCCAATCCCATTCGGCAACGCGCCCGATTTACCAGTATCAAAGAAGCTCCACTTGATTCCCTGGACGGCGAGTGTTCTATTTCGGATCGTCCGATGACGCCCCGATTTCATTCTCTGCCGTTGATCCCGCGACGCATTCTTTTCCTCTGGAAGACCAAGCGGCAAGATGCCGCTACCACACCCCCCATCGGTGCCTTCACCCTTATCGAGCTTCTGGTGGTCATCGCAATTATTGCCATACTCGCTGCCTTGGGGTTCCCGGCATGGGGCCGTGCCAGAAACTCGGCGGACCGTGTGGATGCCATCGCAAAAATGAGGCAGGTTGGCGTGGCCATCCAATCCTACTCGGCCGACAACAACAACATGTTGCCCGGACCGCTCTGGTCTTCAGTAGGCCCGGGATATTCGCAATACGATACCTACACGCTGGGCAACCGTCTCTGGAGCTATTTGGGATCACCAGACCCGCAGAGTGGCCCGCAGGTGGCAAAAGCCTTGTCGCCGAAGGCGTATGAGCGGTTCTCCCCCACGCGATCCGCCCCGGCATTTTTTCTCAATATTCAAACTCCGATAAACGGCGTGAAAGTGAACCCGTGGGGGCCGAGACCGACTCCCGCCGCCCCCTTTCCCTATCCTCCTGAAAGAATGGTCAATCTGGCTTCCGCAGGACTTTCGAGCCAGTGGGCGATGATGGATGTGGACCAGACCGCAGTTTCGCCCGGAGATGGTGCTTGGTATTCCACCTTGCCGCCGAAGCCGCTCTACAATCCCTACCGCCTGAGACTTTACTTCGACTGGCACGTCGCGGCGGAGAAGATCCCGTAAGGCCGTTCCCCGAGTGCATGGCATAAACCTTAAGAGGAAAATAGAACCGCGGATTCACACGAATGAACGCTGATCAGAAAAGAGTTCCGCAGATCGCTCGCCTCATCTTTTGGGTGAATCCTTCTTTTGCTATAACCTGCTGAAAATCCGTGTCCATCTGTGGTTCCAACTCTGTTTTTAGCATGAGAGCTTTAGGTTCATGGGCGGTTAAATTTCGACAGTGATCCCCTCGCGGCGGGATTTTTCTGCGGCGAAAACAATGGAGTGGGTTTTCAAAGATGCCTGATCGATCCGGGCTAAGGGTTTTCAATGGGAAATAGCGGATAGGCGCAGGGTAATGATTTCGAAGGGGTGAAAACTCACGGGGATGTCGCCGCTGCTTGCACCGGAAATCGCCTCGGGCTTTTCCTCCAGGAGGTTGACTCGCGCCACCGACGCGAATGGCAGGGTGGTGTGCAGTGAGGCGTTGCATCCCTGGGCGAAGGATGTCGCGCCGCGTCGCTCACCAAGCGAACGTGATGGCGGTGATATTGAGATCCGGCAAATCGTCCGGAAGCGCGAATGCGAATCCGGAATCCATCGGGGTGATGGCGACGGCCTCGCCGGTCTCCAGCACACGGGCGCTTGTGGGCGGCTGTTTCGGGCCTGAAAGGATCAGCGTGGCACCCGGTTGCGGGTCGTAAACAAATGCGTGGAGGGTGCCTTCGGGATCCGATTCCGGGACTGTCAACCGGCCCCATACGGGTTCGGCAAATGAAGCCGGACGGGAATCATAGATGGCGGAACCGTTTACCGTCAGCCACGCCCCCAGCTCCTTGAGGCGCCGGATGGCTGCGGAAGGAAAGATTCCCTCGCCGGTCGGGCCGACGTTGAGTTGGTAGTTCCCCGCCCGGGACACATTATCCACAAGGTTGCGCAGCAACTGGTTTGTGGGTTTCCATTTAAAATCGAGTTGGTGGTGTCCCCATGCATGGTTGAGAGTGCCAGAGGTCTCCCATGGCTGGCTGAACCCTTTGCTCGGAAACTCGTTGTCTCCCGTGGACAAATAGTCCACGCCTTGCGGGGTTCCGATGCGGCTGTTGATGAGGCAATGCGGGCGGGCTTGCCGGACAAGCCGGATGAGCCGGGCTAAGCGATCCTCTGTGAGAAAATCGCCCCGCTTTTCGCCCCAGGAATCAAACCAGAGCAAATCGGGGTTGTAGTGCTCCAATAGCTCGCTGACCTGAGGCAGGCATTTTTTCGTCCAATATCCTTCAAAGGCGGCCTGGCTGGGTTGCTCCAAAACGGGATCGCCCGGCCATTCAGGCCAGGGAGGGAGCGCGCCCCCCTCGTATTCCCAGTCCAGCCAATGGGAGTAGTAAAGCCCAAAACGCAGGCCGTGGTTCCGGCACGCGGCTGCCAGCTCGCCAATAATATCACGGCCGAAAGCGGTGGCCTTGACCACATTGTAATCCGAGACGCATGAATCCCACAGGGCAAAGCCGTCGTGGTGCTTCGCCGTGAAGATCAGATATTTCATGCCCGCATTTTTTGCCTCAAGAACCCAATCGTCGGCAGAAAACCCGATGGGATTGAAATCGCCGAGCAGCTCATCATACTCGGCCTTTGGGATGCCCCCCGCTTCGGGCCAGTCATGCTGGAACCGAATCCATTCGGCATAATCATTTCGCGCCATTCGCCGACCCTTCCAAATTCCGGCGGGAATGCTATAAAGCCCGAAGTGGATGAACATCCCGAAGCAGGCGTTTTTAAACCAATGGGTTGGCGATAGGCGGGGAGCTGCGTTCATGGCGTTGCGGGTCTCCTTAGTATTTTTCACAAATACAGGCTGATGCCGGTAAGAACAGGCGATCCCAGCGAGCGTTCGATGACAAGCCGCACGGCGGCCGCCTCGAACGGAGGAACTCGCACAAGGCGCTTAAGCCCCACGGTTGTTCCGGAAGCTACAGGGATCCAATCTTCACCAGTCCTGGTGGCCTCCAACCTCCACGCCGCCACCCGCTGGCCAAACTGAACCGCTTCCCGGAGGCTAATGATTCCAATGAAAGCCCGGCGCTCCAGCCAGATCTCGACGGCTGCACATGCCTCGGGAAAATCCCACCAGGTATCGGGTGATCCGTCTACCAACGCACCCCCGCCGCCATCGGCGACACGCGCATTTCGCGCCAAATCGACGGAGAAGCACCGGTCAATCTCGCGGCGAAATGCGAGAACCCTCTCCGCATCGACCGGGTGGATGAGGCCCTCCGGAGTCGGGGGCATATTCAACAGCAGCAGGCTGTTCCTTCCCACGCTCTGAAAATAGAGGTCCACAAGGTTATCGACCGTTCGGACTTCATGATCTTCTGAATCGTGATAAAACCAACCGGGGCGAATTGAGACATCGCACTCCGCCGGTCGCCAAATCGAAGATTCTCCGGGGAGCGGTTCCTCTCCTTCGTTGAGCATGCGGGAGCAGTTTGCGTTCACCGTTGCGTCGTTTGCCTCGCAAATCCCCGAATCCCCCGGAAAACGGATCCGATTGGGATCGACGGTTGACCAGCAGGTTTCGCCTGAGAATCCGCGCTCGTTTCCGCACCAGCGCACGTCTGTGCCACCATCTCCGAACGTCACGGCACCCGGTTGAAGTTCCTTTACCAACTGAAAAAATCGCTCCCAATCGTATTTCTGGCGGGTTCCGTTCGATCCCTCCGTGCAAGCGCCGTCAAACCAAACCTCGTGGAGTTCTCCATAGCCGGTGAGCAGCTCGGTCAACTGCTCGCAATAAAAATCGTTGTAGCACGGGGAATCTCCATAGCTCGGCTCGTGGCGATCCCACGGGGAAAGATACAGCCCAACCTTGAGCCCCTCGGAGCGAAAGGCATCCGTAAATTCCCGGACTAAATCCCCCCCTCCATTTTTCCATGGAGCGGACTTGACCGAATAATTTGTCGTCTTTGTGGGCCAAAGGCAAAATCCATCGTGATGCTTTGCGGTCAGAATTGCGATTTGAAAGCCGCCCGCCCTCGCCACCCGTGCCCATTGAAGGCAATCCAAGGTAGACGGGTTAAATACCGATGGTGACTCGGTGCCATCGCCCCATTCGCGCCCGGTGAAGGTATTGAGCCCAAAGTGAAAAAAGGCATTGGTCTCGGTCTGTTGCCAGGAAAGTTGAGCTTGGGATGGAATGCTGAGATGGGGCATGGTGCTTATATCCGTGAGATGTCCTGCCGGTTCTTGCAGATCATAATAGATGCTTCTTAAAGAAATTCGCCCGTGCCCTGCTTGCCTTTATGCAAGCCTTGCGGCAATGGCACGTCGATGCGACGGCCTTCGATTGTCACGCCGATCCTGTCCAAACCTTCCGTCATTTCCGCGTCGGCTGCGATGACAGAAACCTTTCCGGAGGCCTTGCTCAACATCACCACGCAGGGAGCCGAAACCGCAAGCGTCCCCAGCGGGGTATCAATTTTCGAGGCCGCATCATAGAACACCGCTCCGACAACGTCTCCGTCGGGGCTGGATGCCGCCTGCACTTTTGTCGAGTTCGCAAGAATAACGGGCAATCTCTCGGGCACCTTGTCGCCGAAATGCGCCATATAAGCATATTTTCCTTGCGACACATCCCGCCCGTGATCAATCCACAGTTGGAACACATCCACCTCGGTCTCTTCGGTGTTCGGGGGATTGCCTCCGAGCTGCCGCCACCGTGTCTTGCGCTTTTCAACAAGGTTCCCTGTTGTTCCACTTGTCTCTCCGGGGATGACGGCATAAAAGACATTGTTGTTTCGGATCCAATCCAGTCCGCCGGCGCTTGCGACGGCGTAATCCTGGGATTTGACCGTCTGCTCGACGGTGGTCCAGATGTTGCCTTCCAGCTTCGGATCCTTGTTATCTATCCCCGCCCCCAGCGCGAGCAACGTGTCGCCCAGCATGAAATAGCTCTTGTTCGCACGGAGATCATAAATGCCGGGGTTCTCATCCGGCCTGCCATTTTTCGCGGGTGTTCTGCGGCTTACGTTTTCCTTGTCGAAGAGAAATCCGGCCACGAAGTTGTCCGACCCGTCCGCTACGCCGCCGGCAAACTTTCCGGAGCTGCTGTATCCGCTCCAGTTTTCGACTGGTTTCAACTCCGGAACCTGCCGCGCCGTGACGCCGGGCCATGCTGACAGGTTGTATGCGCCAAGCACCAGCTTGTGTTCTCCTCCTTTCCGTTCCAGCAGGGCGGAGCCGTCGCACGCGTAGAAATTGTATCCGGCGGCCGTGGGATACGCGCTTTCCAACCCGTCGGTTCTGCTGCTCGACATGTTGATCAAAACATAATATGCCGGGGTTTTCTTGATGGCATCGTCGTTGTTGTAAAAATATCTCGTGCCGTGATACCGCCCACCCGGGTAATTCAACATGAACAGATTCTTGTTTTGAGACTCACGAAGGAACTGTTGAAGCTCTTCCGCCCATTCCCGCGGCATCTCTCCGCTGAATGTCTTGGTTAACTGGCGGGCCATGGTGACTGAGGGGATCTCCTTGCGCTCGCCCGTGAACTTATTGAAATTGTTGCGATCCACTACCGGCGGTACCGTCCCTTTGTAATAGTAAAACGACGAGCCGCCGAAATAGTCGAACAAAACATCCAGCTCTTTTTTTCCCGGGTTCAACTCCCACGGCGTTCCTTTAAGATGCGCCAGTATGTTGAGCGACCCAATGCTGCCGTCTTTCGGATAGCCCCACACCAAGCACTGCCGCCCATGCCCCCATCCCGCCCCGTCGGCGGTAATACCCTCTTTCCAAAAAGATTCGGGGACATCGCTCTGGGAGGCCTGGGACGAGAGGCTGCGGAAGGCGACTTCAGAAGCCACGTCAACCATTTCCACGGAATTGTTGACAAGCGCGGCCTCAAGCAGCGCGCGATACCCCGTGGCATTTCCGCCAATCCACCAGACATGCCTCCTGAGGCGATCCGCGCTGATGATGTTCTCATCGGTCGCATCGCGTCGCAGAGGGACGCTCCACGCCTGAAATGTCAGCTTGCGCAGGATCTCCTCCGCCTTGGCGAATTCGGGGCTCTTCATCTTTTCATAAAGGCAGAAATAGATCCATGCGGCCGCTTCCGGGATGGCAAAGCAAGATGCATGAAACCGCCCATTGACGATTTTACCCCTGAGAATCTCTATTCCGCCGTATGCGGAAATCCCTTTCAGCAATTTTGCCTCGGCCTCGCCTCTCCGGTTTTCCGGGATCTTCCCCTTGCTCAGATCAGCGGCCAGACACCATAGCTTGTCAAAAGCTTCGGCGACTATGGATGTCATCCGCCCTTGCGTGGTATCATAGTCGTGATCGGCTCTTGCGAACATCTTTTCCGCCATATACTTCTGCGCGTAATCGGCATGCTCCTTGCTAAAGAAGCCGCTGTCGTCGAGTTGATTCAGCAATTCCAGCCCGCTTTCCTGGCGCTTGACGGCGAACCGCCGCTCGCTTTGGGAAAATTTCATCCGCAACTGCTCCAAGCCCGCCTTTTTGGCCGATGTCGCGGCCGCCGAAATCTCGCCCGCCTTTTCGGGTTTCGCCTGCCTCGGCGGCTTGCAGGATGTCAGCATGCCGGCAACCCCAATCAAAACGAAAGCAATGCGGAATGCCGAAAGACATGGAAAGGAGTGCATGGAATGATTGGTATTCCAGACTCGTCAGAATGGAGAGAAGTTAAAATTTGATACTGTTCAATTCACGAACGAATTCTTGTTAAGAGTCGGATTCCTTATCAAGTGTGCCAAAGCAATACTCACGGACCCATGACAAACCCGCCCACTCCGCTCACTTGGCACTTCCCCCTGCATCGCCCACATACAGGGGTTCCTATCGGCAATGGCATTCAAGGCCTGCTGATCTGGGGAGAGTCCTCTCTCCTGATCACGGTCGCACGTGCTGGATTTTGGGATCGGCGCGGCGGGCAGGATATTCCTGCCGGCACCACTTTCTCTGCCGTGAGGCATGCCTTGGAGGTCGAGGACGATGCAGCACTCGAATCCCTGTTTCCCAATCGCCAGCCGGGAGCACCCTTTCCGCAGCAGATGGGCGGCGGGCGCTTGGAGATCTCCTTCGCTTCCGGCCTGCGCCCGATGGATGCCTCGCTCGATCTTGCCACCGCCGAAGTGCGCGTCCGCATCGCAAGGCACGAGGAAGATCCGGCACCCCGATTTCTCGTCATCCGGCAGGCTTGTGAGAAGGAGGTATTCTGGATCAGCGGCGATCCTGGATTGCTTGCGGATCTGAGCATCCGGCTTTTGCCGGCTTATGATTTGGTTCGCGACCACGCCATGGCCGCGCTCGGCATGACACCACCCGAGGTTTGGGGGAATTCCGATCAGGGAGGTTTCCTTCAAACTCTTCCAGCCGGAGCTTCCCTTGCGGTCGCATGGCAAAAGCGCGAATCACAAATCCTTCTGGCAACTGCGCTCGGGGAGGGTGGCAGGGATGACGCGAGACTCCTCCTTCAGGAATTCGACATCGGCTCGAGCACCGTTGAGATTCTCACGTTTTGGTCCAGCTTCTGGAACACATCCGCCCGTGTAAGCCTGCCCGACGCGACGCTCCAGCAGCAGTTCGACTACGGGCTCTACCGCCAGGCTGGACTGATCCGCCGACATGCGCCCGCCGCGACCCTGCAAGGGCCGTGGATGGAAGACACCGCCATCCCGCCATGGAGCAACGACTACCATTTTAACATCAACGTGCAGCTTGTTTACGGTGCGGCTCTTGCCACCGGGCAGGCCCGGGAAATGCAGCCGCTATGGGACATGCTCCGCGCATGGCTCCCGCGTCTCAGATCTCTCGGCGAAGGGTTTTACGGATTGCCTGGGGCGATGATTCTTCCCCACGCTGTGGACGACCGCTGCCAGATGATGGGCACCTTTTGGGCTGGGGCCATCGATCAGGCGTGCATCGCCTGGATGGCCCGCATGGCATACCAGTTTTATTGTCACACCGGCGATCGCGCGTTTCTTCAGGAAGTCGCCTGGCCGCTCCTCGAAGGCGCGTTTCTCGGCTACTTCGCGATGCTCGAAACCATCACCGAGGCTGACGGAAGCAAGCGCTACAGCCTGCCCGTCAGCGTGAGCCCGGAATTTGGCGATTCCGACCCCCGCATGTGCTGGGGCCGCGATGCCAGCTTCCAACTTGCTGCGCTGCATGCGACGCTGCGCCATCTTCGCGAGACCGCGCCCGTGCTCGGACTGCCGGAGGATCCGCGATGGGCGGAGGTCTCCGCCCACCTTCCTCCTTACTCCCTGGCCGATGCCGGCTCATACGGGCCGACCGGCTCGCCAGCAAAACGCATCGCTCTCTGGGAGGGAAGAGATCTGACCGAGAGCCACCGCCACCACAGCCATTTGGCTTCCATCTACCCGTTCTGCACGGTCAACCCCTTCGACCCCGCGCACCAGAAAGTCGTCGCCCGCAGCCTCAACCGCTGGAGTGCGCTCGGATCGGGCCATTGGACCGGTTGGTGTGTGCCTTGGGCCTCGATTCTCTGCTCCCGGTGCGGCCTTCCTGATGCCGCCCTCAGTTGGCTGCACATTCTGGCCGAAGCCTTCACGAACGAAGGTTATGCCACGCTTGCCAACGCCGATTGGGCGGGCATGTTCACCTTCGACGACGGCTCTCTCGCATCGCCAGACCACCGCAAGCGCGCGGATTTTCTCTCCTACGAAATCATGCAGATGGACGCAGCGATGGGGGCGCTCAGCGCGATTCTTGAGATGCTGGTTTGCTGGCGCGATGAGGCTATCCACATTGCCGACCGCCTGCCAAAACGGTGGCGCGACGCCTCTTTCTGCCGCGTGCGCATGGAGGGGGGATTTTCTGTCAGCGGAAGTTTCCGCTACGGCCGATCTGAAGAGCTGGTCATATCCAGCGAGCGCGGCGGCAAGCTGCGGCTGGCCCACTCGCTGGGTGCGACTTGGATGCTCGATAACGCTCCTCACGACGAGCCGCTCCTTGAGCTGATGATGGCGGCAGGTCAGACCTGCACTCTGCGCCGCGTTCTCGACCAGGTTTGATCTTTTCCACTCAACACCTGGGGCTGCGCGCAAACTGACTTAGGCTTGCCCCGGAGGGTGGTAGTCGTGGTCGCCTCCGAGGGACTGGAACTTCGAGAGCACGACCACATAGGAGCAGACGCTTCCGGCGGCCAGGATCGAGGCGAGGATGAAAACGTAGTTGTAGTTCCGGCCCATCAGCCCGATGAAAAGACCGAGGGCTGGCGGGAGGATCATTGAGCAGACGGCACCGATCAGGCCGGCCGCAGAGGCGATCTGGGCGAATTTTGCGTTCGGCAGCAGGCGCTGCATAATCGAGGCCGTGCCCGTGAGGTAAATTCCTGCCACCACGGTGTGGAGCACAAAGGCGATGGCAAACGTCCAGGCTGTCGAAGCAAAGAAAAACCCATACAGAGTGATGACGGCATAGACCCCCATCCCGGCGATCCCCATCCGCACCGGATGAAAGCGATCGGCCAACGAACCGAGCGGATACGTCAGAGCCAGGCTGACCCCGTAAGAAAGCGCCAGGCACTTGCCGTAGAAATCATCGCCCATGCCGAGGCTTCGCCCATGAAAAATGCTGAAGGCGTTGACGGGGCCCAGCGCCAGCATCCCCATGGTCGTTGCCAGAAAGAACCAGAGATAAAACGGCTCGGTGAAGCACTCCCGGAAGTAGGCCGTCAGCGGAGCCGTGAACCTTCCTTTGGACGGCATCTGCGGCTTCGGCGCAGGGGCTTCATACAATCCTTCCTTAACCATCATGCACATCAGCGTGAACCCGCCCCCGAACAGAAGAACAAGCCCAATGCAGATCGCAAAAAAATGCGTCTGGGCCAACCCCATCAGATAGTAATTGAAGAGGATCCCCGCAATGAGTCCGACCGCCCGAAAAAGAGAAAAAAAGCGCCCGATGATCTTCTGCGGAACAACATCGTTGACAAGCGCCCCGAAGAGAATGCTGACGATGATGGAGCCAATCTCAAAAGCGGCCCAGAAAAACGAGAAGGCCATCACCTTGCAGGCCATTTCTCCCGGGGAACGGCTCGCGAGCAAGTGGTGGAGCCCGCTTCCGAAGTGCGGGGTGAAGGCCAGGCCGAGCAGTCCCAGCGTCGCCACAGGCGTGGAGACCAGCAGAAAGGGGATGCGCCGCCCCCAACGGCTCCTGTGCCGGTCCGACAGCACGCTGATCACGGGGCCGAGCAGCATCCCGATGCCGGCCGGAATCGAGCCGACCAAAAGACCCACCAACCAGTCGGGCGATTCGAGGCTGCGCAGCATGACCTGAGCCATGGGCCCGATCGCCCGCTCTTTCATCCCGTTGGCAAAATCCCCCCAGAGCAGCCAAAAGAAAAGAACAGCCAGGCCGCCGGACGTATAAACCAAGGTTCCGGCAGACCAGATCTTTTTCTTGTCGTCCGACTGGGTT
>Ga0194063_10000752_pt1 | contig 22685 bp, 23 predicted proteins | sample SepL3720m_MetaG_FD_155459 | JGI IMG/M metagenome (GOLD analysis project Ga0194063, IMG submission 155459) | Anoxic zone freshwater microbial communities from boreal shield lake in IISD Experimental Lakes Area, Ontario, Canada - Sep2016-L373-20m | ecosystem: Environmental > Aquatic > Freshwater...
TCGAGTTGTTCATTGCGGCGTCGCAACAGTTCTCGGTGGGCGATCCGTTGTTGGCCGACACAGCAATGGGCCCGTTGGTTACCAGTGCTCACAAGGCAAAGGTGCAGGGGTTTCTCACCGATGCCGATGTGCTCTGGACTGGCTCGGCTCCCACCGGCCCTGGCTACTGGATGCCGTGTCATGTGGTGGCGTCTGGACCCGACGCTCGAATCGCTCGCGACGAAATTTTCGGACCTGTTGCCGTGGTCATTCCGTTCGACACGGAGGCCGATGCAATCGCCATGGCCAACGACAGCGTGTACGGCTTGTCGGGCTCGGTGTGGACTCGCGACGCGAACCGAGCCATGCGTTTGGCGCGAGGCATCGACACGGGCACGTTGTCGATCAACAGCAATTCGTCGGTTCGCTTCAGCACACCTTTTGGTGGCTTCAAGCAGAGCGGCCTCGGGCGCGAGCTCTCGATGGAAGCGCTCAACCACTACAGCGAACTCAAGACTGTGTTCTGGGCCAGCTGATGTTGTTGTTCGTGCTGTTCATCGTGGTGCCGATTGCCGAGCTGTATGTGTTCGTGAAAGTGAGCACCACGATCGGATTCTTCAACTCGCTCGGGCTCATCGTGGCCATCGCTGTGGTTGGCGCGTGGCTGGTCAAGCGCGAGGGTCTCAAGGTGTGGCGACGATTTGCTCAGCAGGTGCAGACCGGTCAGATGCCGACTCGCGAGATCGCCGATGGAGTGTGTTTGCTGGCTGCAGGCGCGCTGATGCTCACCCCTGGTTTTCTCACCGACACGGTCGGCATTTTGTTGCTCTTGCCGCCCACGCGCGCCATCGCGCGAACGTGGCTGATGAAGCGTCAGGGGCTTGGTGGGTTCGGCCGCGGCCGTGTGATCAAAGCCACATATGGTGGACGAATGACCGATGTAACTGACGTAACCGACGTAACCGATGTAACCGAAATTCGCGGCGAGCTCGACAAATGAGCAACGTGGTCGATCACTCGCTGGTGCCAATTCGTCCAGCAGCAACAGTGATGTTGGTTCGCGACACGGCCGAACACGATGGCATCGAAGTCTTCATGCTGCGGCGCACGCTGCAGGCCGCGTTCGCTGGCGGGATGTACGTGTTTCCTGGGGGCCGCCTCGACGATGTCGACCATGGTCCAGCCATGGAGGCAATGTGCGACGACCTCAGCGATCTGCGCGCCAGCGAACTGCTGCAGATCGAGCAGGGCGGTCTTGCGTATTGGGTTGCTGCAATTCGCGAATGCTTCGAGGAAGCGGGCGTGTTGCTGGCCCGATCGGCGCACACCGGCCACGAGATTCGTTTCGATGAGGCCGATGTCATTGATCGCTTTTCTGCGGCGCGACATCTGGTTCACGACGGCCACCTCGATCTCATCGAGCTCTGCCAGCGCGAGGGTCTGCGGCTGATGACCGACGCCATTTTTTACACGGCGCACTGGGTCACGCCCATGGGCGAAACACGCCGGTTCGATACCCGCTTCTTCTTGGCACGCGCGCCTCACGCACAAGAGCCGCTGCACGACGACAGCGAGACCATCGCCAGTCTCTGGGTTCGTCCAACAGTTGCGCTCGAGCGCGAGCGCGCCGGCGAACTGATGATGTTGCCGCCCACCATTGCGTGCTTGAAGTTTCTCGAGCCGCACGCACAAGCCGATCATGCGTTGGCTGCAGCCGCTGCTGTGGGCGTGCCGCCGCGCATTCTTCCCAAGGTGCGGTCGAACGAACCAGGTCGGCCGATACAGGTGGTGCTACCCGGCGAGGCCGGCTACGACGATTTGCCGTAGTACTAGGCCAGGTGCTTGGGCCAAAACAGGTCGACAGACCCACGGGGCCGCATTATTTGTCGGTGGCCGACACCGAACACCTCGCTGATCCCGGCGCCCTGCCCCCATCGAATATGAAACAATCAACAAGACTGCTTAGGGGCCTTCGTAGAGGAGCTGTTCCTCGGTCTTGGTGATCTTCGGGAACTTGGTGGCATTCAAGGAAACCTCAGCTGGCAGCAGCGAACTTTCCGAGTCCACGCGCTCGAACACATCCTGCGCACCGCGAGAGGCGAAAAGGCCCGTTGGTCCGCCGACGATTACGTAACCGCCCACGGGGTCGTTCGCTGCATACATTGCGGGTGCAACAAACACGATGTAGGGCCCCCCGTTGAGGAGCGCCTGTTTCCCAGTGTTCTCATCGATACCGGGGCTAACAATGTTGATGACATCATCGCTGACTGACCCGGAGAGAATCCTGACGACCTCCACTTGCACCAGCAGGGTGGGCGCGGACTCGGGGGTGCCGCCGTTTCTCTGAGGCAGCGGCACGGCGCTTTGTGTGCCGGTCGGTTTGACAACGAGAACGGCATTCGACTTCTCGGCAAGCTCATCGAGTGACTTGTAGTCACGTGCTCTCGATCCCTCGACCACGATCCGCGGGATGGGCTGCGCTGAGGGTGCAGCGTCGCCACAGCTGACGATGGACACGAGGAGCGTGGCGGCGAGCAATGCGGGAAGAGTTCTAGTAGAGGGCATTGACGCCTGCTTTGTCATCGGATTGGGGGGTGGTTACGGTTCGCGTATCAGCTCCGTGCATCAACACGTCCGTATCTGGAGAGTCCAGGAGGTTAGTGGGGTAGTAGCGGGGCTCAGGCTTTGTCGAACGCGGCTGCAACCGCGGCCAGCATGCGCGCCGAACAGCCCGACATGTTGATGGGCGGAGCGATGTCACTGATGATCTGCTGAGCAATCGAGCGGAACACCACTGCCGCGGCGCCGCCATCGGGTGACAGCGAAACCGGCACGCCAGCATCGCCGCCTGCGCCAACGGCGGGCTCAAGTGGCACCTGGCCTAACAACGGCACACCGATTTCGTCGGCAAGCGCCTGACCGCCGCCCACGCCAAACAGTGCATACGATTCGCCGTGGTCACACGTAAACGAGCTCATGTTTTCGATAACGCCCGCCACGCGCAAGAAGCTGCGCCGGGCCATATCGGCGGCTCGGCTGGCCACCTTTTGTGCAGCGAGAGCAGGGGTGGTGACGATGATGAGATCGGTGCGCGGCAACATGCGTGCGAGACCCATCTGCACGTCGCCGGTGCCAGGTGGCATGTCGATGATGAGGTAATCCATCTCGCCCCACGCCACGTCGCGCAGAAACTGCTCGACGGCCTTGGTGAGCATGAGCCCACGCCACATCAGCGCAGTGTCTTCGTTGACTAAGAACCCGGTGCTGACGACCTTGAGTTCGCCAGCGCCGACCTTGACGATGTTGGGAATGATCTTGGGCCGATCGGAGCCTTCGACAGCCTGTGCCTCGAGCCGATCGGTGATGCCGAGTAGGCGAGGCACCGAGAAGCCCCAGATGTCGGCGTCGAGCACGCCAACAACAAAACCTTGGGCCGCCAGAGCGGCAGCGACATTGACCGTGACCGAGCTCTTGCCAACGCCACCCTTGCCGCTGGCGATAGCAAGGATTCGACATGATTGCGACACCTCGGTGTCGGGGGCGTTTTCGCGGGCTGCCCAGCGTGCCTTGAGCATGACCTCGCTGCGCTCGTCGCTGTTCATCTCGCCCCACTCGATGCGCACGTTGCGCACCTGAGGATGAAGCGCCACGCGGGACTCGACATCTTTTTTGATCTGGGCGCGCAATGGGCAGCCGCCGATAGTGAGTTTCACCCACACCGTGACATCGACGCCACCGGTTGAATCGGCGGGCGAGATCACAACATCGGGGACCATGCCCAAGGTGACAATGTCGGCACCCAGTTCGGGATCGACCACCGCGCGCAACAAGCCGAAGATGTCGTCACGGGTAGGAACCACGGGGCTGGTTGCGGGCATAGGAAAACTTACCCGATTGCCCTTGATATTCGCCGGAGAACGCAAAAGCCGATATCGTCTCATCAACCGTCGCTCCGAGGAGGATCTCATGATCACGTTGACCGAAACTGCCGCCAGCAAAGTAAAAGAACTTCTGGCAGCCGAAGGCGCTTCCGATTTGGCATTGCGCGTTGCTGTCCGCCCCGGTGGCTGCAGCGGCTTCTCATACGAAATGTTCTTTGACGGCGACATTGCTCCCGACGATGAGCAGGCCGAGTTTGGCGAGGGCGTTCGCGTTCTGGTCGATCCTGCATCTGCACAGTTGTTGCTTGGCGCATCGCTCGATTACAAGGACGGCCTCAACCAGGCCGGGTTCAACATCACGAACCCAAATGCTTCACGCAGCTGCGGCTGTGGCCAGAGCTTCAGCTGAGGCCTGCGCCTCGCCCCTGAGTTACCCCACCAGTGCGTTGAGCACTTCGTCGAGTTCGTCCTGATTCCATAGGGCGTCGAGGCGCGCCACGATCTTGCCGGTGGCGTCGGCCATCCAAACCACTGGCTCGTAGGTCAAGTTGTACGCATCGACGGCCGGAGCCGACACCGTTGCCGAGTCGTCGGTGTAGACATCGGCGTGCACGATTGCGATCTTGTCGCCGAGTCGCTTGCCAGCGTTGATCAGTGCTTCGAGCCCGGGGGCGCAGGTGCCGAACTCGCAATGGGCTGGGGTGCCCACCACGTACACAACGGGCTTACCCAAGGTCAACGCCTCGGTGAGCGTGATGTCGTGAAACGGGCAGGGCCCGCCACTGAGTCGGGTGCAGATGGGGTTGACGCCGCGGGGATTGTCGGTGGTGGGTGTGTCGAACGGCGGCAACTGCTGGCCCACGTAGGGCACCAACACGGTTGCTGGATCGTTGATCTGGATTGCGCCGCCCTTGGGTGTGCCGCCGTCGATGATGAGCGCATAGATGCCCACCTCATCGAGCTGAGCGTGGAAATCCCAGTACGACAGTGCTTCGGTGACCTTTCGGCGTTTGGCCGACAACGCTGGGATCACGGTCTTGCCGGTATCGATGTTGATGATCTTGGCGTTGATGACCGCCGGGCCATCGGATAGCAGCGCCTGTTTGTTCGCCAGCGTGATGGGTAAGCGCACGAACCCAGGCACGAGCACTTCTTGCCTGAAACGCTGCGCGACGTCGAAGCCATTTTCAGATGTCTTGATGTCGACGGGGTCGTTGCCCGAGTTGGAGCTGTTGGTCGTGTAAGACTTTGGGCTGTCACTACAAGCAGCGAGTACCAATGCGCTTGAAGCAAGTAGAAAGCGGCGGCGATCGAGAGGTTGCACCGAACGAACACTACCGAGTAGTGCTCACCTCAACTCAGCGTAAGAAGTTCTCTTTCATATGAAACGACGAGATCGCCAACCACAACAAGCACCACAACAAGCACCACGGCGTGGCCGCGTCGTGGCTGCTGTCGTTGTCACGCTTGCAGTTGGTTTTGCCGCCGGTGCGGCGTGGGCGATCCCAGTGATCCAGCGTGATCTCGTTGGCAAGGCCGCCGATCGCATTGCGGCAGTTGGTGTGTCTGGTGTGATTGTCTCGTTCTCGGGCCAAGACGCCACCGTTACCTGTACTTCGCCGCTCAGGGATCTGGTGGCAGTCAAGGCCGCGGTGCTCGATATTAAGGGCGTCCGCAGCGTGGGCTTCAGCAGCGGATGCTCAACGGCCACATCGACTCCCACCGATAACAGCACAGCGGGCACTGGCCCGGGAGCCAACTCGGTGCCCGACTCTGCAATAACAATTACACCCGTTGTGAAACTGGCGGCCGACGGCAAGGTGACGATCTCTGGCCGGGTCGATACGGCCGCCCAGAGCGACGCCCTCGTTGCCGCAGCAATCACCTCCTTCGGGTCAACAAACGTCACCGTCGCGCTCTCCACCAATGCGCAGGCCGGAAACCAAAGCGATGCAATTGTCGATCGGTTCGTGTCGCTCATCGAGGTGTTCGCTGGTCGTTTGAAATCGGGTGCCGCGGGCATTGAGGGGGGCAAGCTTTATATCAAGGGCATCGCCAACGACTCAACGTCACTCTCGGCCCTCACCATTGCTGCGAAGAACGCTGGCGCGACCAAGGGCGACATTGTGTTGAGCCTTGACGCGGTCGCCATCATCAGCGCCGTCAAGGTCACGGTCACCTTCGCTGACAACGAGATGACATTGACGGGCACTGTTGGCACTCGGTCGCAGAAGGTGTCGTTGGTTACTGCTGCCGACGACGCCGTGAGCCGTCGCAATGTCACTGAATCGGTCACTTTGGTCGACGAGCCAACTGCCGAAGCCGATGCCGACCAGATGGTGATTGAAGATCTTGAGGCGCTGATTCGGGCGATGCCCGCCAACCTATTGAGCGGTGAGGTCAGCTACGACGGCACCATCTTTCGATCCACAGGTGTGTATCTCGATGAGGCGTCGAAGTTGGTGTTCGAATCGGTGGCCAAAGGTGTTGGTGTCACGCCCACCCTGACTTCTCGCCCGGATGGGGGCCAGTCAGAAGCCGCGAGTATGCAGCAGCAACTCAACGACTACGTGGCGGCAAATCCGTTCTTGTTTACGAGCAACACGCCCAAACTGCTCCCCGGTAGCGAAACGCTTCTCGATCGAGTTGCCGAGATCGCAAAGGAATTCACAGGCACTTCCATCGAGGTGCAAGGTCATACCGATAACGAAGGCGACGCCATTCGTAATCTCAACCTCAGTCAGGCTCGAGCCGATGTCATCGTCTTCGAGCTGGTGAAGCGCGGAATCCCGCCGGAGCAGCTGTTTGCGAGGGGCTATGGCGAGGCCAGGCCCAAGGTTCCCAACGACACTGCCGCCAACCGAGCAATCAACCGCCGCGTCGAGTTCGTCGTCACTGCGGGCTGAGTGACTCAACCATGAACAATCGCCGATTCAAGGAAAGGAACACAACGACATGCTGTACACGCTCGGAATAGTTTTCGTGTGGTTCGTGCTCGCATTCGTGTTGGGCACCGTCGTCGGATGGTTCGTGCACCGCGTTGTTCGTCGCTCGTCGGCCCCGCACAGCCCCAAGGCGAGCGCTCCGCTCAACGAGGCCAGCGGCGACGCGGCAAAGTCGTCAGCCAGCATGCAGGCGCTACGAGCCGAGCTCAAAGAACTCAAGAGCCGGGTGGTGGCGCTCGAGCCTGTCGAGTTCGAGCGAGATCGCCTGCGCCGCGAACTGGCTGAGCTCCGCGCGATTCGTGCCTCTGAACTTCAGGTCGCTGTGAGCAAGCCGATTCAGACGCCGCCGCCCCCCGACGACGTCAGTGCGTTGCGCAACGAACGCAATCAGCTACGGGCGTTGCTGGGTCGCCATGAGGCCACCATCGGCATCCAGGCAGCAACAATCGATCGTCTGCAGAGCCATGTTGACTCCGAGTCGCAGGCCGCTCCACGTCCACCCGACCTTGAGATTGGCCGCTCGATGCTCGGCACGGCAATTCAACTTGACGACCTCACCGTGGTGGTCGGTATCGATACCGCGATTGCCGGCCTGTGCCACCAGCACGAGATCACCACGTGGTGGGGATTGGCCAACACCGATGTTCGCGTGCTGCGCAGCATGCTCGAAGCGGCTGCCCTCAGCGTGGAGCAGCATGACCCCAGTTCTTGGCCGCAGCAGGCACGGCTCTTGGCGCACGGAAGCTGGCAGCAATTCGTGAACCTCACCAATCGTTTGCCGCGGCTCGACTGACCTCAGCGGAAGGCGCAGCGTTTGCGGAGTAGCCGTCTACGATTGCAGCTATGTCAAAGCCTGTAGGTCCCTATACCCCTGTTGTTCGCGCTGGCGATTGGATCATCGTGTCCGGCCAACTCGGTCTTGTCGACGGTGCCATTGTCGCCGGAGGCGTTTTAGCTCAGACAGCACAAGCTGTTGTGAACCTGAAGGCGCAGTTGGCCTCGATGGGTGCATCCCTCAGCGACATCGCCAAGACAACGTGCTTCCTCACCGACATGGACACGTTCCCCACCTTCAACGAGGCCTACGTGGCAGGCTTCGGCGAGAGCCGTCCGGCCCGCAGCACCATCGGCGTGGCAGCGCTTCCCATGGGTGGCAATGTCGAAATCGAAGCGTGGGCCTACAAGCCTTTGTGAGCTGCGGCAGTGAGTGATTTCACTGCGCAGGCACCCGTCGCAGACACGGTTCAGCGCTGCTCGTGGTCGCTTGATGGTGCTGAGATGCAGCACTATCACGACACCGTGTGGGGCGTTCCACAGTTTGACTCGCGCATGTTGTTCGAGTTCATCACGCTTGAGGGCGCCCAGGCCGGTCTGAGTTGGCGCACAATTTTGCTCAAGCGCGATGGTTATCGCAACGCCTTCGAACAGTTCGATGTTCACAAGATCGCTGCGTTCAACGACCACGATGTAGAGCGTTTGATGCTCGATGCATCCATCGTGCGCAACCGCGGCAAGATCTCAAGCACCATCACTAATGCGAGATTGTGGCTCGAGTTGCCCGATCCGGTGGGTCTGGTGTGGAGCTTCGTTGAGGGCCGACCGCAGCAGAACCACCTCGCAGCGATGAGCGACGTGCCCGCCTCTACCGCGGCGAGCGACCGAATGAGCAAAGAGCTCAAGCGGCTTGGCTTTCGTTTTGTGGGCTCAACAATTTGTTACGCGTATATGCAGGCATGCGGAATGGTCAACGATCATCTCGTCTCGTGTTTCCGTCAGAGCGAGTGCGCCGCGTTAGGCTGACCAACGTGCCTGGAGCTATCGCCATTCTCGTCTTGCTGCTCGTGCTTCCCGTTGTGGTGTGCATGTCGTTCGCCGCTATTGCAGCGGTCCTTGGCCACCTGCTCTACAAAGACGGCGAAGTTCGCAACGCAGATAGTGAACTGCTCGATCTCAACGTCTAGTGCATCAGCACGACGCAGCGACCGAGGAACTCACTGAAGCCATCGTTCGTTACGCAGTTGCTCGCGTTCGACTTGATCCACCGTTAGATCACGCTGCCAGCGCAGCAGAGCTACTCGCCTACACGGGCAACACGGTCACCGAAGAAGGCCTCGGCGGCATCGAAGCCTTGAGGCTGTTTCGTGAGGTACTCGCGCCGGCCACCATCAGCGTTGATCACCCGAAGTTCTTGTCGTTCGTGCCCGCTGCGCCCACCGAGGCGTCGATCTTGTTCGATCTTGTGGTGGGTGCCAGCAGTATCTATGCCGGCTCGTGGATGGAAGGCGCTGGCGCGGTTTTTGCTGAGAACCAAGCGCTGCGCTGGCTGGCCGACCTTGCCGGCCTTCCCCCTTCGGCGGGTGGCGTCTTTGTCAGTGGGGGTACCAACGGCAACTTGTCTGCGCTGATTGCCGCTCGTCACCATTGGCGCCAGAAATCGATGGGCAGCAATGATCGTGCTCGCGGCCTCATCGTCACGTCGGGTGGTGCGCATTCGTCGATAGCTTCGGCGGCGCGAGCAATGGATGCCGATGTGTTGGTTGTTCCCACTTTGGACCCCGGCCGTCTCGACGGTGCCTCGCTTGAGGTGTGCGTCAACTCGATGAGCTATCACGATCGTTCTCGTGTGTTTGCACTTGTGGCCACCAGTGGCACCACGAACGCAGGCGTCATTGACGATCTCGAACGTGCTGGCCGCGTCGCCAACGAGATGGGCGTGTGGTTCCATGTCGATGGCGCCTACGGCGCAGCGGCGTTGTGCTCACCCGCGCAGCGCCCCAAGTTCGCCGGCATCGAACGGTGCGACAGCTTCATTGTCGATCCGCACAAGTGGCTGTTTGCGCCGTTCGATTGTTGTGCGTTGATCTATCGCGACCCGGCCATAGCGCGGGCCGCGCACACTCAACACGCCGGCTATCTCGATGTGTTACACGACGATGCTGCGGCCGATGTCGAGTGGAATCCCAGCGACTATGCGCATCACCTCAGCCGTCGTGCCCGTGGATTGCCGTTTTGGTTCAGCCTTGCCACACACGGCACGCGTCGATACGCCGAGGCGATCGATATCACGATGCAACTCACTGCCCATGTGGCCGAGTTGATTCGTGAGGCAGCGCACGTAGAGCTGTTGCTCGAACCCGAGCTGTCGATTGTGTTGTTCCGTCGCCACGGCTGGAGCCCAGCTGAGTATCAGGCGTGGAGCTCGCGTGAGCTGATCAGCGGTCATGCGTTCGTCGTGCCCACCGTATGGTTGGGCGAGACCGTTCTCAGGCTTTGTTTTGTAAATCCACTGACCACCATCAATGAAGTGAGTGACATCTTGGACTCGTTGCTGTGAACGCCGATCTTGTTATCAACAACGCATTGCTCGTTGCCACGGTCGACGCGAACCGTCGCGAGTTGCCGGGCGGTTGGGTCGCAATTCGCGACGGAATCATTGTGGGGGTTGGCTCGTCATCAGACCCGTGCCCGCAGGCCGATCGGGTCATTGACGCAACCGATTGCTTGGTCACGCCGGGTCTCGTCAACACCCACCATCACCTGTACCAAAACCTCACTCGCGCGTATCCGCCGATGACCAAGGCCCCGCTGTTTGGTTGGCTCAAAGAGCTCTATCCGCTGTGGGCTGGCATCGACGAGGAAGCCGTGTTCACGTCGGCGTGGGTTGGTCTGGCCGAACTCGCGCTTGGCGGGTGCACCACCTCGACCGACCATCTGTACCTACACCCACGCGGTGCCGGCGATCTGCTTGCCGCCGAAATCGCCGCTGCCGTAGATCTCGGGATGCGCTTTCATCCCACCCGTGGCTCCATGTCGCTGTCCGAGAAAGACGGCGGTCTGCCGCCCGACATCGTGGTGCAAGACGACGACGAAATCTTGGCCCAGAGCGAAGCGGCGGTACTGCGTTTCCACGACCGCAGTCACGGCGCAATGGTGCGCGTGGCCTTGGCGCCGTGCTCACCGTTTAGCGTCACCGAGCAGTTGATGGTGCGATCTGCCGAACTCGCTGAGCGACTCGATGTTCGGCTGCACACCCACTTTGCCGAGAACTCTGAGGACGACGCATTCTCTTTGGCCACGTTTGGCTGCCGCCCAATGGAGTACCTCGAGCGCACCGGTTGGTGTGGCCCGCGCACCTGGGTTGCGCATTGCGTGATGCCGAATCACGACGAGATTCATCGCCTCGGTGCGGCTGGCGTGGGCGCGGCCCACTGCCCGAGCAGCAACATGATTCTTTCGTCCGGCATTGCGCCCATTGTCGATCTGCGTGCCGCAGGGGTGCATGTTGGCCTGGGCGTCGATGGTTCGTCGTCGGCCGACGCTGCCTCAATGTGGCTTGAGGCGCGCACCGCAATGCTGCTCGCCAAGCTGCGCGATGGCGCTCACGCTGGCCATGCTCGGATGGCGCTTGAGATTGCCACCGAAGGCGGCGCTGGTTGTCTCGGCCGCATCGGCGAGATCGGCACACTCGCAGTCGGTGCTGTTGGCGACGTAGCCGTGTGGTCGCTGACCGGCCCGGCGTTTGCAGGTGCCATTGCCGATCCCGTTGAGGCGTGGTTGCGCTGCGGGCCCGTGTCGGCGCGAGACACCATCGTTCATGGGCGCTCAATCGTGAGCAACGGTTTGCTGGTGAGTCCCGATGTCGACGACCACCTTCGCACGCATCGTCGCATCGCCGCGAGAATTCAAAACGTTTGCTAATCAAGTACCAAGGTCACTGCCGTTTCCACTCGCTACACATCGCTAGCGAGACATCGTCGCCTAGTGCGCGGTGTCAGCAACCCAGCGCGTAGGCCACAGCGGCACAAACCCGATACATGTCGTCGTCAGTAACCTCACCGACGAGACCCGTCAGGTCTCTTTGGCGCACGGTGTGGATGCCGTCGCAGTTGATGACGCTGGCGCGGCTGAGTCCTGCTGCGCTCCAGTCGAAGAGAACCTCGGCCCCGATGCCTCGGATTGACGATGTGATCTCAGCAACGGTCACGAGCTCGCGAACGTCGATCACGGCATCCCTCGTGAGCACAAGAACTGGGCGGCTCTTGCCGCCAACCGTCGTTGTCCATATCTCCTTGCGCTTCATGCGCCGCTTCCTGCGTCGTCATCCCACGTCTCGAGGGGCGTCCAATCGTCGGCGCTCTCGGGGTGTGCGATGTATGCCGCACGGTCGTGTTGCTCTTTGGCGTGCCTGACGGCTGTTGCGATCCCCTCGCGCGCAGCGGCCGAGAGTGGTACTCCGTAACGACGGGCTTCTTCGGCCAAATCGTCGTCGATGGTGAATGTTGAGCGCATCACATGATGCTAGCGCCAGACGCCATCATCTGAGTCGCGTGCGCACGCTCGAACCTGGCTGCGAGTTAGCCCCAGCGGGTTTGGCCGAAGCGGTAGCCCACGCTGCGAACTGTCTGAATCAGGTTCTGGTGTTCTTCGCCGAGCTTGGCGCGTAGGCGGCGGATATGCACGTCTACCGTGCGGGCCCCGCCGTAATACTCGTAACCCCACACTCGGCTCAGCAGCACCTCGCGCGTGAACACTCGGCCAGGGTTTTGGGCGAGGAACTTCAGCAGCTCGTATTCCATGTAGGTGAGGTCGAGCGGCTTGCCCTCGATTGCTGCTTGGTAGGTCTCGACATTGAGCGCGAGCCCGCTGTACTCAACGAGGTCGGGCCGCGTGTCGGCGCTTGCGCCGCTGCCGTTCTTGCGCAGCATGTGCCGCAGACGAGCTTCGAGCTCGATGGGGTGAAAGGGGGTGAGGCAGAAGTCGTCGAACAGGTCGTCGCGCATGCTGAGATCGGCGAGCTGGCCTCCGCTGAGCAACACCAACAGCGGCGTTACGGGTACCTCGCGCTTGCGCAGCGCGCGGCACAGTGCCCACGCAGTTTCGGGGTCTGCATCGCAGGCGACCACGGCGCCAGCCCAACCGCCGGACGGTTCGTGGCGGGAGACATCGTCGGCGCCGGTAACGGCTTTCCACTTGTATCCGCCGAGGTCGAGTGTGCGCACGAGATCGGTGGGCGGTGGGTCACCGAAGATGGCCAGTAGTTCGGCCGACTCGCTCACAGCGACCTCAGGTACCGATCGTGCTCAAAGGCGCTCACGTGGGCTTTGTACGAGCGCCATTCGTTGCGTTTGTTGCGCAGGAACCACTCGAAGATGTGATCTCCGAGGGCTTCTTTGACGAGCTCTGATGTCTCCATCACTTTCAGCGCATCGCCCAATGAGGACGGAATCTGGTCGATACCCAAGGCGGCGAGCTGAGCGTCGTCGAGCTGGAACAAGTTGGCGTCGGCTTCGACAGGAAGCTCGTAGCTGTCGCGAATGCCGCGCATGCCTGCGGCCAGAATCACGCTGAACGCGAGATAAGGGTTGCATGCCGGATCGGGTGAGCGGTACTCGATGCGTGTGGCCATCGGGTTGCCCTTCTTCGGAATGGGCACCCGGATCAGACCACTGCGGTTGTTGCGTGCCCAACTGATGTGCACCGGGGCTTCGAAGCCAGGCACGAGTCGCTTGTAGCTGTTGACCGTTTGGTTGGTGACCGCGGTGATCTCGGCGGCGTGCCGCAACAGGCCAGCCATGAAGTGCTTGGCGATCGGCGACAGGTTGTAGGCGTCGTCGGGTGAATAGAAAGCGTTCTCTTCGCCGCTGAACAGCGACAGGTGAACATGCATGCCAGAACCCTGAACACCTTCGAGTGGCTTGGGCATAAACGACGCGTGCACGCCTTGGCTTGCAGCGACTTCTTTCACCACAAGACGGAAGGTCATGATCGAGTCAGCCATGCTGAGCCCGTCGTTGTGGCGCAGGTCGATCTCGTGCTGGCTTGGCGCGTCTTCGTGAAAGCTGTATTCGACCGGAATTCCCATGGCTTCGAGCGTGCGAATGGTTTGCTTGCGCATCGAGCCCGAAATGTCGCTGGTGGTGAGATCGAAGAAGCCGGCCTCGTCGAGCGGCTCGGGTGCTTGGCCGCGCTGCGGGGGAGCGAAGTAGAAGTACTCCATGTCGGGAGCAACGAAGAAGGTGAGGCCTAATGCCCGGGCGGCGGCGAGGTTGCGTTTGAGCACCTGGCGTGGATCGCCCTCGAACGGGGTGCCATCGAGATTGTGGATGTCGCAAAAGACGCGCGCCTCAGGCGTCTTGGTGTCGCCCCACGGCAACACCTCGAAGGTGTTCGCATCAGGAATCGCGAGCACGTCGCTTTCTTGCACGCGACTGAAGCCGTCGATGGACGAACCGTCGAAGGTCATGCCGTCCTCGAGAGCGTTCTCGAGTTCGACCGGGCTGATCGCGAAACTCTTCAGGTTGCCCAACACATCGGTGAACCACAGCCGCACCAAGCGGACGCCGCGTTCTTCGACAGTGTGCAGGACATAGTTGCGCTGCTCTTCGTTCATGGCTGAGCCTCTCTCGAAAAAGCGTCAGGGGCCGGACGTTCGGCCCGACCCCTGACGATACTGCTTACGTTTGAAACGGAATCAGGCTGCGCCGCAGACCGTTTCAAGGATGAGCCGGGTAACCGTGTACGGATCGACGTTGGCGTTTGGACGACGATCTTCGGCGTAGCCCTTGCCTTCCTTGGCGACCTGCCATGGAATGCGCACCGATGCGCCACGGTTGCTGACGCCAAAGCTGAACTTGTTCCACGGAGCAGTCTCGTGCTTGCCGGTGAGGCGGCTCTCGATGTCGTGGCCGTAGTTCTTGACGTGAGCTTCAACACGCTTGCTGAGTGCATGACAGGCCTTCTCGATGGCCTTGTAATCCTCGCGCATTGCCTTGGTGCTGAAGTTGGTGTGGGCGCCTGCGCCGTTCCAGTCGCCAGCGGCTGGCTTGGCATCGAAGCTGATGACTACGTCGTAGTCCTCGGCGATGCGGTGCAACAGCCAGCGGGCTACGTGCATGTGATCGCTCACGGTGAGTGCGTCGGCTGCGCCGATTTGGAATTCCCACTGGCCGGGCATGACTTCGGCATTGGTGCCTTCGATCATCAAGCCGGCATCGAGGCACGCCTGAGTGTGCTCTTCGATGATCTCGCGGCCCACAACACGACCGGCGCCAACGCCGCAGTAGTACGGACCCTGAGGGGCAGGGAAGCCATTGGTTGGGAAGCCCAGCGGAGTGCCATCAAGCTTGAGCATGGTGTATTCCTGCTCGATGCCGTAGATCATCTCTTGCTTGGCGTACTTCTTGGCTGCCTTCTCGCAGGTGGCGCGAGTGTTGGTTGGGTGTGGCTTCATGTCGGCTGCCAAGAGCACATCGCACAGCACCAAGATGTTGGTACCGCCGCGGATTGGGTCTGGACACGAGAACACTGGACGCAACACGCAGTCGCTGCTCTCGCCCGCGGCCTGGTTGGTTGACGAACCGTCGAAGCCCCAGATTGGTGGGGTGGTGACGGAGTCATTGATGATCTTGGTCTTCGAACGGAGCAACGCAGTTGGCTCAGTTCCGTCGATCCAGATGTATTCAGCTTGATAGGCCACTGGTGGTCCTTCCGAAATGGAATTGTTGAGGGCCCGGTGAGTGTGCCGGTCGAGGGTTTCGACCCCGTTGCCCGTTTGTAAACGCTGTGTGAACTCGCCCGGCGTCATTGCCGTGCAGGTTCTCCCACATTATCGAATGCAGGTCAATGGCGGAAAGTCGTGAGAGTCACGGTGGTATGGTCAGCGGCCTATGTCCACGAGTAATCGTCGCCCCAGCCGTCGTGCTGTCATGGTTGGCGCAGTCGTACTGCTGGGTCTGCTGGGTCTGCTGATAGCCGTAGCGATGGGGTTGGGCCGTGAGACAAGCACCCCGTCGATCGCCATCAACCACGGCACGGGCAAGAACGACTTGGTGGTCAGCATTGGTTTAACGGGGGGCTTTGCGCCTGCGGCCGCAGTGTTCTCAGCGGTGCCTACGTTGGTTGTGAGCGGCGATGGGCGGCTCATCACCCCGGGTGCGCAGACGGCGCAGTTCCCTGGCTCGTTGTTGGCGCCGTTGTTCGAGCGAACGATTACTGAAGGTGCGATCCAGAAAGTTCTGAATTTCGCCGATGCCTTGCGACTGCTGCAAAAGCCGCCGGTGTACGTAGCCGAACTCAATGTTGCTGACGCACCGAACACGGTGGTGGTCCTGTCCGCGAACGGGCAGACCTATACCCATTCCGCGTATGCGCTCGGGTTCGACACTCCAGAGCAGACCCCGGCCCGCCAAACCTTGGCCGATTTCGTTGCTGCGCTCAGCGATGTCAGCAAGTATTTCGGAGCTGGCAACTTGGGCGATGAGACTCCGTTTGTTGCCGAGCAATATCGGGTGCAGGCGCGCAAGATATCTGCTGAAGAGATCGCCGCTATCGAGCCGCACCCCACCACGGTGGCGTGGCCAGCAGCGGCCGGAGTATCGCTTGCATCGGCGGGTCAGTGTGTGGTCGTTCAGGCAGCCGACGTGCAGACCTTGTTTGCGGCCGCCAAGCAGACCACCGTCTTTACCGATGATGGAGTCAACTATCAGCTTGCTGCGGCCGCAATGTTGCCGGGCGATACATGCGGCACCGAAGAATTGTCGGCGCCCACCACGTAACCCCGCCACAGGCCGGCCGCCTGTTTCGGTAGCCTGCCGCTGTGACTCGGCTTCGCATTGCGCTCGCGCAGATAAATCCAACCGTCGGCGACCTACAGGGCAACCTCGCCAAGATCCTCGATTACTACGATCGGGCCGAGGCTGCGCAGTGTCACATTGTTGCGTTCCCCGAGCTGTGCATCACGGGCTACCCGCCCGAAGATCTCGTGTTGAAGCCGCGATTCGTCAGCGACAACAAAGACGTGCTGGCCGCCATTGCGGCGCGAACCGGTAACTGCGTTGCCGTCGTTGGTTTCGTAGAGAGCGATCGCGATCTGTACAACGCCGCTGCTGTGTGCGCTGGCGGCGAGATCAAAGGCACGTATCGCAAACGGTTGCTGCCCAACTACGGCGTGTTCGACGAGGCCCGCTATTTCACTCCGGGCAACGAAAGCGACCAACTCGAGTTGTACGTCATCGGTGGCGTGAAGGTTGGCGTCAGCATCTGCGAAGACATCTGGAGCCCCGTTGGCCCGCTGGCTGCGCAGGCTGCTGGTGGCGCCGAACTCAACATCAACATCAACGGATCGCCGTATCACCGCGGCAAGGTCGAGAGCCGCGAGAGCATGCTGTCTACGCGTGCCGCCGATGCCAGCTGTGCGTTGGTCTACGTGAACCAAGTGTGCGGCCAAGACGAGTTGGTGTTCGATGGCGCCTCAATGGCGTTCGATGCCGACGGCAATCTGCTGGCGCGCGCTGTTCAGTTCGAAGAAGAGCTGTTGATCACCGACATCGACATTGCGCCGGTGTTCCGCAAGCGCTTGCTCGATCCTCGCGGCCGGGTCACCGACACGCTGTTGCCAACCGTGTTCATCAGCGACGAGACCGTTACTCAACTGCATGAGTCGCCGGTTCGCATTGCGCCGTTGCTCGACCCGGTTGCCGAGATGTATCAAGCGCTGGTGCTCGGCACGCGCGACTACGTGCACAAGAACAAGTTCACCGATGTGGTCATTGGTTTGTCGGGCGGTATCGATTCTTCGATCGTTGCCTGTGTCGCTGTCGATGCCTTGGGCGCCGAACATGTGCACGGTGTCTCCATGCCCTCGCGCTACAGCAGCGACGGATCAAAGACCGACGCCAAAGCGTTAGCCGACAACCTTGGAATCGATTACCGCACGGTGGCCATCGAGCCTGCGTTCAGCGCCTATCTCGAGATGCTTGCTCCGTCGTTCGTCGATCGCGAGCCCGATCTCACCGAAGAGAACTTGCAGAGTCGTGTGCGCGGCACCACATTGATGGCGCTGTCGAACAAGTTCGGCTGGATGGTGCTGACCACCGGCAACAAGAGTGAGATGGCCGTTGGGTACTTCACCATTTACGGCGACAGTGTGGGTGGCTACGCAGTCATCAAAGACGTGTTCAAGACAAGCGTGTACGACCTGTGCCGCTATGTGAATCAGCGCGCGGGATACGAGCTGATCCCCGAAGATGTCATCACCAAACCGCCGTCAGCCGAGCTACGTCCCGATCAGCGTGACGACCAGTCGTTGCCTCCATACGAGGTGCTCGATCCGATTCTCGAGATGTACATCGAGGAAGATCGCATCGCCACCGAGATCATCGCTGCGGGTCACGACGAAGCGATGGTGCGGCGCATCACCCGCCTTGTCGACACCAATGAATACAAGCGTCGTCAGTGTCCTCCGGGAGTGCGAGTGAGCATCAAGGCGTTCGGTAAAGATCGCCGACTGCCCATTACAACCACCTACCGAGGCTGACCCGATAGCGCCAGTGGCTGAACACCGTGATCGAGGCGCAGCAGGCGCCAAGTATTGCCGGAAGCCACATGCCATGCGCTGCGAACGCGGCTGTGGCCGGAGCCGACATCACGGCTCTCCCCAATGTGCCGCCGGCAATCACGAAGCCGAGTCCCATCGACGGATGCTCGGGCACCAAGTTGCTGGCCAACGGCAGCGCCGAGACGATTGCGAACTCGAACGCACCGATGTACAGCGCTAACAGCGGCAACGCGATGTATACGTGGCTCGAGGTGGCTGCGAGCGCAATGCCAAACGGAATGATCAGCGCCGCGCCAGAGATGGCTGAGCGTTGTTTGCCCCATCGATCGGAGAAGCGAATCATCGAAGAAGTTGCGATGAGTTCTACGGCGCCGAAGCCGAAGATAACAATGGCGATGTCAGTGTCGCTAAAGCCAAAGTTGTCCTTCAGCCATTTGCCGAATGTGACGAACACGCTTTGTGCGCACGCGGTGAGGGCAAGCATGGCGACGATGACCCACCAGCCTTTGCCCAGCCGGGGCTTCACGTGATCAGCCGTTCGTGGCACACGGGATGGGGCCGCCTCGTCGGGCAGGTGCTGACGCAAGAATGCCGAGCAGCAAATGATGGCCACCGCGGCAACGGCGTAGCCCCATCGCCAAGAGGTGGCGCCGGTGACGAGTCCCATGATGACAACGCCGATGAACAGGCTGCCCGCCCACGCAGTTTCGGTGAGGCCTACGGCGCGGCCGCGCTGCTCGTACGCGACACGATCAGAGAGCCACGAAATGACACCGACGTCGAACACGATCTTTGCCATTGTGAGGAAGGCGAGGCACACGCCCAACTGGTAAATGTTGCGACTCGCAGCGCAACCGGTGGCGGAAATAGAGAGCGCCAGTAAGCCGCCACAGATGGTCGTGCGCCGTGTTGCCCGGGTAGCAATGCGGCCCAGTATCGGAGCTGCGAGTCCGCCGAGCTCGCCCACAGCGAGCGCTGCTCCCAAGGCCGGCAGCGACGCGTGCATATTGCCCGAGATTGTGGCGAGGAACGGCGGCGCGAATCTGTAGGCGCTGTTGGCTCCAATCTTGGCGATCGTGAGCGGAGTAATTGCCCGGCGCACTTCGGGTGCATACGAGGTATCGAGACGGGCGGACAGCACGGTTGGTCACAGTACCGAGCTTGAGTCCCGAACAAGTCCGTTCGGCGCTGAGCGTGCGCGGCCAATCGTGTCGCGGTGTCGTGGCTTTCGACCGATAACCTGTCCAACCCGTGGCCCTGATTGTTCAAAAGTTTGGCGGTACTTCGGTAGCCGACCCCGATCGCATGCGTGCGGTTGCCGAACATGTCGCGTTCACCAAGCGCCATGGCAACGACGTTGTTGTCGTTGTTAGCGCGATGGGCAAGACCACCGACAATCTGATTTCGTTGGCCACGCAGGTCTCCAATACCCGCTCCGGCCGCGAGATGGACATGCTGCTCACCACGGGCGAGCGCATGTCGGCTGCATTGGTCTGCATGGCCATCAGCGACCTCGGCATCGACGCAGTCAGCTTCACCGGCAGCCAGGTGGGCATCATCACCGACAACAAGCACGGCAAGGCCAAGATCATCGAGGTCAAGGGCGACCGTGTTCGCGAGGCCTTGGCCCAGGGCAAGGTGTGCGTCGTTGCTGGCTTCCAAGGTGTGAGCAACGAGAACGAAATCACCACGCTTGGTCGTGGCGCCAGCGATCTCACCGCCTCAGCGCTTGCACAGGCGCTCAACGCCGATGCCTGCGAGATCTACACCGATGTCACGGGCGTGTTCACCGCCGATCCTCGTATCGTGCCGCAAGCTCGCAAGTTGGCTCACGTCAACTTCGATGAAATGCTCGAGATGGCGGGTGCCGGCAGCAAAGTGCTTGCACTGCGCAGTGTCGAGTTTGCTCGTAACCACAATGTTCCCCTCCATGTCCGTTCGAGCTTCACATGGGAGCCGGGCACATGGGTGAGCTCGAAGGAGCCAGGCATGGAAGAGCCCATCGTTTCGGGTGTTGTCACCGACACCAGCGAAGCCAAGGTCACCGTTATTGGTGTGCCCGACCGTCCCGGCATTTCAGCGGCGCTGTTTGAGCCGCTCGCTGATGCCAACGTGAACGTCGACATGATCGTGCAGAACACCTCGAAAGAGGGAACCACCGACATCAGCTTCACGATGCCCAAGGCAGACATGGCCGTTGCCGAGCAGATCGTTGCTCGTGTCGCAGCCGAGATCGGTGCGGTGGGCGTGAACCACAACGCCAGCATCTCCAAGATCAGCCTTGTTGGTGCCGGTATGAAGACCAGCCCTGGCATCGCCGCCAAGATGTTTCGGGTGTTGGCCGATAACGGCGTGAACATTGAGATGATCTCGACGTCGACAATCCGCATCAGCGTGGTGTGTTCGGCAGCCGATCTCGAAACGGCTGCTCGTTGCTTGCACACAGCGTTTGGCCTCGACAGCGGCCAGGCCTACGCAGCGCCACTTCCCGAGCGCAAGTGAGTCGGCGTCGTCCCCAACTCGTTCCTTGGCGCACAGCCGGCCGCGTCAGCGAAGGCCAAAAATCGGCCGACGATGTCGTGCGCGAAATCGGTTGGGTCTTCAACAACGAAACCGGTGAGACGCTTGATCTAGCGGAGTTCACCAACACCGGTGACCACGAGATTTTCGCCTATCTCGAAGCCTTCAAACTTCGTACCGACGATCTGCCCAAGCAGACCATCGTCGAGATTGGCTCAGGCATCGGTCGCATGACCGCCGGTTTCAGCCGGGCCTTCGCGCAAGTGATTGCATGCGACCTCGACGCCGCCTTTCTCGAGCGCTGCCGTCAGACCGTTGCGCAGTTCGGCGAGGTGTCGCGGTTGCGCACCTGTCACGTTGCCGATGGCCGCACCCTTGCCATCTCCGACGGCGAGGCCGATATCGCTTTCAGCTACATCACCTTGCAGCACTGTCAGCACGACGATGCGTTGTCGTTGGTCACCGAGGCAGCCCGGGTGACTAAGCCAGGCGGACACATCGCCCTCAACTTCCGCACTTGGCAGCCCATCGATCTGGCGTTGTGGCCGTTGGGCAAACTGATGCGCGCAATGTGGCACTTGCCTCGAGTTGGCCCGTGGCTTGCTCGCCGCCGGTTGGCGTCACGATTGGGTTGGCAGGCCAACCGTTTGTCACCCGACGAAGTGTCACGCCACCTCGCTGACCTGCCCTACAAGTTCGCAACCCGCGTCATTTACCACTCGCCGCATCGCCGACTCAAGGCTCGCAACGACGCCGAGCTGCGCACATTCGAGGGCGTGAACCGCAGCCACTGGTGGCTGATTGCGGAACGTTCGTAGCGCTATCGGCGCTGCTTGGAGCACTAATTCCCGATCGATCTGGGGCACTTGGGCGTTAGCCTCGGATGCATGAAAATTGGTGTGGTGGGAGCAACAGGTCAGGTCGGCAGCGTCATGCGCGCCATCCTCGCCGAACGAAATTTTCCGGTCAGCGAAATTCGCTTCTTTGCATCGTCGCGCTCCGCCGGCACCACGTTGCCCTGGGGCGATCGCCAGATCACGGTCGAAGATGCCGAGACCGCCGACCCGTCAGGGCTCGACATTGCCCTGTTCTCTAGTGGCGCTTCGTCGTCACGCGTGCTCGCACCGCGCTTCGCCGCCGCTGGTGTGATGGTCATCGACAACTCGTCGGCGTGGCGCATGGACCCCGAGGTTCCGCTCATTGTCAGCGAGGTCAATCCCAGCGAAATCGCCAACGCCCACAAGCGCATCATCGCCAACCCCAACTGCACCACGATGGCCGCGATGCCCGTGCTCAAGCCATTGCACGACGAGGCCGGCCTTGTGCGCCTCATCGTCAGCACCTATCAGGCCGTGAGCGGCGGCGGTCTTGCCGGCGTCGACGAACTCGACACGCAGGCCCGCCAAGTGGCCGATCGAGCCCGCGACTTCACCTATCACGGCGATGCGGTTGAGATGCCGACGCCAACCAAGTTCACCAAGCCCATTGCGTTCAACGTGTTGCCGTTTGCTGGCAAGTACGTAGACGATGGTTCGTTCGAAACCGACGAAGAGCAAAAGCTGCGCTTTGAGAGCCGCAAGATCTTGGCGATCCCCGACCTGCGCGTCAGCGGCACTTGCGTGCGCGTGCCCGTCTACACGGGTCATTCGCTCAGCATCAACGCCGAGTTCGAACGCGCTATCAGCGTTGCTCGTGCCCTCGAACTGCTTGGCGGCGCGCCCGGTGTTGAGTTGCTCGATGTGCCCACTCCGCTCGAGGCTGCTGGCGCTGACCCAAGCTTCGTAGGCCGTGTTCGCTCAGACTCCTCGGTAGATGGCGGTCGTGGTTTGGCGTTGTTCGTCAGCAACGACAACCTGCGCAAGGGTGCAGCACTCAACGCCGTGCAGATCGCCGAACTCTTCATCTAACCCAAGCCAGGCGTCCCAACGCGCCCTTGCCCTCACCGGTTTGTTGAAGGCAATTGGTCAACCCCCAACCTGTTGTCTTCAACAAACGCTTTGTTGAAGGAAAGTGGCGGTTGAAGGA
>Ga0194063_10000753_pt1 | contig 22676 bp, 20 predicted proteins | sample SepL3720m_MetaG_FD_155459 | JGI IMG/M metagenome (GOLD analysis project Ga0194063, IMG submission 155459) | Anoxic zone freshwater microbial communities from boreal shield lake in IISD Experimental Lakes Area, Ontario, Canada - Sep2016-L373-20m | ecosystem: Environmental > Aquatic > Freshwater...
GTGCCGGTGATCACCGAGAGGGACATCAAGTCGTTCTACCCGTTCCCGGGCCAAAACGGAACGGTCGGCGCTTATTTCCGGCTGGACCCGCACGGCACGGATAAGCTCCAGCAGTTTACCATCGAGGATCGCGGGCACCTGGCGGTTGTCCTGGTGAACGGGCGCGTCGCCTGCGCTCTGCAGGTGACCAAGCCTGTCAGCGACGGTCTCCTTTACGTCGCGAGCGGGCTCCAGCCGGATGAAATCCCCCGGCTCGCCTTGAAATATCCGGTCATCGGGCGAGAGGCGGAATTCGGCAAAAAACCGAAGCCGGAGAAGCCGCTTGCGCCCCCGCCAAAAGAAAAGAAATCGAAGCCATGATCGCGCGGCTCCTCGTTATTTCTTTCTGCGCCACAATCGTTTCGCAGGCGGCAATTTTCGATTTCCCCACGCAAAATCGTGCCCTTCTCGACGGCCGGCCGGAAGATTTTTACATGTATGTCGACCGCGATTTCGAGGGGGAAAAATCCCAGGCATGGGAAGGCGGGCAGTTCGGGTTTGTGCGCAACCCCCGGCGCGATGGAGGGGAGGTTGTTTGCACCAAGCTGCACGAGGGGATAGATATTTGCCCGATCCACCGTGATGCTGCCGGCAACCCGCTTGACGACGTGCTGGCCGCCGCCGACGGGATTGTTGTCCATGCGAGCAGCGCGTCTGGCGCATCGAACTACGGACGCTACGTGGTCATCGAGCACCAGATCGAAGGCAGTCCCTATTACACGCTCTATGCGCATCTGGCTTCGGTTATCGTCGCCCCAGGCCAAAAGATCCGGCAGGGCGAGCCCATCGGTCGTCTCGGCTTCACGGGGGCGGGGATTGACCGGCAGCGCGCTCACTTGCATTTTGAAGTGGGCATGATGTACAGCCGGGATTTTGAGTCATGGTACCAGGCGCACCTCGGCGGAGGTCCGAACGTGCATGGGCTTTACCACGGATACAACCTCATCGGAACAGATCCTTCCAAGGTTTTGCTCGCGGCGGCGAAAGATCCGCAGTTCCACCTCGCCGCACAGATTGCCGCGCTGGAGCCGGTCTTCAAAATCACGGTCCGCAGCTCGCCTCACCTCTCGCTTTTGGTCGATTATCCATGGCTGGTTCCTGCGGGCGAGCCGGCGGCCCCGCCGGCCTGGACAATTTCGTTCACCGGGCACGGGTTGCCCGTGCGCGCGGTCGCCTGCAACGAATCCGTCGCCGAACCCCGTTTGGAATGGGTCCGGGATTCGAAAATCTCTTACGCACACGCCACCAAGGGCCTCGTCGCCGGACCTGCAGGATCGCCCCGGTTTACCGAGGCTGGAAAGAAATTTGCCAGCCTTCTGACATGGCCAGATTGAAGCGGCCTTTTTCACCAGCCGGCCCGCGTCTGCGATCCTGAGATCGTCCGATGAGCGAAATGAGCAAAAGCTACTACCAATGCCAGCGCTGCACGAATTGCTGCCGATGGCCGGGATTTGTCAAGCTGTCGGGCGATGACATTTCGGCGATCTCAGAATTTCTGGGAATGGAGGAAACGACCTTCATCCAGAGCCACACCCGCCTGCGCCCGAATCGGGATGGCCTCGCCCTGGTCGACCAGCCGGACGGTGCCTGCATTTTTCTTGAGGGCCGCGGCTGCGCGATCCAGCCGGTGAAGCCGCGCCAGTGCATCGGATTTCCAAATGACTGGAACTTTCCGGGATGGCGGGATGTGTGCGAGGCTGTCGATTCTCAAAGATAGTCTTTTCGTTCTTCGCGTGTCGGCTAGAAGTTGCCGGGATGATTCATGATTTCTTCTTCTCGTTTGCCCTCATATTTTGCGGACTCGCGGTTTCGGCGCTCTTGACCAGAGCCGCATTTGCCATTTCGGAAAAGATCGCTCAAGCTCCCCTGCTCGACTTTTTTGTCGCCCTTTTTACATGGGGCCCTTGGCTCTCTGGCGGATTGCTGCGGGGTTGGGTCGGCATCGTGGCGGCCGTGCTCGCCCAGCTCGTCTTTCTCCACTTCTTCTGCCTCGTCCACCGCGCCATCCGCGGGAAAAAAGGCCGCACGCTCACCGATGCGCAGGCCCGCCTGCTCGGGCCGGTTCGAAACCAAGTTTGCCTGATGATCCAAACTCCGGCGGTTCTTGTCTTTGCGCAGGCGCGTCTCGCTGAGGCGATCCTCTATCCGCCCGTTGCCTGGCTCGGCAAGCTTCCGACCTACAAGTCTTCCGAATGGGTCAGCCTTTCACGGCATAAATATGACGGGCTGATCGGGTACGACCTGCTCTGGTGCTGGTATTGCGATTGGATGACCGGAGTTTGGGCGCTCGGCAGCGAGATGCTTCGTAATATCGAGTCGTTCTGGTGTCCGATCCAATTCCGCGATCCCATAAAAACCGCCAATACCTCCACAGACTTTCCTGATGTCACAAAATGGGCGCCAGCCGATGGTACGATGGAGGATGCTGTTCGCGCCTTCGAGGCCCGCTACGATGGCAAGCGGCTGAACAGCTGGTGGGGCCATCCCGATCGCTCGGAAAACCGCACGGAGCCGTGACGTTCCAGCGCACGGCGCCCACCGCCAACTACCGCGTTCTCCATCTCCTCAGCGAGGGGGGCCAATGGGAGATCGGGCTCAGCGACTACGCCCGTGGCCTCCGCCTCCGCATGGGCCGAACCGGCCGTCCCCCGGCCGTTCTCGACTTCTGTCTCGGAGGGGATGCCAAGCTCTACTCTTCCGTTCTCCTCGCCGTGCTGGCTAAGTTGGAACTCGTGCCGGAATCCTCCTCCGCTGCAGAAATCGACGGGCTTTTTCCGTGGGCCGGCACCAAGCCCGATCTGGAAACTCACCTCGATTGCTTGCTGGCCCCGGCAGAATCCGTAGAGACCCCCAACGCGCTGCAGAGGGGATAAAGTCGGTCCGATTCTTTGTAAGAACTGGTATAAGAGCTTGCGATAGCAACGCTTTTCCTCGCGCACGGCGGGTTTTTGTTTGCACGAATGTTCATTGACTCCCGGCAGAGGGAATCCTTTAATGGCGGCCCCTTCGGACAAAATTCATTCTAACCATACAAATCCACACTTCATAATATGATCAAAATCGGTATCAACGGCTTCGGACGCATCGGACGCATGGTCTTCCGCGCGGCAGTAAAAAATTTCAGCAAAGACATTCAAGTGGTCGGCATCAACGACCTTCTCGAGCCTCACTATCTCGCCTACATGCTCAAATACGACTCCGTCCACGGGCGTTTCGACGGCGAGGTCTCGGTTGACGGCAACAACCTGATCGTCAACGGCAACAAAATCCGCCTCACGGCAGTCAAGGACCCGTCCACCCTCAAGTGGGACGAAGTCGGAGCGGACATCGTGGTGGAATCCACCGGACTCTTTCTGGACAAACCAACCGCCGAAGCCCACATCAAAGCTGGCGCGAAAAAGGTCATCCTCTCCGCCCCGTCCAAGGACGAGACGCCGATGTTTGTCTACGGCGTGAACGATAAGAGCTACGCTGGCGAAACGATCATCTCCAACGCGAGCTGCACCACAAACTGCCTCGCCCCGCTGGCCAAGGTCATCAACGACGCGTTCGGTATCAAGCGCGGTCTCATGACGACCGTTCACGCCGCCACCGCCACTCAGAAGACGGTTGATGGCCCGAGCAACAAAGACTGGCGCGGCGGACGCGGCATCCTTGAAAACATTATCCCGTCCTCGACCGGCGCAGCAAAGGCCGTGGGCAAAGTGATTCCTGCTCTGAACAAAAAGCTCACCGGGATGGCATTCCGCGTGCCTACCTCCGACGTGTCAGTAGTCGATCTCACCGTTGAGCTGGAGAAGCCTGCCACCTACGAAGAAATCTGCGCCGTCGTCAAGGCCGCCTCGGAAGGCCCGATGAAGGGCGTCCTGGGCTACACCGATCAGAAGGTGGTCAGCACCGATTTCCGCGGCGAAACCCAAACTTCGGTGTTCGACGCCGAAGCCGGCATCGCGCTCGATGCGACGTTCGTCAAGCTGGTTTCCTGGTATGACAACGAGTGGGGCTATTCCAACAAGGTCCTCGAAATGGCCCGCGTCATAGCCAAATAAATAAATTTGGAATGAGTAATGTAAAATGAGGAATGAACCCGGGGGCAACGCAGTGCTTGAAAAGAGCTATGCGTTTGCCCTTGGGGCCATTCGACTGGGGAACTTGCTTCAGAAAAACGAGCGGGAATTTGTTCTTTCCCGCCAAGTGGTTCGATCCGGGACAAGCGTCGGCGCAAACATTGAGGAGGCCCAGGCGGCTCAATCCCGACCGGATTTCCATACAAAAATGTGTATCGCTGCCAAAGAAGCCAGGGAATCTCACTACTGGCTGAGATTGGTTCGCGTCAGTTATTCGGCAGCCAGCCTGGAAGCCGCTTCTCTTCTCGACGCGGCAGACGAACTCGTGAAGATCCCCACCTCCATCACAAAAAAGACCAAAGAACAATAATTTCCCCCCTCCCAATTCCTCATTCCCAACTCCTAATTCTCCTATGAAAAAATCCATCAAAGACATCTCACTCGCCGGCAAGCGCGTCCTCATTCGTGTAGACTTCAATGTCCCGCAGGACAAAGCCACCGGAGCTATCACTAATACGCAGCGCATCGTAGCGGCCCTGCCGACAATTCAATACGCACTCGAACAGGGCGCTTCGGTCGTTCTCATGAGCCATCTCGGACGTCCGGACGGCAAGATCGTCGAGAAGTTTTCTCTGAAGCCGGTTGCTGACAAGCTCGCCGAGCTTCTTGGCAAGCCGGTCCAGTTTCTGTCCGATTGTGTTGGTCCGGCCGTGGAATCCGCCTGCGCGGCACTCAAGCCTGGAGAAGTCGTTCTCCTCGAAAATCTCCGCTTCCATATCGAGGAAGAGGGAAAGGTCAAAAATGAGGACGGCACGTCCACGAAAGCCGATCCCGAAAAGGTAGCCGCCTTCCGCGCCAGCCTCACCAAGCTCGGCGACGTCTTCGTGAGCGATGCCTTCGGCACCGCACACCGTGCGCATTCGTCAGTCGTCGGAGTCGCCCTTCCAGACAAGGTTGCGGGCTTCCTGATGCAGAAGGAACTCGATGCCTTCGCCGCTGTTCTCGATCATCCCAAGCGCCCGCTTTTGGCGATCCTTGGCGGCGCGAAAGTGGCCGACAAAATCCCGCTCATCAGCAACCTCCTGGATACTGCCAACGAAATCATCATCGGCGGCGGCATGGCCTACACATTCAAAAAGATCATGAGCGGCATGCCGATCGGCACAAGCCTCTACGACCCGGAAGGTGCAAAAATTGTCCCCGAGCTCATTGAAAAGGCGAAGGCCAAGGGGGTCCAAATTCACCTGCCGGTCGACTTCCTCTGCGCAGAAAAATTTGATCCGGAGGCCGAGATTCGGGAGGCCAACGACCAGGACGGCATCCCCGAGGGATGGATGGGGCTCGATGTCGGCCCAAAGACCCGCGTGCAGTTCGCCGAAGTCATCGCCCGCGCGAAGACGATCATCTGGAACGGCCCCGCAGGCGTTTTTGAGTTTGACCGATTCGCCGAAGGCACAAAGAGCATGGCCGAAGCCGTCGCCGCTGCAACGGCCGCCGGCGCAATCAGTGTGGTCGGAGGCGGCGATACCGCCACCGCTGCCAAGAAGTTCAAGGTTGCCGACAAGGTCAGCCATTGCTCGACGGGCGGCGGCGCTTCCCTCGAACTCCTTGAAGGAAAATCGCTTCCCGGCGTCGCAGCGCTTGACGAGAAGTAGTTCTGAGGAAATTCCCGAGCCCGCCGGCAGGCTTCCGCTTGCCGGCGGGCTTTCCTTTATCGCCCGCCGGCCTGGAGTTCCGATTTGCTCTGGCGTCTCTCCGAGAGTTGTACACGAAGAAAGGATTTGTGACGGGATTGATTTGATTTCCGACTGCAGTGGAGGATAGAATACCCAGCTGCCATGCGAATCTCCCCGAAATTATTGTTGCTAGCGCTCATTCCGGCCTTCCTGTTTTCGGTGCGGGCTCAGACTCCTGTACCTACTCCTAATCGGGCAAACCCCAGCGGAAAGCCCACCGCCACACCTTACCCCACTCCCCCGCCTACTCCCACGCCCGCGCCGCCTGCTCCTCCTGCACAGAACGTGCTCGCCGGTTTTGAGAAGAGCCGGCCGGTGGCCAGCATCTGGAATGGGGTGGATGCATCCGGCGCGCTCATTGGCAATGTCGAAGCTCTTCCGGTGCTTGCTCTGAACGGCGTGGTCAGCCCGGCAACGATGCCGGTATCCGTCTCGGTTGCCGATCTGAATGGAGACGGGCTCCCCGACATCGCGGTCATGGATGTGCTGGGCTACCTGCGGATCTATTTTAACTCCGGGACGAAAACCGTTCCCAAGTTTACCGTCGGCGAGCTCTCCACGATTTTTCTCACGCGTACGAGCGCAAGTGATCCGGCGCTGCCGCTCCCGCTCAAAGACGTGGAGTGGTGGGTAGCAAATACGATCCGCGATTACGCCCGACGGGGCCCGAAGATCTTTCTTACGAACAGGATGGGATCGGTAAAGAACGATCTCATTATCGGCAACTACAGCGGAGAAATTCTCTTTGTTCCCAATACCGGAAGCGCGTCGCTCCCCGAGTTCAAGCAGCCTCTGGATGTCGCGAAGGCGGTGATCCCAACCGCGAAGGATGTCCGCGAAAAGTGGGGGAACGTTTTTTCTCCGGCGGTCTGGGACTGGAATAAGGACGGCAAAAGCGACCTCCTGGTGGGGGAGGGATCCTATTCCGCCAACAGCATCCACCTGCTCATCAACAAGGGTTCGAATGAGAGGCCGGTTTTCGATGAAAACAACCGGACATCGCTCGCTTTTGGCATGGGCCTTGAGCAGCTGAACCCCTGCGTGGTCGACTACAACGGCGACGGATTTCCTGACCTGCTCGTGACCGAGCGGAGCGGGAAAGTGGCTGTCTATCTTAATAACGGCAAGCCTTGGAAGGCCGGCGACACTTTGGCATTTGATTCCTTCATCAAAGCTGGAGTGGCCTATGCCCCAAACGGCCCCGACGCCAAGCCGGACCCGATGACAGACGTGAAGGCGCCTGGGCTTCTCACTCTCGGAGGCGTATCCACGATCGCCGCCGCCGACCTCAATGGCGATGGCCTCTTTGATCTGGTCTTCGGAAAAAGCAACGGCCGGATCGCGGTCGCTCTCAATACCGGGACAAAGGAGCAGCCGAAATTTTCTGCTCCCGTCGAGATTATTAGCGAGGCCAAGGCACCCATGGTTAATGCTCCTGCGAACTGGATCTGCGACGTCGGCCTGACCCGTGGGAATTTCTACGCCTACGTCTCAGCGGTCGGCGATGCCGAAGACCCCGAAGCAAAGCCTCCCGCAGGCCCGCACTGCCTCAAAATAGGCTACCAGCCATCTCCGAATAAAGTCATGCCGCCCCCGAAAACTTATTCTCCTCCGGCCCCTGGTTGGGACCGGAAGCTTGCCCACACCGGGTGGATACAGCAGACGTTCGGATCACCGGCAAACCTGTTTCGGCTCCAGTACCCTGATAATCCGGGTCAAATCAACAAGTTTGCGCTCAAGACAAAAACCCCATATACCTTCTCCTTGCGGATGAAAGGCAACGGGGTGTCCGATGCGACCATCACCTTCAACTACCACGTTCGAAAATATCTTTCCGAAAGCAAGCAGATCCATGGGGACCGCGGCACGGTGGTTCTCCAGGAGAACTACCGCGAGGAGTGGCAGCATGAGATCATCAAGTTCACGCCGGGGGCCACCTGGGGAGAGGTGAAGAAACAGTTCTCGCTGAAATTTAAAGACAAAGACCTCGATGACGTCAAGCAGGTGGAACCGGGCCATTGGTTCATCACCATCTCCTTCGACCTCGTCCCCGCGGTCGGCACGCTTTACCTCGACGACATCAGCCTGATGGAGAAGTGATCTAATTCCCTTTCCTTATGCGACCAGACAAGTTCACCGCCAAGATGCAGGAGGCGCTGAATGCAGCGCTTGATCTCGCATCAAAAAACGACAATCCCGAAATCACGTGCGAGCATTTTGTGCTGGCTCTGCTTGGGCAGGCTGAAGGCTTGGCCCGGCCGATTTTGGAAAAGCTCGGGGTTTCGATCCCGTCGCTGGAGTCTCGTTTACGCGAAAAACTTGCAGGGATTGCGAAGGTGAGGGGGGGCACGCAGCCGATCTTCTCAAACGAGCTCCGCAAAACGCTCGATGCCAGCGAGGAGGAGATGGCGAAGCTCAAAGACGAGTTTTTGAGCGCAGAACACTTTCTTGTCGCGCTCCTCGGCACCGGCTCGGCTGCTGCCAAGCTCTTAAAAGAAAGCGGCGTGACGCGCGACCGGCTTCTGAAGGCGCTTGTCGAGATTCGGGGCAACCAGCGGGTTACCGACCAGGATCCCGAAGGCAAATACCAGACGCTCGAGAAATACGGCCGCGATCTGACCGAGCTCGCGCGCAAGGGAAAGATTGACCCGGTGATCGGCCGCGATGAGGAGATCCGCCGGACGATGCAGGTGCTCTCCCGCCGCACGAAGAACAACCCGGTTCTCATCGGTGAGCCGGGCGTTGGCAAGACCGCGATTGTCGAGGGCCTTGCCCGCCGGATCGTGAGCGGAGATGTCCCCGAGTCGCTGAAGAATAAGCGTATCGTCGCGATGGATATCGGGGCGATGGTCGCTGGCGCCAAATTCCGTGGCGAATTTGAAGACCGGCTTAAGGCATTTCTCAAAGAGGTGACGGCTAGCGAAGGCCAAGTGATCCTCTTCATCGATGAGCTACACACGATTGTTGGCGCCGGCGCGGCCGAGGGCTCGATGGATGCCTCGAACCTCCTCAAGCCTCAGCTGGCCCGCGGCGAGCTCCGCACGATCGGGGCGACGACGCTCGACGAGTATCGGAAATATATCGAAAAGGATGCCGCGCTCGAACGCCGCTTTCAGCCGGTCATGGTCAAGGAGCCGAGCGTTGAGGACACAATCGCCATCCTGCGCGGCCTCCGGGAACGCTACGAGGTCCACCACGGAGTGCGCATTCTCGACTCGGCACTCATCGCGGCAGCCGTGCTCAGCCACCGCTATATCAGCGACCGCTTCCTGCCCGACAAGGCTGTCGACCTCATCGATGAGGCTGCCTCGCGGCTCAAAATCGAACTGGAATCGATGCCGACTGAGATCGATCAGCTCGAACGCCAGATCATGCAGCTCGAGATGGAGCGTCAGGCGCTCAAAAAGGAAAAGGACGCTGCAAGCAAAGAACGGCTTTCGAAGCTCGAAAAAGAGCTCGCCGATATCAAGGAAAACTCTGCGCAGCTCAAGGCCCGGTGGCTCAAGGAAAAGGAGGAGATCGGCAAGTCGCAAAAGGTGGCGGAACAGATCGAACACCTCCGCGCCGAGCTCGAGCAGGCCCAGCGAAAAGGCGATCTCCAGCGCGCCAGCGAAATCCAATACGGCAAGCTTCCCGAGCTCGAACGGACCCTCCACAAAATGGAGAGCGAACCGGCCGATGGAAATAAAAAGCAGCCTTCCGGCGATGCTCCGATAGGTGCCAGGCTCCTGCGTGAAGAAGTCACCGAGGAGGATATCGCAAAGGTGGTCGCCAACTGGACCGGGATTCCTGTCTCCCGTCTCCAAGAGGGGGAGCGTGCCAAACTTGTGAAGATGGAGGAACGCCTCATGGAACGCGTCGTCGGTCAGCAGCAGGCGATCAAGGCGGTCTCAAACGCAGTCCGCCGCGCGCGCGCCGGGCTCCAGGACGAAAATCGTCCGATCGGTTCGTTTCTCTTTCTCGGCCCGACGGGCGTCGGGAAGACCGAGCTCTCAAAAGCTCTTGCGGAATTTCTTTTTGACGACGAGGGCGCGATCATCCGGCTCGACATGTCGGAGTATATGGAGAAGCACACCGTCTCCCGGCTGATCGGCGCACCCCCCGGCTATGTTGGCTACGAGGAGGGGGGACAGCTCAGCGAAGCGGTCCGTCGCAAGCCCTACTGCGTTGTCCTTTTTGATGAGGTCGAGAAGGCCCATCAAGATGTTTTTAATGTCCTTCTCCAGGTGCTCGACGATGGCCGCATCACCGACGGACAGGGACGCACGGTCGATTTCAAAAACACGGTCATCATCCTCACGTCAAACATCGGCAGCCAGTATATCATGGAGGATCTTGACAAGGAGGAACGCAACCGCCGGGTGCAGGAAGCGCTTCGCGGGCATTTCCGCCCGGAGTTCCTCAACCGGATCGACGAGATCATCATCTTCGACCGGCTCGACGAAAAGCAGATCACCCACATCGTGGATATCCAGCTCCGACGCCTCCTCGGCCGCCTTGCAAAGCAAAATATCACGCTCGCGCTTGACGCCTCGGCAAAGAAATTCCTCGCCAGCGAGGGCTACGATCCCGCTTACGGTGCGCGTCCGCTCAAGCGTGTGATCCAGAAAGAAATTCTCGATCCCTTGAGCCTCGAGATTCTCGACGGCCGCTTTTCCGAGGGCGATAAAATCCGTGCGACGGCAGCGGATGGCCACCTCGTTTTTAAAAAATAGGAGCAGCAGGAGGGAAGAGGTTTCACGCGGAGGCGCTGAGAGCGCGGAGGAAGAGAAGGCGGCGTCAGAGTCCATTCGTTTTCCTGTGAGCAGCGTATCGGGAAGGCATGGCAGCCATCTCTGTGGGAGTGGAGGCGCGAGGAAAAGAGGCTTCACGCGAAAGCACGCAGTTCCTTGCCCTTCGCGATTTTTACTTCCTCTTCCCTCCGCGCCCTCTGCGCCTCTGCGTGAGCCAGTCTTTTATCTTTCCACAAACCCCGGCGGGAGCTCGGGGACGGTTGAGACATCGTCGAGGATATTCATAGTGCGCGAGCTTTCGATGATGCCCCGATAGAAGAGGGCCGAGGGGCGCAGCAGCCGCTGCTTGGTGAGCCAATCCATCTTGGACATTCCGAACGGGGCCTTGTAGCCGTGGTGCCACTCGTAGTTGTCCACCAGCGTCCACACAAAATACCCGCGCACGTCCATGCCGTCCTGGATGGCCTCCTTGACCTCGAGCATGTGGTTGAAAAGGTAGCGCACGCGCTTGATGTCCTTTACTGTTGCGATCCCGTTTTCGGTGATGACGACCGGTTTCCCATAGCGCTTCTGCACGTTGCGGATCTGCTTGTAGAGCGAGCGCGGCTGGATGATCCACCCGAGGAGGCTGTAGTTGCGGCCCCGGCGGGCCTTGAGCGCGAGGAGGGCGGTGAAGTCCGGGTACTCGGTGTAGTAGTAGTTGAACCCGATGAGGTCGCAGACATCAAACGTGCGGTCGAGGTGCGTGTAGTTAATCCGCTGCATGAGGTTGTAATAGGCCCCGGTCGGATCAAGAAGCGCATGTTCCCAGTAGGGGAGGGCTTCGATGCTGAGGATGAGCGCGTCCTTGCGGTTCTTGCGCACGATTTCGGCCGCCTTGCGGAACCCCCAGACGCTTTCATCGAGCGCGGTGGCATGGCCCACAAAATCCAGAAGGTGGCCGGGTGGCCATGTCGCGCTGATGTAGCCGAGGGCAAGGTCGCCGTTCGGTTCGTTCTGAGGCGCGAACGTCCGCACGTAAGGAGCCATCGCCTTTGTCACTTTGTCGACGTAGCTCGGCCAGCGTTCGCGGTAGAGCGGATGCGTCCACCGGGATTTGTTGCTGTTTTTCTGATCGACCATCCACGATGGGAACGTGAAGTGCCAGAGCGTGACGACCGGCTCGATTCCTGCCGCTTTGAGCTGGCGCGCCATATCGACATAGTGCCGCAGGGCCTCCTCGTTATAGCGCCCAGGCTCGGGCTCGATGCGCGCCCACTCGATGCCGAATCGGTAATGGTTGACCCCGATCTTTTTGAGAGCCTCCAAATCGCGATCAAAATGCGTCCAGCTGAATGTCCCGTTATCTCCCTTTGGCGGAACCCGCTTCGCTTTCGCAAAGAGATCCCAGTCGGTTTCAAAATAATTTGGAGTCCCAGGCTTTTCCGCGCGGTCCTCATTTTGGAACGAGCTGGTTGCGATCCCCCACCAGAAAGGCCCTGTCGCAGGCTTCGCCGAAAGGTTCGTCCTCACGATCCTCGGTGTCGGCGGCGGAGTGATGCATCCCGACAGCAAGACGCAAATCAGACCGGCAGCCAAAAACTTTAGAAATCTCATGCGCCGCTTTCTGACAGGCTAGGCGGCATCAGGCGAGCCGAATCACTCAGCCAACTACGCGTCCGGGCGTGGCGAGGCTCCGTTCGATGCCCATGTGGCAGACGGTCTCAGCCATGGAGGAGCTGACGATGTTGACGTTCAGATCGTGGAGAATTCCGTCCTGCAAGCCGTAGATGAGGCCGTGGATGGCGAGCGGTTGTCCTTTGTGCCATGCGCCGCGGACCGGGGCCGAGCGGCAGAGGTTGCGGACCTGAGTGATCACGTTGAGCTCGCAGACTTTGTCGCTTGAGGCGCAGCCGGGCGGCAGGGCCTTGAGCGCATCCCGGTGGATCTCGTAGAGCTCGTTGATCGGCGAGAGCCAGTTGGTCACGATCCCGATATCGATCTCGTCCAATGCCGCCGTCACTCCACCGCATCCGTAGTGTCCGCAGACGATGATGTGGCGGATGCGCAAGATCTCGACGGCGCACTGGATGACTGAAAGGCAATTGAAGTCGGTTAGCGAAATCAGGTTGGCCACATTGCGGTGGACGAAGACCTCGCCGGCAGGGAGGCCGATAATCTCATTCGCTGGCACCCGGCTGTCCGAGCACCCGATCCAGAGAAATTCCGGAACTTGGGCGTGCGCGAGCTTTTCAAAAAAGCGAGGATCGTCTTCGAGCTGGCGAGCTGCCCACTCGCGGTTGTGGCTGAAGATTTTTAGCAGATCGTTGCGGGCGTCTTTCGTCATGTCGTCAGCCTTAGCCTGGAGGCCAGGCGAGCGGTCGCCCTCCGAGGATGTGGACATGGAGGTGGGGCACGGATTCGCCAGCATCGGGGCCGTTGTTGATCACGAGGCGGTAGCCGGATTCTTCGAGCCCTTCCTCTCTCGCGACTGCCGCGGCAGTGAGAAGGAGGTGTCCGAGCAGGGCGCGGTCGGCTTCTGTGGCCCTGCCGATACGCTCGACCGGCTTTTTGGGAATGACGAGAATATGCGCGGGAGCCGCCGGCGCAATATCGCGGATGGCGATGCAAAGGTCGTCTTCGTGAACAATCCCGACAGGGATTTGCCGGGCAATGATTTTTTCAAAGAGGGTCATGTGAGCTGGAGTGTCAGATCGTTGGAGCGGCTGTTCAGCTCCACTTCGCCCCGGACGAAAATCACGATCTCACCGAGCAGCGCCGTGCATTCGCTGCTCCAGTTTTTTGCCGAGCGGAGCATTTTGACGCAGAGGTGGAGGTCGGAGAGTTCGATCTGGACGGTCGGCGGGGCGATCGCTTCGCGCAAGCGCTTGCGGAGGATTTCGAAAAAAGCAATCTCGTAGCCATGGCCTGCCTCGCTTGCGATCTCGGCGAGAGAAATCCTCGCCGGCGGAGGCATCGTCTGGAAAAACCTGGCGACGTCGGCGTAGCCGATGACCTGCAGCACAGACTGAACGGCCTTTTCGAGCCGGCAGATCGTCACGACGTTTTCGTCAAAATCCTGCTTCAGGTAGCTGGCGACGCTTTCGGTGACATGGTCGGCAAGCCACCACTTCTTGTACCCCGCTGTCTGCGCCGCTCGAACGAGCGCGGACGAAAGCCAGCCGCGCTCGAAATTCATGATCCGGCCGTCGTTAAAGCGGACAAGCGGCAGGCTATCGCGAAGGGCAATCATGCTTTGAATAGCTCGGTTTGGGCCGGAGTCCGCCGGGCGCGCTTTTCAAGGGAATGGATCTCGTCAAGGAAATCGCCGATTTCTTGGAACTGGCGGTAAACGGACGCATAGCGCACGTAGGCCACCGGATCCAGAACGCGTAACTTTTCCATCACCTGCGCGCCAATCGAGCGCGTGGAAACCTCGCGTTCCTGCATCGATTCCAAATTTTGAATAATCTCGTCGGCTGAGCGGTTCATGTCTTCGATCCCGATCGGTCGCTTTTCGCAGGCCTTGGCGATGCTGCCCAGTAATTTCTGCCGGTCGAATGGCTCATGGCGTCCGTCCCGCTTGATGACCCGCATTTCCAATCGCTCGATCTGCTCGTAGGTGGTAAAGCGTACCTCGCAGCCCAGACATTCGCGGCGTCGGCGGATGCTTTCACCGTCTTTTGACAGCCTCGAATCGATAACTTTGTCTTCTAACGAGCCGCACTTCGGGCAACGCATATTGTCTGCAAACGGGTGATTTCGAACACTTCGACACAACATCTAGGGAGGGCAAAGGGAGGTCAATGCTTTTTGCAAAAAAACCGGAAAGCGCAGCCAATCTGGCGCGCCTGCCAGAAAGCGGCCCTGCGCCCTGAATCGCAAACGGCACGACTCGGGTATCGACGTTTGGGATTTTCTCTGTTCTTTTGTTCAGAGCAAAACGATTTTTTTGACCGGCCTTTTTCAATCACATTTTCAGTTCTACTTCGCTGCCTGGGGAGGCGAGTAAAGGGCGGTCGTCTCTAGTATGTGGATTGTCATCCTTGCTCTTCGACGGCCCTACACCTTCACGGTGATGGCGATGCTGATCATCTTGATGGGCGTGGTGACGGTCATGCGGATGGCGACGGACATTTTTCCAAGCATCGATATTCCGGTGGTGAGCATCATTTGGACTTATTCGGGCGTGGCTCCGGAGGAGATGGAGAAGCGGTTTGTGACCGTCTGCGAGCGGGGGCTGACGACGACCGTAAACAACATCGAGCACATCGAGTCGCAATCCTACAACGGAGTCGCTGTCATCAAGGTCTTTTTCCACGAGGGGTCCAGGGTGGAGGCGGGCGTGGCCCAGGTCACCTCGATCTGCCAGACGCTGCTGCGCATCATGCCCCCCGGGACGACGCCCCCCATGATCATCCAGTACAGCGCGTCAAACGTCCCGATCCTACAGGTGGGGATCAGCAGCAAGTCTCTCTCCGAGCAGCAGCTTTACGACTACGGGCTGAACTTCATCCGCACGCAGCTTGCGACCGTTCAGGGGGCGCAGGTTCCGATGCCCTATGGAGGCAAGTCGAGGCAGATCATGGTCGATATTGATCTGCAAAAGCTGTATGCCAAGGGCCTCTCGCCCGCAGACGTCAGCAACGCGCTCAACGCGCAGAACGTGATCCTCCCCGCAGGCACTCTCAAGATGAGCGATCGGGAGTATAACGTTCGCACAAACAGCAGCCCGGAGGTGCTGGAGGTGCTGAACGACCTTCCTATCAAACAGGTCAACGGCGCGATGATTTTCATCCGCGACGTGGCGAATGTTCATGACGGCTATGCGGTGCAGACAAATGTGGTGCTGCAAAATCGCATCCGCTCGGCGCTGCTGACGGTGCTGAAAAGCGGGGACGCCTCGACGCTCGACATCGTCAGGCGGGTGAAGGCCGCGCTGCCAAAGATTAAGGCGACCCTGCCGCCTGAGCTCGATCTCACGCAGCTTTTCGACCAGTCGATCTTCGTGCGCGCGACGATCAATGGCGTGCTGAAAGAAGGCGCGCTCGCCGCCTGCCTCACCGCGCTGATGATCCTCCTCTTTCTGGGAAGCTGGCGGAGCACGGTGGTCGTGGCCACATCGATCCCTCTCGCGATATTTTCTTCGATCATCATCATGTCGGCCTTGGGGCAGACGCTGAATATCATGACGCTCGGCGGGCTGGCGCTGGCGGTCGGGATCCTGGTGGACGACGCGACGGTAGAGGTAGAAAATATCCACCGGAACCTGTCGCTGCACAAGCCGATGGTGCGGGCGATCCTCGACGGCGCGCAGCAGATCGCCGTTCCGGCGTTCGTCTCGACGCTCTGCATCTGCATCGTCTTCGTGCCGGTGTTCTTTTTAAACGGCGTTGCGAAGTATCTCTTCCAACCGATGGCCATGGCGGTGATCTTTGCGATGCTGGCCTCGTATTTTCTCTCGCGGACGGTCGTTCCAACGATGGTGAAATTCCTCCTCAAAGAACACGAGCACGAAGCGGTCGATGACCACGCTTCGCTCTTCGGACGCATCCACGACCGCTTCAACCTTGGCTTTGAAAAGCTGCGCGCGCTTTATACCGGGGCCTTGCGCTGGGCGCTCGACCATCGCAAAGCGGCTTTCCTGTCGATGGGCGGGCTGATGCTCGTTTCGCTTTGCGCGGTGCCGTTCATCGGGCGCGACTTTTTTCCCTCCGTCGATGCGGGACAGATTCGGCTCCATGTGCGGGCCCCTGCGGGAACGCGTCTGGAGGCGACCGCCGACCGCTTTTTCAAGGTCGGGCTTGCGGTTCGCGAGGTGATTCCTGCGAAGGAAATCAAAGACGTGATCGCAAATATTGGCCTGCCAGCGAACGGCATGAACCTGGCATTCAGCGACAGCGCGACGATCAGCGCGGCAGATGGCGAGCTCCTCATTGCCCTCAATCCCGAAAACCACAGGCCGATCGCCGATACCATGCGGGCGCTGCGAATCAAATTGCATCACGATTTTCCCGACATGAGCTTTTACTTTGCGGCGCCGGATATCGTCAGTCAGATTCTGAACTTTGGCATTCCGGCGCCGATCGACATCCAGGTGACCGGACGCGATCCGAAAAACTACGCGCTAGCGAAAGAGATCGAGCGGGAGGTGGCAAAGATTTTGGGCGCCGCAGACGTGCATGTCCACCAGGTGGTGAACGGCCCGGAGCTGCGGGTCAACGTCGACCGCACGCGCGCCGGGCAGATCGGCCTCACCCAGCAGAACGTGGCGAGCACGATGCTCATCTCGCTCAGCTCAAGCGGGCAGGCCGCGCCGAACTACTGGCTGAATTTTCAGAACGGCGTGAACTACGCTGTGGCCGTCCAGACCCCGCAGTACAATATGGACTCGCTGCAGCAGCTGAAAAATACTCCGATCTCCTCCTCTGGAAATGCCACCATGCAGCTGCTGAGCAACCTTGCCACCATCGAGCGCCGCGAGACTCCGGTCATCATCAACCACTACAATGTCCAGCCCGTGTACGACATCCTCGCTTCGGTGCAGGATCGCGATCTCGGCGGCGTCGCGGATGATGTGCAGACGGTGCTCAACAGGTTCGATCCGAAGCCGCACTGGGTCCGCAGCTGCGCGAGCTCGCTCGGATTCGTGGGGCTGCTGGACAAGTTCCATCTCTTCGAGACGCCGCCGTCGAAGCTCCCGCGTGGCACGACCCTCTCGGTGCGCGGCCAGGTCGACAGCATGAATAAGTCGTTCGCCGGGCTGGCGGCCGGAATCGCCTTTGCCATCGTGCTTGTCTATTTCCTGCTGGTGGTAAATTTCCAATCGTGGACAGATCCCTTCATCATCATCATGGCGCTGCCCGGCGCGATGTGCGGGATCATCTGGATGCTGCTCGTGAGCGGCACGACGCTGAATGTGCCGTCGCTCATGGGCGCGATCATGGCGATCGGTGTTGGGACGGCAAACAGCATCCTCATGGTGACTTTCGCCAACGACGAGCGGCGCGCCGGCAAAAATGCGATGGAGGCGGCGCTTTCGGCGGGATACACGCGATTGCGCCCCGTGCTGATGACCGCGCTGGCGATGATTATCGGCATGCTGCCCATGTCGCTGGGGCTGGGCGAGGGGGGCGAGCAAAATGCCCCGCTGGGCCGGGCGGTGATCGGCGGTCTGATCCTGGCGACTTTTGCAACGTTGCTTTTTGTTCCTGTGGTCTACAGCATCTTGCGACGCAGAGAGTTTGCCGAAGATGCCGATGCCAAATTTGAACGCGAATCCGCAGCAACAAAAGCATGAGCGCCCCGCCCACATCGTCTCCCGAAATCAGAAGAAACTTGCAGCCGCCCCAGCGCAGCATCGCAATCTGGGGTCCGCTTCTTGCGGTCACTCTTCTTGCCTTGCTGGTTACGATCATCGGCTGGCGGCATATCATGGTGCACCACGAGCTCGAAAGGAGCTCAAAATCCGAAGCGCAGACTTTTGTGGACGTGGTTCATGTGGCGCGCGATGACAAGCTCCATGAGCTAATCCTGCCGGGGAGCATCCAGGCATTCATCGAGGCCAAGCTCTATGCGCGGACCAACGGATACATCAAGGCCTGGCATACCGACATCGGAACCAAGGTGAAACAAGGCCAGCTTCTCGCCGAGATCGAGGCGCCCGATGTGGATGCCCAGCTGCGGCAGGCGACAGCGAGCCTTGCCCAAGCTCGCGCCAGCCTTGAGATCGCACGGCTGACCTTCACCCGCCAGAAGACGCTGCAGCAAAAAAGCGTGACCAGCCAGCAGGAGCTTGATCAGAGCCGGACGAACCTGGAAGCGCAGGAGGCCGCCGTAAAGGCCGGGGAGGCCAACCTGCAAAACTTGCAGGTCCAGCAGAACTTCCAGAAAATTACGGCACCATTCACCGGCACCGTGACCAACCGGTATGTCGATATCGGCGCGCTGGTTTCTGCCGGAAGCTCAGCGACGGGAACAACGCTCTTCGCCCTTCAACAAATCGATCCGTTGCGCATCTATGTCTATGTGCCGCAGGCAGACGCCCGTTCGATCCAGGAAGGGATGAAAGCGAGGGTCCTGGTTCAGGAGCTCCCAGGCCAGAACTTCGAAGGCGCCGTTGTCCGCACCGCAGGCGCGATCGACCCGACCTCGCGCACGCTTCTCACCGAGGTCGATGTGAGGAATCCGGACGGAAAACTTTATGCCGGGATGTATGGCCAGGTGAAATTTGCGCTGAAGTCCGAGTTTCCGCTGATCCTGCTGCCCGCAAATGCGTTTACATTTCATACCGCCGGCCCGCAGGTCGCAGTGGTCACAAAAGAAAACCTCATCCACTGGCAGGATGTGAAAGTCGGCCGCGATTTCGGTGCGAATCTTGAGCTGACGGCGGGGCTGGAAGAAAATGCAACCGTGGTCATCAATCCCGCCGACGATCTGCGAGAGGGAACCGCAGTCCATGTGAATCCAGGAAAGCCGCGATGAAATCATTCCGGATCAAGATCCGGATCGTGGCGGGAATCGTATTTGCGGGACTTGCTCTGGTGGGATCTTCTGGACCGCCGGTCCACGGTCATCTGGCGTTTCTGGCGGCTTAGCCGGAGCTTCGCAATCTCTTCATCCAATTTGAGAAACCCCGCGAATCTCGCCGAGTCCAACTTTCCATCTGCCATCGCGTCCCCGATCGCGCAGCCCGCAAAGCGGCCGTGCCTGCAATTGTCAAATTTGCATTGGCCTGCGAGCTCCTCGATATCGGCGAACCGCTCGCGCAAGGTCGTCTCATCCGTCCACATGTGAACTTCGCGGATGCCCGGGTTATCGATGATGATCCCGCCCTGGCGCAACACCATGAGCTCGCGTGCGGTCGTCGTGTGCCTCCCTTTGCCGGTATTTGCATTCACCTCATCCGTCCACTGGTATTCGCCGCCGAGAAGATGGTTGATCACCGACGATTTCCCCGTGCCGCTCGAGCCGATGAACGTGACGGAAACCCCTGGGCTCAGGCACCGGCTGAGCGGCTGCAAGCTGGCCTTTTTTACGAGGCTGGTGATATGCACCTCGGCGTCGGGGTTCAGCGCCCGAATCGCCTCTGCCGCCTTTTGGTTCTGCTCGGCAGGGAAAAGGTCGGCCTTGTTGACCAGGACCACGGCCTTTGCCCGGCTGCGGCCGATGATCGCAAAATAGCGTTCCATCCTGCGAAGGTTCAGGTCCGGTCCGGCATCGGTCACCACGACGACCACGTTAATGTTGGCGGCAATCACTTGCTCTTCGGTGCTGCGTCCCGACATTTTTCGCGAGAGGCAGGTCTGCCTTGGGAGGCGGGCGCGGATAACGTTTTCGACGTTCTCTCCGCCGACCTCAAGCGCGACCCAATCGCCAACAGCTGGCAGCTCGGCATCTGTTTCCGCGTTGTGGTAGAGCTTTCCACACATCGTGACGATCAGCTCCGTGCCATCTCCCAGCAACGCGCCATAGGTAATCTTATTGTCGCGGATCAAGCGGGCAGGCTTCCAACCTTTCTCGGCGTAAATCGAAAAATCTTCAGCAAAAGCAGCATTCCAGCCGAGATCTTCGAGGGTCATGCGATGCTCTCCCCCTCGCCGGGAGCGAGGGTGTCTTCCGCGAGCGCTTCCGCGATCAGCCCGAGAATTTCTGACCGGCCTTCGCCGAGCTTCGAGGAGCTGGTCAATATCTCAGGTGCCTCCTCGCTCACCTCCTGCATCTGGCTGACAAAGGTCTCAATGGATTTTTTCGCCGCAGAGTCGGAGAGCTTGTCGGTCTTCGTAAAAAGAAGAACAAAAGGAAGGCCGCATCCGACCATCCAGCTGAGAAACTCGAGGTCCATCTTCTGCGGGGGGAGCCGGGAATCGATCAATACGAAGGTGCCCACAAGATTCGGTCGGTTCTGCAGGTAATCCGCGACAAACGCACTGAACTTGCTGCGATCTTTCCTGCCCACCTTCGCATAGCCGTAGCCGGGCAGATCGACCAAGCTCCATGTATTATTGATCGTGAAAAAGTTGATCAACCTGGTTTTCCCAGGTGTTCCAGAGACTTTTGCCAGATCTTTCTGCCCGGTCAGCATGTTGATGATTGAAGATTTTCCGACGTTAGATCGCCCGATAAAGGCAAACTCCAGCCGGTCGGAGGTCGGACAGGACGCCAGATCGGGCGCGCTGGCCTCAAAGGTCGCAGTACGGATTTTCATCGGTCTTCGTTTTCTACGAAATAGTCGGCGCTGGCATTGTTCATTTCTCAGATATGTAACATGGACCTGCGCCACACGGGAGAGCAATATTCGCTCGGAAAGAGAGTAAATAGCTTGACCAGCTCGCGGAATGATGTATGATGCCGTCATCATGAGAACTATTGTCGATTTGCCACTTGAGCAAGTGCGGAGTCTCGATTTGTGGTGTCAGCGGGAACACATCTCCCGGGCAGAGGGGGTTCGGCGCGCATTAAACAGTCTACTCTCCAGCCAGCAGGCGAATCCACGGGCGGAGGCTTTTGGCGCTTGGTCTGGGAAGAAACTTGAAAGCAGGCACTATGTCGAGACGCTCCGCAGTGAGTGGGGAAAATGAAAGCGGTCATCGACAGCGATGTGCTCATTGATTTCCTTCAAGGGGATTTACGGGCATCTGATGAGATGGCACGATACGACAACCTTTGTTACTCGGTCATTTCCTGGATGGAACTCATGTGCGGAGCTGACACGGAACAGGAAACGGCGGCAGCCATGGGACTGTTCAATTCCATGCAAAGAGTCGAACTCTCAGTGCAAGTCTCGCAAACCGCAGTCAAGGCGAGAAAAAAACACCGGCTCAAACTTCCCGATGCAATCATCTGGGCCACGGCAGATAGCGAAGGCTGTATCTTGGTCACAAGGAATGCCAAGGATTTTGACAAGAATCATCCGATGATCAGGATTCCCTACTGAACCTGTGAGCCGGAGTTGTAGGGACGTGCGTCGCGGTCAAGCTTTCCGCCAGCAATCCGTCGTATGGTCGTCCACCAGCCCGACGGCCTGCATGAAGGCGTAACAGATCGTGCTGCCGCGGAATTTGAAGCCGCGCGCGCCCATGTCCTTGCTCATGGCGTCGGAAAGCGGGGAGGTTGCGGGGATGTCGCCGGGCGTTTTCGGCAGGTTCACTACCGTCCTTCCATCCACGATGCTCCAGACATAGCGGTCGAAGGAACCAAACGCCTTCCGGATCTCCCGGAACCGGTTTGCGTTGTTGACCGCCGCTTCGATCTTCAGCCGGTTGCGAATGATCCCCGCGTCGCCCATCAATGACTCCACCTTTTTGGCGCCAAACTTCGCCACCTTGTCCGCGTCAAAATCCGCGAACGCCTTCCGGAAGTTTTCCCGTTTTTTGAGCACGATGTGCCAGCTCAGCCCCGCTTGGAAACTTTCCAGCACGAGAAACTCGAAGAGAAGTCTGTCGTCATGAACCGGACGCCCCCATTCCTCGTCGTGGTAGCGAATATAAAGCGCGTCTTTCAAGCACCACGCGCAACGCGGTTTTTCCTTTGTGGCAGTTGTCATTCTCTTTTTTGTGGATTTAAAAACGGAGGGCGGTGCTTTCGAACACAACCACTTTTTCGCATGCGCCGCAAGGATGCGACCGATTCTTCGTTGGTGTTGATCATCCGATTCCGCGGCGCGAGGCTTTCTTCTGTTGCAATGCGTGGCAAACCAGCGAAACTGGAGGGCAACAAGAGTTTATTATGGCCAAAGGAAACAACAGTAAGAGAAAAGAAGTCAAGAAGCCGAAAAAGGAGAAGCCAAAGCCCGCGCCGCCGGTTTCCCGTCGGGCATCCTGACGGCGCCGATGCGGAATGCGCTGCTGCCAGCCGAGCCGAACTGGACGGCTGGATCTTTCGTGTTGTTTGAGATTCTCACCATAGCTGGAGCTGGCCGGAGGGCATAGATGGCCACGCCGCCCACGCATCCGCGTGATCCTCTGCATGGCGTCACGCTTGAGAGTATCCTCCAGCAGCTCCTCGAGCAATATGGCTGGGCCGAGATGGGATGGCGCATCCCGATCCGCTGTTTCCAATATGATCCGAGCATCAAGTCGAGCCTGAAGTTTTTGCGCAAAACTCCCTGGGCGCGCGCGAAA
>Ga0194063_10000754_pt1 | contig 22673 bp, 20 predicted proteins | sample SepL3720m_MetaG_FD_155459 | JGI IMG/M metagenome (GOLD analysis project Ga0194063, IMG submission 155459) | Anoxic zone freshwater microbial communities from boreal shield lake in IISD Experimental Lakes Area, Ontario, Canada - Sep2016-L373-20m | ecosystem: Environmental > Aquatic > Freshwater...
GCATTGAACCGATAATCAAATCATGATGAAAAAAATATTTTTAGCTATACAATTTTTATTGCTGTTGCAGTGTGCCTCCATTGCACAACCCATCTTTATTGATAAAGCACAGATAGAATTTGAAGTAAAATCAAATAACCATAAAAGTTTTGACAGCTGGTTTAGTAATAGTGAATCTGAATCTAGCTGGCAGGAAAATTATAAGAGTAATGTTAGCAAATACACCGTGACCTACTACAATTATTTGTTTAGCAATAATAAAAGTATTTATAGCTTCACCAAACTCGATGAAAAGAATAAGTCGCAATGGGACAATGACATAAATTATGAAGGCAATATTTGGTATTTAGACCACAATACTGGCACTGCAGCATATAAAAGAAATTTCTGGGACGATGAGTTCAATTTTACAGATAGTATCAAAGATATATCCTGGAAGCTAGTCCCTACCGAAAGTAGGATCATTGCTGGTTTCAATTGCAGAAAAGCATACACAGTATTATTCGACAGTGTATATGTATTTGCATTTTATACAGATGAAATTACTATTTCGGGCGGACCTTGCGGATTGCATGGATTACCGGGTATGATTTTAGGCGTTACCGTACCAAGAATGTTTTCGAGTTGGATAGCCACTAAAGTGAATATCATTAATGTGGATGAAAAAAAGATTGTAAGTCCGGCTGATAAAAAAAGTAAAAACAGGGAAGAAATATTAAAGAAGTTTATGAAAAAAGCCAGTGAGGATGGCAGGTGGATACAACCGAGCATTTGGAATCTTTTTCTATAGAACTTAATTTTTTACAATAAAAAACCCCCGCAACTATTTCATTGCGGGGATTTTATTTTTTCAACTAATTATTTCAATAATTCAAATGCTACTGCTTTATAAGTGCCCAATTTAAAATCGTTTAGGTTGGCAGCTTCTTTGGTAACGATGTTTTTATACTGGCTAAATCCCTTGGTTCTTTCTACAAACCTCGCCAGTTTAATATTTTTTTCTACTTTACTGGTATTCATCACCACCATCACTGTTTGTTTATCATCGTAACGGAAATAAACATATACTCCGTCTTCTGGTGCAAACTGCATGAATTTACCCGTAGTTAATGCAGAGGAAGATTTACGGAAATTAGCCAATCGAGCCACTTGTTGATAAATCATTTCATCTTTTTCAGTTCTGCCAGCCGCGGTAAATTTATTCACTTTATCGCCTTCCCATCCACCGGGGAAATCCAATCTTACCAGGCCGTCGTTCGGGTAGGTGGTACCGGTAGTTGCAAATTCACTGGTATAATACCATTGTGGTATGCCACGGCAAGTCAGGAGCCAGGTGATGGAAGAAAGATATTTATTCATGTCCTCATTCACTACCGAATAAAAACGTGCCAAGTCATGATTGTCTAAAAATATTACGTTGGTAGTGGGGTCTTTGTATAAAAAGTCTTGTGCCAAAACAGTGTACATATTATTAATGCCATCTGTCCAACCAAAATCGCGATTCATTGCATCGCCAATTGCCCAAAGTGTTTGAAAATCGGTGGCCCCTTTCATATTGCTTTTAAATGACAGGTTCAAATTATTTTCAGTAACATAGGCCTGGTTGGGAACCCCATGTACAAAGGTTTCGCCAAATAGGGAAATCTTTGGAAAATCATTATACAGTGCTTGGTTGCAACGATTCATAAAAGGCAGGTCATTGTAGTAATAAGTATCAATCCTCCATCCATCAATACCAAATTCTTCTACTGTCCAGATTGCATGCTGTATAAGATAATTAGCTACAAATGGATTATCCTGATTCATGTCGGGCATTTCAGTAGTGAACCAACCATCGGCCATTATTTTTTTATCTGCGTTACTTGCATTGGGATCAAAGATGGCTTGATCTTTATAATTGGTTTGGGTGTAGGTAGGCCATTGATGCAACCAATCTTTCATGGGAGGATCCAACACAGTGAAATGATAACGACCTACGTGATTGTATACTGCATCCTGAATCATTTTCATTCCTCTGCTATGCATGGCATCAATCAATGCTTGGTAGGCTTTCTCACCGCCAATGCGATCGTCGATTTTGTAATGATTGGTAAAAGCGTATCCATGTTCAGTACGGTTGGGCATGTCATTTTCTAGTACAGGATTCAACCAAACGGCAGTTACCCCTAAATCCTGTAAATAATCCAGATGGTTTTGAACGCCCTTAAGGTCGCCGCCATGTCGGTTAAATACTGTATCTCTGTTCAAGCTTTGATCGCGCATACCCGGTACTTTGTCATTGGAAGGGTCGCCGTTACTAAATCGATCTGGCATGATGAGGTACATAAAATCTTTACTCGTTACACCTTGCGCATAGGCGGTACCGTTACCTTTACGTCTAGGTTTTATTTGAAAATCGATGGCAGTGGCCGCTTTAAAATTAGCAGGGACAATTTTTAGTGTCCCGGGCTGGGTGTTGGCAGCTATACTAATATCCAAAAAAACATAGTTTTTATTTTCCACTTTGGATATCTTATTCAATTTAACACCAGGATAGTTGATACTAAATCCAGTAGCTGTACCAATGGCCTCTCCATAAAGCATCAATTGTACTTTATTCCATTTCATACCTGCCCACCAGTTGGCAGGATAGCATTGATAGGATTTGTTTTGTGCGTGTGCAAAAAAAACAAGCAAGAGAAGGCCATGAACGATTAAAAACTTTTTCATATACTATTATTTATCTTTTATTCTCAAACATAAAAATGCTGCTACTAGCATGGAGCAACCTCCCAATACAATAGAGTAGATGGCTTGATCACCAAAAAGATGCTTGGTAAAAAAGCCCAATAAAGTAGCTGCTAAAATTTGTGGGATTACAATAAAGAAATTGAAAATACCCATGTAAACGCCCATCTTATGAGCAGGTAGGGATTGCGTAAGCATAGAATAAGGCATGGATAAAATACTAGACCATGCCATACCAACACCCGCCATGCTAATAATTAATAGGTATTCATTTTTAAAAATAATATAAGAGATCAATCCAAGGCCACCTGCTATTAATGAAATCATATGCGTTTTGGGCCTTGCATATTTTTTTGCCAGCACTGGCAATAGGAAAGCGAATAGCGCTGCGAAGCCATTATAGGACCCAAACATCACCCCTACCCAATTGCCAATTTTATTATATTCTGCAGAGCTTGTATTGGTAGTGCCATAAATATGTTGCGCTAATGCGGGGGTTGAATATATCCACATAGAGAAAAGTGCGAACCAAGAAAAAAACTGCACGATGGCTAATTTTTTCATGGTATCAGGTAAAAAATTCAAGTCATCCATAATTTCCACCAATGCATTTTCACTCTTGTTTTTGTGAAATAGCGCAGCAAGCAATTGAAAAAGTCCATAAGCAGCAATACCACCTGTTAGTACATACAATTCTTTTTCTAATGGTACCGTTACCGTTGTATTATAATAATACAAACTACTGGTTAGGGCAGCCCCTAAGAGGAACCAGCGTAATCCATTTTTAAAAAAGGATTGGTAGGGGGTCTTGATATTTTTTTGTGTATCGGAAGCTTCCATTCCACCGAATGATTTCATTTCGGCAGGAGAATATTCTCTTGTTGTAAAAACAGTATAGGAAATAGCCACCATGTATACCAATGCGCCAATATAAAAGGAATAACGAACGGTATCAGGCAATACGCCATCAGGTGCCTCATTGGCAACATTCATTTTCTCCAATATAAAAGGCAATGCCGAAGAGATGACTGCTCCAATACCAATAAAAAAACTTTGCATCGCAAATCCAGAAGTGCGTTGTTCATCGGGCAACATATCGCCGACAAATGCGCGGAAGGGTTCCATGGAAATATTGATAGAAGCATCCAATATCCAAAGAAGTACAGCGGCTACCCAAAGCGCAGCTACATTAGGAAAAACCAATAATGCCAAGGAAGCAAGTATGGCACCCAACATAAAATAAGGCCTTCTTCTACCCAACTTACCTAACCATGTTTTATCACTTAAATGACCAATAATGGGTTGCATAATTAATCCCGTGAGTGGTGCTGCAATCCAAAGAATGGGTATTTCTTCAATCTTGGCGCCCAGGGTTTGAAAAATACGACTCACATTGGCATTTTGTAAACCAAATGCGAATTGTATCCCCAAGAATCCCACACTCATATTGATAATTTGAGCAAGGGTCAATGAAGGTTTTTTAGCTTTTGGTAAATCACCCAAGCTGGTTTGATCGTACTGTGACATAGCAATCGTTTAAAGGTTATCGTTAAATTGTGTAATTGTTACACATTAATAAAAGTACACTAAAAAACATCCGGTAAGGGATGTTTTTTATAATTATTATTTACAATGCAAAACCGTCTGGAATAATGGCTCCTTTTTTCAGCACTACGATGCCATCTTTAACGGCATACAAGCTATGGTCTGAATCGGTTAAATGAACGCCGCCATTGATTCTTACATCATTGCCAATTCTGCAATTTTTATCAACAATGGTATTTTTCAGATAACAACGTTCTCCTATGCCCAGTTGAGGAATGCCTTTGGCTGCATTTTGTTCAATTTCTAAAATCGTTTCATAGTAATCATTTCCCATCATGTAACTGCTTACAACGGTGGTAGCATTGCCAATCCGGCTACGGATACCAATCACACTATTTTCGATTCTACTGGCATTGATGATACATCCATCAGCAATAATTGTTTGCTCTAAAGTAGTGCCACTGATTTTAGCAGGCGGCAACATCCTTGCGCGGCTATATACAATATTTCGGTTGTCAAATAAATTGAACAAAGGAATTTCCAATGTCAATGCTAGGTTGGCTTCGAAGAAAGAATAAATATTTCCAATATCGGTCCAATAGCCGTCGTATTGATAACTTATTACTTTGTGAGTATCGATAGAAGCAGGTATGATTTCTTTCCCAAAATCGGTGGCTTCATTTTTTTTCTCTTCGAGAATTTCAAATAATAATTTTCTATTGAAAATGTAAATACCCATACTGGCCAGGTAATTTCTGCCCTGAGATTTCATCAAATCGCCGGTATCGCTTATCCATTCAGGTAAGAGTTCCTTATTAGGTTTTTCAATAAACGAAGTGATATCACCTGCTTCATTTGATTTTAAAATACCAAATTCAGGTGCTTCTCTTTCACCCACGGGAATGGTGGCGATGGTAATATCTGCATTGTTCTCAACATGGTTGTCAATCATTTTGCCAAAGTCCATTTGGTACAACTGGTCACCACTTAATATCAATACATATTCAAATTCATGATTGCGAATATGCTTTAGCGATTGTCTTACAGCATCCGCCGTGCCTTGAAACCAACCACTGTTATCAGGTGTTTGTTCTGCTGCCAGAATATCTACAAATCCACTGCTGAAGGCACTGAACTGATAGGTATTCTTGATGTGCTTGTTAAGTGAAGCGGAATTATATTGCGTCAACACAAACATTCGGTTAATATTCGAATTGATACAATTGGAAATTGGAATATCTACCAAGCGATATTTTCCTGCGATGGGTACAGCAGGTTTACTTCTTGTGGCGGTTAAGGGGTATAAGCGTGATCCTGCACCACCACCAAGGATAACAGCCACAACGGAAGTTAGTTTCATAAGAATCTGTTTATTGTAAAGAGTTGTAAAGTTCCAAATATTTTGCTGCACTTTGCTCCCAACTAGTATCTATTTTCATCATTGTTTTTCTAATGGCAGTTAAATGCTTTTTATCGTTGTACAATTCCAATCCGCGATGTATAGAATAGGTGATGTCCCATACACTGGCATGATCAAATCGAATGCCATATCCACCGGGCTCACCAAAATCAATAACTGTATCCCGCAGTCCACCAGTATTTCTTACTACTGGTACGGTACCATAGCGCATGGCATATAATTGGTTCAGTCCACAAGGTTCTACTCTACTTGGCATCAATAAAAAATCGGCACCCGCATACATTTGATGGGCGAGTTTTTCATTGTAGCCAATTTGTGCATTGTAATATCCAACCAAGGAACTGCGCATGGATTCAAATTGCTTTTCCAGTCCAGGGTCACCACTTCCCAATATTAAAAAGTTCATTCTACCATTCATATGATAGATGGCGTCGGAGATGGCTTGGGGCAAAAGTTCTGCTGATTTTTCACCCACCAATCTTCCTATAAAAACAAAAAGTGGTTTTCCAATGTCTAAACCGAAATCATCACACAATTTTTTCTTGTTCAATTTTTTCCCTTCCTCTACATCCTTAATAGAAAAATTATCTGAGATATAGCTGTCTGTAGCGGGGTCCCAAACCGCCGTATCAATTCCATTTACAATACCCCTGCACTTACCCCTTTCATATTGAAATAATTTTTCTAAGCCGTTGGCCTGTTGAGTTAGTTCTTCCATATAACTGGGACTAACGGTAGTCACTTTATCTACACATTTCACGCCGCAGGCAAGTGGGTTAATGGTTTTTTCCCAGTCCAGTTTTCCCCATTGCCAAGTATCATATGCTGGCAAATATTGTTGCTTATCCCATCCCATGGCACCCTGGTATTGACCATTGTGAATGGTAAGAACAGTACCTATATCACGTAGACGATTATACGCATAGCAATATTTCATCATAAAAGGAATCAGTGCAGCATGATGATCGTGCACATGTACTACATCGGGCTGGTGCTGCCATTTGCTTAACCAGTCGGTGACAGCAATTTGAAAAGCCGTATAGCGTTCCGTATCATCATCGTAACTATAAATTTTTTCACGGTCGAGTAACTGGGATATATCAACACAATATAAATCGAAACCTAACTTATTTGATTTTTCTTTAATAACGGTATACGTTAGGTGAAAAGGCCCCATGTCGAAAGCTCCTTTGTGAACGGTTTCCCATTCATTATCATAAAGGAATTTAGTACGATGCATGGGTGTAACTACTTTGGCTATATGACCCAGTTGACACTGATATTTTGGCAAGGCTCCCACTACATCAGCCAGGCCGCCCGCTTTAGCCATGGGATAACATTCCGCACTAACATGAAGTATTTCCATTACGATTGATTACTGGTTCAATTTACCAATCATTTTGTTTCAAACCAATTCAGGGAGAAACTTTTTTGCAGCAATTGCATTATTTATTCTATTTTCAGCCACTAAAACTTATACGACATGCCTAATGAACAAAAAGATCTAATTCCACCTGCACAACAGATTCAAACAAAATGGTCACAATTTGGCGTTTTGGTTTCTGTATTTTTTTTCTGGGGATTTGTTGCTGCCAGCAATGATGTGTTAATCCCTGTATTTAAAGAGAAATTGAACCTGACCCAGGTACAAGCCCAAATGGTTTCTTTTGCATTTTATGTAGCCTATTCTGTAGGGGCATTATTGTATTTCTTTATCAGTAAATTACTGAAACAAGATTTGCTAAATAAAATTGGATACAAAAACGGCATTAGTATTGGCTTAATTATTTCTGCTATTGGAACCCTGCTTTTCATTCCTGCAGCAAGTGCCGAATCATTTCCATTATTCATTTCTGGTTTATTTACCATTGGCCTGGGCTTTTCTTTACAACAAACAGCTGCCAATCCTTTAGCCATTAATATGGGAAGTGCCAGTACCGGCTCTCAACGCTTAAGCATGGCCGGCGGTATTAATAATTTTGGTACAACCATTGGACCCCTGATTGTAAAACTGGCCATTTTTGGTACTGTTTCAACTGTAATGGTGAGTTCTTTGAGTTCTGTAAAAACGCCTTATTTAATCTTAGGAGCTGCCTTCTTAATTGTAGCTGCTGTCTTTTATTTTTCTTCTGTTCCCAACCAATTAGTAAGTAATACCGAGGAATTGGTAGAAGCCAAATCGAATTGGGTGGACAGAGGTACTCCTTTTAAATACCCACAATTGTTATTGGGTATGATTGCCATATTTGTATATGTAGGCGTAGAAGTAAGTACCGCAGCTAATTTGCCAGAATTTATGAAGCAGAAATTGGGTACTCCTACCAGTGGAACCGCACCTTATATTTCTTTGTTCTGGGCTAGTTTGATGATTGGTCGTTGGACTTCTTCTGCAGGTGCTTTTGGATTTGCAGATAGTACTAAAAAAATCCTTCAGTTTTTGATGCCTTACTTGGCTTTCGGTGTTTATTTATTAGTGAATGCCATCGCTAAAAATGATTTAGAACCATTTTACATATATGCACTGGTAATTGTGGTGTTGATCATTGCTAATTTACTCAGCAAGGGCAACCCTGCCAGACAATTGATGTTGTTTAGTGTGTTTGGAATTGTGGCATTATTAGTTGCCATGTTCTCCCCTGACTACCAAATCAGTGTTTATGCAATCTGCAGTGTTGGTTTATTTTGCTCTACACTATGGCCTTGCATTTTCACCCTTTCGATTTCAGGTTTGGGAAAACACACCAGTGAAGGATCCAACTTCCTAATTTTTATGATTATGGGAGGTGGTATCGTGAGCATCCTGCAAGGGTATTTATCAGCCGACCATTTATTGGGTATCGGTTATTCTTATGTAGTAGGCATTGCTTGTTTTCTTTATTTGATATATTATGCCATCCGTTCAAAGGCAGATTTGAAAGACCAGGGCATCGATTTGGATGCATTGAGTAGCCCTAAAGCTGGAGGCCATTAATATCCTGATTTAAAAAATTATTATTTAATTAATACCTTTACAAGTACCGGAAAACCCGGTACTTGTTTTTTTTATAAAATACCCGCTATATGGCTACCGCACTTGAACAACTTGTAATTGGTATTGACATTGGTGGCACTGGTACCAAATTTGGTATTGTTGACCGCGATGGAAATGTACTTTTTAGCAGTGAAATTTCTACCAAAAAACACGCTACCACTGAAAGCTTTATCGATGAACTGTATACCGAACTATCGGATATGATTGAACGCTCTGGTGGCAGTGGCCGTATCAAAGGAATTGGCGTGGGTGCTCCCAACGGTAATTATTATACCGGCACCATTGAATATGCCCCCAATCTTCCATGGAAAGGCATTATTCCATTGGTGGAATTAATGGAATCGAAATTTAAATTACCCGTTACCCTTACCAATGATGCCAATGCAGCTGCTATTGGAGAAATGATGTATGGTGCAGCCAAGGACATGAAAGATTTTATCATGATAACGCTTGGTACCGGTGTTGGCAGTGGCATTGTTGCCAATGGGCAATTGATTTATGGACATGATGGCTTTGCTGGCGAACTTGGTCATACCATTGTAATACCCGGAGGACGTCATCATCCTGGCACGGACAAAAACGGACCATTGGAAATTTATGCGTCTGCTACAGGTGTTCGATTAACCGCTATTGAATTATTAGAGAACTCTACCGAAGAAAGTTTACTAAGGGCCGTACCCCTCGAAAAACTCGATTCCAAAGCAGTGTATGACGCCGCCGTGCAGGGAGATAAAATAGCCTTGGAAGTATTTGAGTACACTGGTAAAATTTTAGGACTGGCATTGGCCAATGCTATTATGTTCAGCAGCCCAGAAGCCATTATACTATTCGGCGGATTGACCAAGGCTGGTGATCTAATATTAAAGCCCACGAAAGAAAGTATGGAAGCCAATCTTATTCAGGTTTTTCAGAATAAAATAAAAATCCTTGTCAGTCATTTAAAGGAATCAGACGCTGCCATATTGGGTGCCAGTGCACTTGCCTGGGAGAAATAAAGTTTATTTAACTTAATAACGATAACGCATAGCCGAATAGTAATATTCGGCTATTTTATTTATTGGCTGAACTGGTAATCATCAGTACTCCTGGCACCATCCGCTCTCCCTCTTTATCACTCGGCAAAATGGTTGGTTTTCCATTGATCAGCATGGCACTACTGCCACCTCCATCTAAATTGATGGCCTCTACACAACCAAGTTCTTTTAACAAGGCTGCTGTTTGTGTTAAAGTGGCTCCTTCTGCCTTGCCAGGGAAACGCCCTTGTATCACCATTATAATCAAATAACCATCGGCGGTATATCCGATCGCTGTTCGAGGATGTTTGTCGTCGATGGCCTTGCCTGCAAATTTCATTTCCTCATTATTGGAGATATGAATTTTTCCCTGCTGCAACAATACGGGGCCACCACCCACGGCGGTATACATTTTCCATTGTTTAAATCCAGCCAATTTATTGGTATCGGCCAATCGAAGGTATTGCTGTTGTAAGTAGGCATTGCTAGGCCGTGCAAAAGAGTCTTTAATGGGCTTCACCGGAAATTGCAAGGCAAGTGGATAATGCGTTGAGGAATCCGTCAATAACCAAGCTATATCTGCCCTGCCTTTTTTTGATATTCCCAAGGCACTTCCCAATGGATGCCGGTATTGCAGGGTATCTTTTCCCTTCATGGGAATTGTATGAATATTGTAACCCACCATTTCCCCCTGTTTGATTACCAGGTTCAGGTTTTGGTGTGTACTGAATGAAAAAAAACTGGCATTCACTACCAACAAAGGATGATTGTTTTTTTCATAAAACTGCGTGGGCGTCAGTCTTCGCTTAGTAGTAGTATCTGTTTCAAAACGATGTGCTTTGCTTTTCAGTTTGGCAATACTATAAAAAGCAATAAATGGTTTGCCGTCGAGGCTATCGGTTGATTTAAATATATGAAAGCTGGCAGGCATTTTGCCAAATTGCTCATCTACGTTTACCCATTGACGTTGCGATACAACACACCGCCCTGTGCCAATAAAAAAAAGGAGCAAATAAAAGAATTTCATGGGCGTTGTATTAGCCTTGTTTTTTTTCTTCCAACCACTGATTTCTACCCCATCCTTCAAAAATATGTTTTTCGCTGTGATAGGAAGAACGTACCAGTGGACCACTTTCTACATAATCAAATCCCAATTGGTATCCGATTTCTCTGAGTTCAGCAAATTCGTCGGGGTGCACAAATCGAATCACGGGCAAATGTTTTTTGGTGGGCTGAAGGTACTGACCGATGGTAATAACATCTACCAGGCTGGCACGCAGGTCCTTCATAGTTTGAATGACTTCTTCTTTTTCCTCTCCCAACCCAAGCATAATGCCACTCTTGGTTCGCATGCCCGCTTCTTTTAATATTTTCAAGGTCTCCATACTCTGCCAGTACTTGGCTTGTATTCTTACTTGCTTGGTGAGTCTTTCGGTGGTTTCAATATTATGACTCACTAATTCGGGAGCCGCTTCAATGATGCGTTGTATATTTTCTTTTTGCGCTTTAAAATCGGGAATCAATGTTTCCAAAGTAGTGGTAGGATTCAATGCTTTCACTGCCTTGATAGTATTGTACCAAATTATGCTACCCCCGTCTTCCAACTCATCTCTATCCACAGAAGTAATAACCGCATGTTTTACTTTCATCAAATGAATTGCTTCAGCCACTCTTTGTGGCTCATTCCAATCTACTTCTAAGGGGCGGCCAGTAGCCACATTACAAAAACCACAACTGCGGGTACAAATATTACCCAATATCATAAAAGTGGCAGTGCCTTCTCCCCAGCATTCTCCCATATTGGGGCAATTGCCGCTTTCACAAATAGTATGAAGTTTATGGGTATCCACCAAGCTTCTTACATGACGATATTCTTCGCCGATGGGTAATTTCACTCTTAGCCAATGAGGTTTGGTTGGCTTATTTTCTACTGTTCCGTCGATTACAGGTAATTCAGTCATTTCCGTATTTTACTAATCAATAACAACGCCTTTTGCAAAAGGTTATGAAAAAGTAAAGGTAGTAAAACTTGATTGGAACTTGGGCATTCAAGCCAGTCTAAAACAGCCTTCCTGAGGAGTCAATAAGTTTTAGCGAAACATTCATTCCGCTATAGGGATTCTTGAAAAAATACGCTGTGCACAATGGCCGTTATTTTCTTCTGCCAAATACCAGCGCAACATAGCCAGAAAAGAAAAAATTCTTTTCCTTGGTACGAATCATTTGTGGAATTTTTTTGCTGTAGAACTCTGCATTAAATCCCACTTCAATAGCCGATACCATTTCGTTGTAGCGACCATAATCAAAGCGAACAGAGGGTTTTATATATGCCCCGGGAGTAATTTTTAATTTATTCCAGCCAGTTCCAAAACTAGGCCCCCCATAGAAAGGTCCATTTACAAATAAGAGACTATCAGGTGAATCATATTGAATGAAAACACGCTGTCCTCCTTTATCTACTTCCATCATATACGGACGCAATAATCCAACAATAAAACCTCCGCCAAAATTTCCCGTGATACTAACCCCGTTTTTATTGCCTTTGTTGCCGAATAAATACTGTTGTTGTATGCCCAATTTAACTGGGTAGAAAAAATTTTGTTTCCCAAAAATTAATGGGGCTGTTGGTGCAAATGGATTGTTTTGTTTTTCTTCCTTTGCATGTTTGCGTTCGGAAAATTCTAATTGAAACAAGATGCTTTTTTTGACAGATTGGGCTTTGCCAATTTCAAAGAAACCACCATACCCATCGGTGGTAAGTTTAACACCTAAAACGGAATGTTTTTTATAAATAATCACCCCTTCCTCTTCCTGTCTTACCAATGCATTGATGCGTTGACGCTTTTCCTCCTTCTTCAATTGCCGGGGCGATTTGGAATTTTGTGCCCATCCTGTTTGTAAAAGACAGGAACCCATCAGTAATAAAATTATTTTCTTCATGCGTACAATTTATCTTATGTAAATTTATGGAAAATTAATTGCAAAACATGACAGCTACCGTTTTATACAAAGGAGATCTCCGATGTGAATGTACCCACTTACAAAGTGGCACTCAAATTGAAACAGATGCCCCTACTGATAATAGAGGGAAGGGGGAAAGATTTAGTCCCACCGACACTATCTGCGTTGGCCTTGCTACCTGTATGATTACCACCATGGGCATTAAAGCAGCAGACATGGGCCTCGACTTAAAAGATACTAGTATTGATGTTACCAAGCACATGTATCCAGACCCAAGAAGAATAGGCAAGATTGAAGTGGTACTTCGTTTGCCCGCAGCTGCTGTACCCGAGGAAAAAGACAGAACAATCTTAGAAAGAACAGGCGATCATTGCCCAGTAATCAAAAGCCTACATCCCGACTTGATTGTTGCAGCCAGCTATCACTGGATCTAAACTTGTTTTTTTAACAAATAATTTCCAACGCTGCATTCAAGGCAGCGTTTTTTATTGCAGTACTGTTTTTTCATTTGTAACAATGCCTGACTATCAAAAGCGGATTGAACGGGGATACCAATATCCAAAAAACCAGCAATAATATTGTTTTTTTCTACCTTGATATGCTGTAACCAGGCAATGGCTTTTTCTTTGTACGATTGTTTATTTTGATATAAGCCATAGGTAAATAATAGCGGCACAATGGTGTTGACACAAATGGTATCGATCATATCATCGCCCAGTTTTTTGGGATGAAATTCAGTTGCCTCTTCCATTCGATAATGATAATGCCAAAAATCATTAGCGGTTACTTGCAGCAAAGAACGAATGGCAGCTAAGTCTGTTGCCGTAATTATTTTTGAAAACAAATGCAGACTGGTATGTACAAACATGGCCAATTGCGCCAAACGTATGGTGGGAAAATTAGCGGGACGCATGCGAAGAAAAAAAACGGGTATATGAATATCGGGGAGTGCATACTTTTTTTTCAGAAAGCGATATTCCCTTTGTAAAAGTAAAGGATAATCTTCGGTAAAATTTTCTTCTAGGAAACCCGCCTGCCCCAATAATAGCGCCTCTAGTTGATGTATAGATACTTTGTGTTTAGTTAGGACCGATAGTGGAATTGTGCTGGCAATTTTTTCAAATGCTTCTGCATTGACCTTCATGCCAAAATTATTGGCCAGCAACCACCAACAAACTTCTTCCCAATGAAAATGGTTGGACTGCAATCTTTCAATAATGCCCATGGCTTTTTCTTGTAATCTTTCCGCCAATAACCTTTCTTTCCAAGAGTTGACTATTAAGGCAGGTATGGTAGCAATACTATTCCCACAAGGAATAAATTGTTTAGCCGCCATCCATTCATCGTATTTCTTCAAACGCCAAATGGGCACTTTATCTTCTAATACAATCGTTGGAAAGGGCAACAATAATTCTTGATCATGCTGCCATACTACATGCAGGATTACATTTTTATAATTGGGATCAAGACTATGTTTATGCAGCTGCCAGTCAGCACTTTTTATATGCAATTCCACACTGCCCACCCAAATAGTATTGCCTACTTTAATTTTCGCACTGGCAAAATCGGGACCTTGGCCAGTATTCAATAGTCCAGGATGAATAACTTGAATGGGATCTCCATCAGTACTAATAAAATGATTGGAATGATAATACTTGAATTGCCAGATATACTGGAGTAGTCGTTCGGTCATTGTTCATTGAATAGGTTATGAGACCGAAATTATATATTAAAACAAAGCAATGTATTTGTTTTATTCTCCTAAAGATTGGAGGGATTGCACCACTCTACTTACAGGCAAGCCCATTACATTATAAAAATCGCCCACTACTGATTGAATGCCTACCACACCAATCCATTCTTGTATAGCATAGGCACCGGCTTTATCAAAAGGCTGGTATTTATCTACGTAGAATGCTATTTGTGCGGGGGTAAGTGTATGAAACTGAACATGCGTAGTATCGGCAAAAGCAATTTCTTTGCTATGTTGCAAAATCACTACCCCAGTGATAACACGATGTGCTTGTCCGGATAATTTTGTCAAAATTCGAATGGCATCGGCCCTGTCTTTTGGCTTGCCAATAATTTCATCGCCCAATACCACGATGGTATCGGCAGCCAGTACCGGTATCGATGGATGTACTGCCTCTACAATGGCCAGTGCTTTGTTTCGAGCGATGTGAATAGCTACCTCTTCCACCGGTAATGTTGGCGGATAGGATTCATCTGTTTCTTGTACGATTATTTCAAAAGGCACTTCGGCCCATTCTAATAATTGTTTTCTTCGGGGAGATTGAGAGGCAAGTATGATGGGCTGCATAAAAATCAAGAAATTTATCTAATAAAATCAGGCGTATAATTTAAAAAAAAACATGGAAAGAATGCCACTGAGCATTACCCATTTAACAGCCACACTAATTACATGATAATCGGATGGACCCTGGGCATTGTATAATTTTTTAAAAACCCAAGCAAGGGGTAAAAGAATTAATCCGATACCATAGAGCGCACTCCACCACCAACCAAAGGGTAAAACATATAATTGAACAATACAGATAGCGGCCATTAAAACGATTAACCACACTGCAGTAAAAACTTTAGACACCGGGATGCCCCAAACAATGGGTATGGTTTTGCATCCATATCGGGCATCGCCATCGCGGTCTTCCATATCCTTGATTACTTCCCGAATTAGTGATATCACAAAAGCAAATCCTGCATATAATAAACTAATACGGATAAGGCTGTTCAATTCGCTTGTGTCAATTGTGTTTGATTTTAATTGATGATTAAAAACAAACTGCACCGATAAATACACTACAATTATAACCCAAGCCGTAAGTGCCGAAATCAACACATTGCCGATTAATAATTTCTTTTTTAAGGAAATAGAATATCCAAATAATAAAAACACACAAATTGTGTTGGACAAGCCCAACCAATAGCTATGCAGGTGTACATCTATATAAAAACTAATAACGATGCCTGCCAAAGAAAGCAAGATGTGCAAAATAATGGCCCATCTCCTGCCGATGATTTTATCAACGACCAATTTATCGGGCTTGTTTACGGCATCAATATTGATATCAAAATAATCATTGATTATATACCCTGCTGCTGCAATCAATACCGATGCAATCACCAATAAAAAAAAATATTTGTCGGAGAAAAAAACGGAGAACTGATCGGGCATTTTTGTTTTAACCACCGCATACCAAAACAAACATTGTGTAATCACAATGAAAACCAGGTTAGGCCAACGTACCAGACGTGCAAATGCGGTAATCTGTTTCATTTTTTGAATTCGTAGCCGAAATTAAGCAATGTAAAACGATAATCGGGAGATACCCTAGAAAAGGGACAGAATGAATCGATCAAATGGCGGCAATGCCTGTATTCAATTCCCAATGGCCATTTAATTTTAATACCTTTTCTATTACCTCTCTAGCACAACCTTTTCCGCCAGCAAGAGGGGCAATATAATGACTGATTTGTTTTATTTCAGTAGCCGCATCCGAAGGACAAGCAGCAAGGCCTACCATTTGCATAGTAGAATAATCAGGAATATCGTCGCCCATGAACAATACATGTTCCCATTGTAACCCATTTGCTTCTACATAGGATAGCAGGCATTCTTTTTTGTTGTTTATTTTCATAAAAACATCTGTAACACCTAATTTGGCCAGCCTTTCTTTTACAGCAAAGGACGTAGCGCCGCTGATGATTACAATGCGATAGCCCTTTTTGATTGCTAACTGCATCGCATACCCGTCCTTGATATTCATTTGCCTAGCCATTTGTCCATCTTCTAACAATAGGATATTACCATCTGTTAAAACGCCGTCGACATCAAAAACGAAACAGGTAATTGGCTGAAATTGTTGGAGTACATTCATGAAAGGGTGTTTAGAATTGAAGAAGTACAGTAAAATACAATAAAGCAGTGGCAATGATGATTGGCAACTATACTAGCACCCTGATTTTGTAAGCGGCTGGATAGTATGCCTTATTTCTGTGCATCTCTCCATTCGTATACCCAAGTGCTTTGAATCATTTCCAAATGGCCTTCATTGCTTTCTGCTGCTGTACCAGCAAAATTAGGAATTTCAAGCACCCATTGGTGCAGGTCGGTAAACCGAATGCGATAAATCTTACTTTCTCCAAAATCGTTACCGAATCGTTCATACAATTTCATGGCAATATCTTCATAATCGTTCCAGTGAATGGGAGGCTCAAAAGTCATCGTAATTGATTTGGGTGTAAAAAAGTATTATTCTCCTAAAAATTGGGTTTGATCGGGAAGGGTTACCACTATTTCGCCGCCTTTACCTAGCAGTATACATTGGCAGCCCAATCTAGAATTGAGGCGGGGATTCACAGCACGATCTATAAAATCTTCTTCTTTCTCGCTGAGTTCTTCTACCAGGTCCTCTCCTTTTTCGAGATATAAATGACAGGTACTACAAGCACATACGCCGCCACAATTGTGGTGCAATTCAATGTCATGCTTTAGTGCCACTTCTAAAATTGATTGGTCGGATTCGATATTATATAGGCTAATGGGCTCCAGACCTTTCTGTTCAAACTTAAATGTAATATTGTACATAATGCAAATTTCGGGTTGCAAACCTAAGTACTATTACCAAATCGGAAAAACTTGTTTTAATTACTGCAAATACAATTTGTTCACCGCAAGTACAGGCAAGGCAGTTGGGGCTGGCAAGTAACTACCTACATTGACTATCTTCATAAGAGGTATCTTTGAAATATGAAAGTTTCGCAAAGACTAGTAATTGCTTACATACAAACAAAATTTAAGATATTAGCCCTGGTATCTAAAAAAAGGGCGGCAGCGGCGGCTTTTGAACTATTCTGTACCCCCTACATGAAATCGAAGCCGCAGGTGCCAAGTATTTTTAAAGCGGCCCAATCCATCTATTTTAAGTTGGAGGATCGTAAGGTCGTGGGTTGGGAATTTTTACCTGCCAATGAAGCTGGCTATAGTAAAACCATATTAATATTACATGGGTTTGGGTCAGCGGCCTATAAATTCAAAAGTTATATCAAGCCCCTCACCCAAAAAGGATATCGGGTATTGGCTTTTGATGCACCCGCACATGGCTATAGTGATGGAAAAACGGTCAATGCTGTTATATATAGTATGATGATCCGCGAAATTGCATCCATCTATGGTATGCCCGATGGTTTTATAGCGCATTCTTTTGGTGGCATTGCGCTTAGTCTTGCATTAGAAAATTTACCACATAGTATTGATACCCGAGTGGTATTAATAGCACCGGCTACAGAAACAAGTACGGCGGTGAAGCAAGCATTTACAATGCTGGCACTACACAACCAAGCAGTTCAAGCTGCCTTTCATCAACTCATTTTTGAAGCAGGTGGAAAACCAACGGCTTGGTACTCGATTAGAAGAGCCATGAAAAACATACAGGCAAGTGTATTGTGGGTACATGATGAACAAGATGAAATTACCCCTGTATCGGATGTGATAAAAGTACAAGAAGACCAGTTGGCAAATATTCAATTTATAATTACGAAAGGACTTGGTCATCGAAAAATTTATCATGATTCTGCTGTAAAAAAACAAGTCGTAGAATTTCTTTAAACTGATGAACTAATCAATACGCTGCACAAGAAAAATTTGGAATTTTCAATTTTAAACTAATATTGCAGTTGCTTGGACCATGCGAATTGTCTGCAACGAACAAGGCACTAATCGAATAAAACACAGTGCCCTATTGCGTTTCAGGCCTTTGCAGCCCCTCCAAAAAGGAGCAGATGGAGTTGGTCAGAAAAACAGGAATAGTATAAAAACATTTTTTTTCGCCCCAAAAGGGCATACCATTATGGCTAAAAATTTATTAATAGTAGAGAGCCCTGCAAAAGCAAAAACCATTGAAAAAATTCTGGGAAGCGATTTTCAGGTAAAGAGTTGCTTTGGACATATTCGTGATCTTGAAAAAGCGGATATGGGCATTGACCTTGAAAATAATTTTACACCTACTTATATAGTACCAGCTGAAAAACAAAAAGTAGTAGCAGAATTAAAAAAATTAGCCAAGTCATCAGGTGAAGTTTGGTTGGCATCGGATGAGGACCGTGAGGGAGAAAGTATCAGTTGGCATTTAGCAGAAGTTTTAAAATTAGATCCGAAGACAACCAAAAGGATTGTATTCCATGAAATCACTAAACCAGCCATTCAAAAAGCAGTGCAAAATCCACGTACCATTAATATGGACTTGGTAGATGCACAGCAAGCTAGAAGAATTGTAGATCGAATTGTGGGTTTTGAATTATCCCCTGTATTGTGGAAAAAAATAGGCATGCAACGCAGCTTGAGTGCTGGTCGTGTGCAGAGTGTGGCCGTTCGTTTAATTGCAGAAAAAGAAAGAGAAATCAATAAATTTATCAGTAGCAGTAGTTTCAAAGTGGAAGCACAATTTATAGCTACTGATTTAAATAATAAAGAAGTAGCCTTTAAAGCAGAAGGCAATAAATTCAGTACTGCTGCTGATGCTGAAAAATTTCTACAGTCTTGCTTTGGTGCGGGGTATACAATTAAAGACATTCAGGTAAAACCTGGTAAGCGCACACCGGCTGCCCCCTTCACCACTTCTACCTTACAACAAGAAGCCAGTCGTAAATTAGGCTATGGCGTAAGCAAGACCATGTTATTGGCACAAAGGCTGTACGAAAGTGGAAAGATAACTTATATGCGTACCGATAGTGTTTCCTTGAGCGAAACGGCTATTGGAGATATTCGGCAGGAAATTGGAAGCAGTTTTGGAGAAGAATATATTCAGATAAGAAAATACAAGAATAAAAACGAAAATGCACAGGAAGCGCATGAGGCGATACGACCAACGTATATGAATAATCGAAGTAGCTTCGATCCTGAAACAGATCGCTTGTATGATTTGATTTGGAAACGCACCATTGCTTCACAAATGAGTGATGCTGAACTGGAAAAAACAGTGGCTAAAATTACCATCAGCACCAATCAAGAAGATTTAACTGCCACTGGAGAAGTGTTGAAATTTGATGGCTTCCTAAAAGTATATATGGAGAGCCGCGATGAAGATGAAGAAGAGGATGAAAACGATGGTCGCTTACCCGATTTAAGGGTGGGTCAATTACTCGACTTCAAACAAATGCTTGCCACAGAAAGATTCAGTCGCCCACCTGCTCGTTATACAGAGGCGATGCTGGTTAAAAAACTAGAGGAATTGGGAATCGGCCGGCCGAGTACTTATGCTCCTACCATCAGCACCATCATCAAAAGAAATTATGTTGAAAAGCGCGACCGAGAAGGAGTGCAAAGAAGCTTTCAAATATTAAAGCTTGAAAAAGACCAGATTAAAAAAATAACAGACACCGAAAACACTGGTGCTGATAAAGGCAAGCTAACGCCAACCGATTTAGGATTGGTAGTAACCGATTTCCTGCATTTACATTTTAATGATGTAATGGATTATGGTTTTACTGCCAGCATTGAAGAAGAATTTGATAAAATAGCAGAGGGAAAGATTAAGTGGAATAGTATGGTGGCTAAATTTTATAAGCCCTTTCATAAAGATGTAGAACATACCCTCGAAACAGCAGAAAGAGCAAAGGGTGAAAGGGACTTGGGCATCGATGCCATCAGTGGTAAACCGGTGATTGCAAGAATGGGCCGTTATGGTCCGATGGTACAAATAGGAAAAGTGGAGGACGAAGAAAAACCACGCTTTGCCAAATTAAAAGCAACACAAAGTATCGAAACCATTTCTTTGGAAGATGCCATGGATTTGTTTCGCTTGCCTTTGCAATTGGGCAGCTATGAAGACAAAGAAGTATTGGTAAATGTTGGCCGATTTGGGCCTTATGTAAAATGGGGAGATGCTTTCGTAAGTATTCCACGTGGTGAAGAACCATTGGAGGTAGACCTTGATAGGGCCATTGCAATAATTCTAGAAAAACAACAAGCCGAAGCACCCGTAGCAGAATTTGACAACAAACCTGTTACTAAAGGCAAAGGCCGATTCGGTCCTTTTATTAAATGGAACAATTTATTCATCAACGTACCCCGCCGATATAATTTTGATGCACTTTCCACACAAGACATCAATGAGTTGATTGAAGCAAAAATTAGTAAAGAAGCCAATCGCTACATACAGCAATGGACAGACGAAAAAATCTCCATTGAAAATGGTCGCTGGGGTCCATTTATTCGCTTTGGTAAAAAGATGCTTAAGCTGGGCAAGAAAGCCGATGATAGCAAATACAGCGAAGAAGATTTGATCACGGTTTCTTTGGAAGACATCAAAAAAATAATTCTATCCCAGGATCCAAAGGCCTTTGATACAAAGACTAAAAAGGCAGGAACCAAAAAGCCTGCTGTGAAAAAGGCAGCGACTAAAAAAGCAGCCGTAAAAAAGAAAGCAGCGCCAAAGAAAAAATAAGTAGGGCCTTCCAATAATATTAAAGAATAACAGTCAGGAAAATCATCCTGGCTGTTTTTTATACTAGCTATACTACTGTTCGCCGTTCCTGTAAAAGTTTTTACAAGCCCATTGGTCTTTGGTATATTTGCCATTCCAAATAAATCACAGTTAGGTTATCAAATGAAATACACAGTGCTGAGGGCGATTTTTTTTCTTTGTTTATGTTCCTATTTTTCAACTGCTTTCGCGCAATCTGAAATCAGGGGAAAAGTACAGGATGCCGAAAATGGCAAATTCATTAGAGGAGCTTCCGTTGGATTATTAAATTCCAAGAGAGGTACCCTTACTGATAGCACTGGTTATTTTAATTTTTATGTTGCCAAAGCAAAGAAAACAGATACCATTATCATCAGTTCCATTGGCTTTATTCCCTTAAAAATAACGGTTGGGCAAGCAAAGTTGCAGTCCATATTCAAGCTAGCAGAGTCATTCAAAGAAATGAAAACCATCACCGTAAAAGCCTTTAGCAACCGCAGTAGCAGTGGAAGCATCATTGAAAGTGCTGCCTATTTCAGGGCTTGGAATTATGAACGCACGGGAGGTGAAATTGGACGAATCATCAACTTGCCTGAAACAGAATACAAACTAGATGCAGTGAAATTCAAAGTCAACAATAGCTGCGATTCTTGTTTGTTTAAATTACATATACGCGACGTAAATGCTGGCTTGCCGGGCATAGATTTACTCAGCGATTCGATTGGTTTATTGGTAAATAGTCAAATGGTATGGTCCAATAAAAAAATGCCTGAGTTCGACTTGAGCAGTTACAATATTGTATTACGTGGCAAACAAATATTTGTAGGCGTAGAAGTACAGGGTTGCGTTCAACCAACGTTCAGTCCATGTTCACTGAGCTTTGTAGGCACCGATAAAGGTGGTTTTGTGTTCAAATCCAATTACAGAGCCGAATGGCAATTATCGGCAGGGGATTATGATATTTACGAAAAAGTAGAATTTTCCTATTGATCTTTTTAACTAGCTTTACACCATGCAGCAGCAATTTTCTTATGCCCGTTTTTACCGACTGTCTGCCTATGTATCCATTATGATGAATGGCACATCGGTAGTCTGCTAATACTTTCACTGTCAGTTACTGGCCTTTTCTTTTCTATTCAATTATTATTTCATCTCCCGGTTTCGGGTAAACTATTTTTATATGCACATCGCTGTATTAGGAGCAGGCATGGTTGGTCGTGCTATTGCCATTGATCTTGCAAAAGATTTTGATGTTACTTCATTTGACCTCAGTCCTGTTTCATTGGAAATACTCCAAAAAAAATGTGCTGCTATTCGAACTGCACAAACAGACTTAGGTGATTTCAACAATTATCCTTCGCTGTTAGCACCCTTTGATTATGTAGTAAATGCAGTACCTGGGTTTATGGGCTATGCTGCACTGGAAGCCATTATTTTATCTAAAAAAAATGTAGTAGACATTTCTTTTTTTGCAGAAGATGCATTGCAATTAGATG
>Ga0194063_10000755_pt1 | contig 22657 bp, 19 predicted proteins | sample SepL3720m_MetaG_FD_155459 | JGI IMG/M metagenome (GOLD analysis project Ga0194063, IMG submission 155459) | Anoxic zone freshwater microbial communities from boreal shield lake in IISD Experimental Lakes Area, Ontario, Canada - Sep2016-L373-20m | ecosystem: Environmental > Aquatic > Freshwater...
AGTGGCAAGCATTGCGCCATCGCCTCGCCGAGCCGCCACGCCGCAGGTTGCTACAGCGACAAACGGGACGTGAATTACTAAGTTAGCGCTTATGGGATCGAGTCCGGGATGACAACTGGCCGTCATTGCGCCCTCACGCCGTCATTGCGCTGACTTCGCCCGTCAAGCCAGCTGACGCAGTTCGCGCAAGGCCACAGAGACCGGGGCCAGGTCGGCGCTCTGGGTACTGATGTCGCTCAACAGGCGACGCAGGCGCTCAATCTCCGGCGCCTGCTGGGCTCGCCAATCCGCCAGTGGCTCCTGTCTTGACAGCAGGCCGCGCGTGATCTGGCTGGCAATCGAATAGATGTCATCCCGCGCGCTGGCCCGGGCCTGGGTCTGCCACAGGGTTTCGGTGGGCAGGCGGTTGATCTGCGCCCGCCAGGCGGTCAGTCCAAGCTCGGCATCAATCGCGAAATAGGCACGCGCCGCCTGCTCCAGGCCGGTCTTCGCGTGCTGCGCCAGATCGACCAGATCGAGCGCCGGAAAGATGAAATCGAGTGCGCTCAGGTTTTCTGCCAACACCGCCTCGACGCCGGCCTCGACCAGTTTGGCGGTTGCCGCTTGCCAGCTGGCATGGGCTGATGACGGCAGCCAGCCCGCCAGTTGCTTGCGCAATTCGCGCGCTGCCGGCTGATAGGCCTGAATCAGGGTGGGCAAGTCGCTGCTTTGCCCGCGGGCACGCAGCATCCAGCGTGAGGCGCGCTGGGCAATGCTGGTGAGACGTGCCAGCAGATCGAGCTGCAGGCTGGCGTCAACCTGGTAGTCCAGCGCATCGATCTGATCCCACAAGGCTTCAAGGTCAAAAACCTCGCGCGCCAGCGTGAAGGCGCGAATCACGTCGGCCGCTGTGGCACCGGCCTCCGAGGCAATGAAGTTGACGAAGGTGGCGCCGGTGCGATTGACCACCGTGTTGGTCATGAAGGTGGCGATGATCTCGCGCCGCAGCGGATGGCTGGCAATGGCTGGCGCAAATTTCTGGCTCAGTGCTTTGGGGAAGTAGGCGGCCAGCACGCGCTTGAAATAGGGATCGTCGGGCAGGTTGCTGGTCAGAAGTTCATCAAACACGGACATTTTGGCGTAAGCCAGCAGGACCGAGTTTTCAGGCGCACTCAGACCTGTCTTGTGTGCCTTGCGCCGGGCGATTTCCTCGTCGGTCGGCAGGAATTCGATGGCCCGGTTCAGGTGCCCATAACGCTCCAACCACTGCAGCAGGCGTTGCTGGCCGTCAAGCAGGTACAGTGGGCGGTGCGCGGCAATATCAAGCGCCTGGGTCTGGTAGTAGTTGTCGGTCAGCACCAGCAAGCCGACCTCATCGGTCATGGAAGCCAGCAAGTCGTTGCGCTGCTTCAGGGTCAGGTCACCGGACTCGACGACGCTGCCGAGCAGGATCTTGATATTGACCTCATGATCAGAGCAATCGACCCCAGCAGAATTGTCGATTGCATCGGTATAGATCAGGCCACCCTTCTGCGCAAACTCGATGCGGCCGTTTTGCGTGCACCCCAGGTTGCCGCCTTCTGCCAGCACCTTGCAGCGCAATTCGTTACCGTTGACGCGAAACGCATCGCCCGCCTTGTCACCGACCTGGGCTTGACTCTCAAAAGCCGCCTTGACGTAGGTGCCGATGCCGCCGTTGTAGAGCAGGTCCACCGGCGCCAGCAGAATCGCCCGCAACAATTCGGCCGGCGTCAGCTCTTCGGTGTCTGTGCCAATGACGGCACGCGCCTCGGGGCTCAAGCGGATTGACTTGGCAGAGCGTGCGTAAATACCGCCGCCCTCTGAGAGCAAGCGCTTGTCGTAGTCGTCCCAACTGGAGCGCGGCAAGGAAAACAGACGCGCTCGTTCGGCATGGGATCGTGCCGCATCCGGTGCCGGGTCGATGAAGATGTGCCTGTGGTCAAACGCCAGCAGCAGTTGGATGTGCGGCGACAGCAGCATGCCGTTGCCGAACACATCACCCGACATATCGCCGATGCCGGCCACCGTGAAGGGCGTCGTCTGCGTGTTGATAGACAAGGATCTGAAGTGCCGCTTGACCGATTCCCAGGCGCCGCGCGCCGTGATGCCCATCTTCTTGTGGTCATAGCCGACCGAGCCACCCGAGGCAAACGCGTCGCCAAGCCAGAAGCCATAGTCGGCCGAGACGCTGTTGGCGATGTCGGAAAAACTGGCCGTCCCCTTGTCCGCCGCCACCACCAGATAGGTATCGTCCGCATCATGGCGCACCACCTTGGGCGGCGGTACGACGGCGCCCTTGACCAGGTTGTCAGTCAGATCAAGCAGGCCGCAAAGAAAAAGCTTGTAGCAGGCCACGCCTTCGGCCAGCGTGGCTTCACGATCGCTGGTCAACGGAGGATGCTTCAACACAAAGCCTCCTTTGGAACCCACCGGAACGATGACCGTATTCTTGACGTGCTGTGCCTTCACCAGACCCAGAATTTCGGTGCGGAAATCTTCGCGCCGGTCCGACCAGCGAAGGCCGCCGCGCGCCACCTTGCCGTTGCGCAGATGAATGCCTTCGACACGCGGTGAGTAGACCCAGATCTCGAACAGCGGCTTGGGCTCGGGCACACCCGGTAGCTGACGCGAGTCGAGTTTGAAACTCAGGTAGGGCTTGACCGCTCCACCCGCTGCTCTTTGCCAGAAATTGGTGCGCAAGGTGGCCAGCACGCTGGCAAAGAACTGGCGCAGGATGCGGTCCTCATCCAGACTTGCCACCTCGGCCAGGTTCGCCTCAATCTGCTGCCTCAGCAAGTGCTGCGTGGCTTCCCTGTCGCCGGTCGCGGCGGGATCAAAGCGGGCGTTGAACAATTCCACAATCGCTTGCGCGATCAGGGCGTTGCGGTTCAGGGCAACTTCGATGTAGTTTTGACTGAAGGCAAAACCAAGCTGCCGGAAGTAGCGCGTATAGGCGCGCAGCACGGCGATGGCACGGGCATCCAGCGCGCTGCCGAGCGCCAGTTTGTTCAGGTCATCGCTCTCGACTTCACCGCGCCAGGCCAGACAAAAAAGCTCTTCAAAACGCTGCTTCACACAGGCCAGATCGGTATCAAGGGGCAACTGCAGACCGAGATCGTGAATCCAGAGCAGCGCCTCGGCGCTACCGATGTGGTACGGGTGTTCATCGAGCACCAGCGCGCCCATGCGCTCAAGCACTGGCAGGGAGTCCGACAAAGCGACCTTGCTGGTGCTGTAAATCTTGAAACGCAGCTGACCCGGACTCGCATCCAGGGTGCGATAGAGCTTGACGGCCAGCGGCGTTGCGGGCGACAGGGCCGCCAGCATGTCCGTGTCTTCGGCAGCGACCGCCGCCGAAAAGTCCTCGCGATAGGCGATCGGGAAGGCACTGGCAAAGCGCCGTGCCAGCAGCAGCCCCTGGCCTTCGCCGTGCGAGCGCAACAGTTCGGCGCTGCAGTCGTCTTCCCAGCGCTGCGCCAGTTTGGCTACGCGCGCTTCAAGCGCCGCCAGGTTGACATTCTGGGGTGCCGTGGTTCTGGCGCGCACCAGGTAATGAATGCGCGCCTGCGGGCTGTCGGTCAAGGTCGGTGTGAACTCGATCGACTGCCCCTCCAGCGCGCTCATCAGTTCGTTGCCGACCCGAATGCGCAACTCGGTGTTGAAGCGCTCACGCGGCACGAACACCTGGGCCGAGGTAAACCGGCCAAACGGATCACGCCTGAGGAACACGCGGGTGCGCTGACGTTCCTGCAGGCGCAGGATGCCCATGGCGTGCTCGGTCAGGTTGGCGACATCGATCTGGAACAACTCGTCGCGCGGGTAGGCGTCCAGTATCGCCTGCAGCGATTTGGCTGCATGACTGTCGGGCACGACACCAGCGCTGTGCATGACCTGAGCGGCCAGCCGGCGAACGCGGGGAATCTGGCTGACGGGAGCCGAATAGGCAGTCGAGGTGTAGAGACCCAGAAAGCGTGTCTCGCCAACAAGGACCCCATCGGCGTCGAAACGCTTGACACCAATGTAGTCAAGCCAGGCCGGACGGTGCACGGTGGCGCGGGTCATGGCCTTGGTCACCAGCACCAGTTCATTGGACTCCAGCAGGGCCACAGCGCCGCTTGGCAAGGGCGTCTCCAGGGTCTGGGCGGGTCCGCGCAGAATGCCCAAACCTGAATCCGGGCAGGCTATCAGGCTGACACCGTCGGCGTCACGCCTGAAGTCGTAATCACGCGCACCCAGGAAAGTGAAATGACGGTCCTGCAGCCAGTGCAAAAACTCAATACCTTCCTGCCGACTGTCAGCTGGCAGCGGTGAATTCTTTGCCGCATCGCTGACGCTCTGGACGCGCTCCAGCATCGCAGACCAATCCTGCACGGAACTGCGCACATCGCCCAGCACCCGGGTCAACTCCTGTGCCAGCGCCTGGCGCTCTATCTCACTGACTATGCGGTCGCACTCGACCAGAATGAGCGACTCGATCGGGTTTTTTTGACCCAGGGCGAGCGCTGCAGCCACGCTGCTGGCGCTGACGACGCGGCCGGCAGCGTCGCGTACCACGCTCATCAGGGGATGCACAATCCAGTGCGCGGTTCGGCTGCTGCGGTTGACGGCCATGGTGACGGAGTCAACCAGGAAAGGCATGTCGTCATGCACGATCTGCAGCACCGTGTGCTCACTGACAAAGCCGTCTTCCGACAGCGTCGGGTTGTAGACCCGCAGCCGGGCGCTCTGCGCAGCGTGCGGCGCGTCAAGCAAGCGCCAATGTGCATTGGCGATGGCATACAAGGCGGCCGGGCCGCGCGCCGCCATTTCGTCGGGGTCGACATTTTCAAAATAGGCGGCTATGAAACTGCGCTGTCGCTGGGCTTCGGCGCCTGCATGTTCCTGCATGTAGGTCAGTAATTCGTCAACGTGGGAACTCATCATGATCCTTCCTGAAATTCTTGGAGTCTTATTGCAGAGGGCCTTTGAGCGCCTGCGGCAAGGGAAACTGCATCACGGCAATGCCCTCTTCGATCAGGGATTGGGTTTCTGCACGCGAGGCCTGGCCACGGATGCCGCGCTCCTTGCTCTCACCGTAATGAATCTTGCGTGCCTCCTCAGCAAAGCGCTCGCCAACGTCATCGGTGCTGGCCAGCACACGCCGTGCCATGGTCATCCAGGCGGCTTGCAGGGTCTGCTCGGCGCCTGCCACGGCGACCGTCGCTTGTTCTGGCGCGCCCTCATCAGAGGCAAAGCCGGCAAGATTCAAACGCGGCGCGCTGAGCTTCTTGGAAACGCTTGATGTGCCACAAACGGGGCACTCGATCAACAAGCGCTCGCGCTGACTCTGAAAATCTTCTTCTGAGGCAAACCAGCCCTCAAAGACGTGGTTCTGGCAACACGCAAGGTCGAGAACTTTCATGCTGACATTATCGGGCGATATCGGCCTCGACAACACCCTGCCAGGTCAATGCCCAGCTACCGGAAAGGACGTTTTGCAACCAGAGTGCCGCCGTCAAGGTCTTGCCATCCGTGACCTGACCATCGCGGCACCAGGCCAGCAGTTGCGCGGGACTGGCAGTGAAGACCTCAAGAAACTCGCCCGCATCGAGTTGGCGCTCGCCCGCAGTCAGGCCACGCGCGAACCAGATGTCAATAACCTCGGTGGAGTAGGAAATAACCGGGTGCAAGCGCCCGGCCAGCGCCCACTGCTCGGCACGGTAACCTGTCTCTTCCAGCAGTTCGCGCTGCGCGCACGACTGGCTGGCCTCGCCGGGATCGAGCTTGCCGGCGGGAAACTCGATCATCACCTGAGCCACCGGATAGCGAAATTGCCGCTCCAGCACCACTTGCATCTCGCCCTGGGCATCGCTCAACAAGGGAACAATCATGACGGCACCCGGATGGCGCACATACTCGCGCACAGCGCTGGTACGGTCAGGCAATCTGACGGTATCGCGAAAGGCGTGCAGAAAATCGCCCTGGAACAGTTCCTTGCTGGAGAGCTGGTGCTCGATCAGATGGCGATCATCCATCGACGGACCAAAATGACCGTGTCAGGTACCCAGCATCTGCACAACGGCGTTGGCGCACAAGGCCATCAGGCCACCGGGGACGAGTCCAAGAACCAGCACGAGTGCGCCATTGACTGAGAGAACGGCACGCACGTCCAGCGGTGCCGAGACATCACTGGCGGTGATCGGTTGATCAAAGTACATGACCTTGACGACCCGCAGGTAATAGAAGGCGCCAATCAGTGACATCATGACCGCAAAAATGGCAAGCCCGAGATCAAAGACCTGACCCGACGCAACCAAGGCCTGTAGCACCGAGAGCTTGGCGTAAAAACCGACCATCGGAGGTATGCCCGCAAGCGAGAAAAGGCAGATCGCCATCACGGCCGCGTAAAACGGACTGCGCTGGTTCAAACCCGCGAAGTCACTGATCTCTTCGCTCTCGAAACCATCACGCGAGAGCAGCAGAATGACGCCGAAGCTGGCCAGCGTCGTCAGCACATAGGTGACGACATAGAACATCGAAGAGCTGTAGGCATTGGCGGCAGCGTTGCTGTTGCCGTTGATGACGCCCGACATCAGTCCGAGCAGAACAAAGCCCATATGCGAAATGGTCGAAAACGCCAGCATGCGCTTGAGATTGGTCTGCGCAATGGCTGCCAGGTTCCCAATCAGCAAGGAGCCCACCGACAGCACCATGAGCATCTGTTGCCAGTCAATCGCCAGTGGCAGCATGCCTTCAACCAGCAGACGGATCATGATGGCAAAAGCCGCCAGCTTGGGCGCACCACCAATCATCAGCGTGATCGCTGTGGGCGCACCCTGATAGACATCGGGGATCCACATGTGAAAGGGAACCACACCCAGTTTGAAGGCCAGACCGGCCACCACAAAGACCAGACCAAACACCAGAACGCGGTGATCGACCTGCCGTGAAGCAATGGCCTTGAAGACGGCATTGATATCGAGCGACCCTGTGGCGCCGTACATCATGGACAGACCGTAGAGCAGGAAACCCGAGGCCAGTGCACCCAGCACAAAATACTTCATGGCAGCTTCAATCACCACCGCGTTGTCACGCCGCAGCGCCACCAGCGCATAGCTCGACAGCGTCAGCAACTCCAGCCCCAGGTAGATAACCAGGAAGTTGTTACCCGAGATCATGACGAACATGCCAAGCAGGGACAGCACGCTCAAGCTGAACAGTTCACCACCGCGCAGCATGCCGCGCGCTGCGGCGTAAGGGCGGCCATAAACCAGGGTGACCATCACGGCGATGGTGGAAAAACACTTGAGCCAGTTGCCCATCTGGTCGCTCACCACCATATTGCCAAAGCCATAAATGGTGGTGCCGGCGCTGGCATAAGCGGCCTGCAGCGCAGCGACCACGGCCAGCGTCAACAGGCTCAGCAAATAGGTTCCGGTGCGCTGCGCACTCTTGACGCCCAGGTCAACCAGCGCAATAGCGCAGGCCATGGTAAGCAGGATGATTTCCGGGTAAACCGAAATCCAACTGAGTTTGTCGATCATTTTCTGTTTCTCTGTTCAATTGGGTCAAGTCAGACTGATCAATTCAGCTTGGACAACGCCACGTGCTTGAGTAATTGCGTCACGGACGAATCCATGACATCGGTAAACGGCTTCGGATAGATGCCCATATACAGGACGGCCACCGCCAGCAGGCTCATCACGAGAAACTCGCGACTGGAAATATCCAGCAGTTCTTTCACATGCTTGTTGGCAATCGGTCCGAGGTAAACGCGCTTGAACATCCACAAGGTGTAGGCAGCGCCGAAAATCAGCGCACTGGCGGCCGCAAAGCCGAGCCAGAAGTTGCTCTTGACGGCACCCAGAATCACCATCCACTCGCCAACAAAACCGGCAGTGCCCGGCAAGCCGCAATTGGCCATGGCAAAGAACAGGGCAAAGGCGGTGAACTTTGGCATGGTGTTGACGACGCCGCCGTAAGCTGCGATTTCACGTGAATGCACGCGGTCATACAGAACACCGATCGAGAGGAACATGGCAGCCGAGACAAAGCCGTGCGCGATCATCTGCACGATGCCACCAGCAACACCCAGATCGTTGAAGATGAAGAATCCCAGTGTGACAAAACCCATGTGCGCCACCGAAGAGTAGGCGACCAGTTTCTTCATATCCTTCTGCACCATGGCCACCAGGCCGACATAGACCACGGCAATCAGCGACAGCGCAATCATCAGCCAAGCCCATTCACGGGCCGCGTCGGGCGCGATCGGTAGCGAGAAGCGCAGGAAACCGTAGGCGCCGAGTTTGAGCATGATGGCTGCCAGCACGGCCGAACCGCCCGTGGGCGCCTCCACGTGCACATCAGGCAACCAGGTGTGGACCGGCCACATTGGCACCTTCACGGCAAAGGCGGCGAAGAAAGCAAAGAACAGCAGTGTCTGCGTCGTGCCGCCGAGCGGCATTTTGTGCCACAGCGCCAGATCGAAACTGCCACCGGACTTGGTGTAGAGAAAGATCAGGGCAACCAGCATCAGCAACGAGCCCAGCAGCGTGTACAGGAAGAACTTGAAAGCCGCGTAAATCTTGTTCGGACCGCCCCAAATGCCAATGATCAGGTACATCGGGATCAGCGTGGCCTCAAAGAACACGTAGAACAGCATGCCGTCGAGTGCGCAGAAGACACCGATCATCAAGCCGCTGAGAATCAGGAAAGCGCCCATGTACTGGTTCACACGCTTGGTGATGACCTCCCATCCGGCAATCACGATCACCACATTGATGAAGGCGGTCAGCAGGACAAACCAGAGCGAAATTCCGTCAACGCCGAGGTGGTAGTTGACATTGAAGCGGGCAATCCACGGTGCTTTTTCAACAAACTGCATGGCAGCGGTGCCGAGTTTGAATCCGTCATACAGCGGCAGCGTCACCAGAAAACTGGCAATCGCACCAATCAAGGCGACCCAGCGCACGGAGCGCACCTGATCGTCACGACCCAATGCCAGCAGCACAACACCAAAAGCAATTGGTGTCCAAATAGCCAGGCTCAACAATCCCATTTTTCTTATTCCTAATCAGTTGGGTACAGAGGGCGTCATTTCAGCCATACAAAATACGTCATCAGCACAAAAACACCCAGGATCATGCCCAGCGCGTAGTGGTACAGATAACCCGTCTGTACCCGACGCACCGTGCCGGATACCCAATCAACCAGTTTCCACGAGCCGTTCACCAGAGTGCCATCAATCACGTACTCGTCGCCACCCTTCCACAATCCGGTACCGAGGGCTCTGGCGCCGCGTGCCAGCACGTTCTCATTGAACCAGTCAAGGTAGTATTTGTTCTCAAGCAGGGTGTAGATCGGCAGCACGGCCTTCTTGATCGCCGTCGGCAATGCTGGGTTGATCATGTACATGTAGTAGGAGGTCGCGACACCCGCCAGCGCCAGCCAGAACGGCAGCGTGGTCAATGCATGCCACGCCATTTGCACCGGGCCGTGGAAAGCCTTGGCCATTTCCTTCAGGGCTTCATGCTTTTCCGCAAAGAAAATGGAATCCTTGAAGAAGGCGCCATAGAGCATGGGCTCGATGGTCATGAAGCCGATCACCACCGAAGGAATGGCGAGCAGGACCAGCGGCACCGTGACCACCCAGGGCGACTCGTGTGGAAGCTGCGGTTCGTTGTGGTGCCCGTGACCGTGATGCGCGTCCGGGTTCTGGTCAAAGCGCTCCTTGCCGTGGAACACCAGGAAATACATGCGGAACGAATAGAACGCCGTAATGAAGACACCGGCCAGCACGGCAAACGAAGCGAAGCCGGCGCCGGGCAGGTGACTCTCGTGCACCGCTTCAATGATGCTGTCCTTGGAATAAAAGCCGGCAAACAGCGGTGTGCCGATCAGGGCCAGCGAGCCCAGCAGGGATGTGATCCAGGTGATGGGCATGTACTTGCGCAGACCGCCCATCCAGCGGATGTCCTGGTTGTGATGCACGCCCATGATGACCGAGCCGGCCGCCAGGAACAGCAGCGCCTTGAAGAAGGCATGGGTCATCAGGTGGAACACCGCCACCGAGTAGGCTGAAGCGCCCAGAGCCACCGTCATGTAGCCCAGTTGCGAAAGCGTCGAATAGGCCACGACGCGCTTGATGTCGTTCTGGATGATGCCAAGAAAACCCATGAACAGGGCCGTGATCGCACCGATCACCAGCACGAAATTGAGTGCCGTCTCGCTCAGCTCGAACAGCGGCGACATGCGCGTCACCATGAAAATGCCGGCCGTCACCATGGTCGCCGCGTGAATCAGGGCAGAGATCGGCGTCGGGCCTTCCATCGAGTCAGGCAACCAGACGTGCAGCGGGAACTGCGCTGACTTGCCCATGGCGCCGATGAACAGACAGATGCAGATGACGGTGATGAGCATCCAGTCGGTACCCGGAAAACTGAGCTTGGCCAGGTCTGCCGCCTTGGCAAAGGCTTCGGTGTAATTGAGCGTGCCAGCAAAGGCAACGATCAGACCGATACCGAGGATAAAACCAAAGTCGCCGACCCGATTGACCAGGAAGGCCTTCATATTGGCAAAAATGGCGGTTGGCTTGTTGAACCAGAACCCGATCAGCAGGTAGGAAACCAGACCCACCGCCTCCCAGCCAAAAAACAGCTGCAGCATGTTGTTGCTCATCACCAGCATCAGCATGGAGAAGGTGAACAGCGAAATGTAGGCGAAGAAACGGTTGTAGCCGTCATCTTCTTCCATGTAGCCCACGGTGTAGATGTGGACCATCAGCGACACAAAGGTCACGACACACATCATCATGGCGGTCAGACCATCGACGAGAAAGCCAATTTCCATCTTCAGCCCGCCGACCACCATCCAGGTGTACAGGGTCTCGTTGAAACGCGCGCCGTCCAGCGCGACGCTCTTGAGCGTCATGGCAGACAGAACGAAAGACAGAAACACGCTGAAAATCGTCAGCGAATGCGACATGCGCCGGCCGATCCAGTTACCACCAAACTTGGTGCCCAGAATACCGGCGGCCAGCGCCCCGACCAACGGAGCCATGGGCACCGCGAGCAGCGTCGAGAGAGAAAGGGTTTGACTCATCTTATTAACCCTTGAGCATATTGAGTTCGTCCACATTGATGCTTGACCGGTTACGGAACAAGAGCACCAGAATGGCCAGACCGATGGCCGATTCGGCAGCAGCGACGGTCAGAATAAAGAAGACGAAGATCTGGCCGTGCATGTCGCCCAGGTAGTAGGAAAATGCGACGAAATTCGTATTGACCGCCAGCAGCATCAGTTCAATCGCCATCAACAGGACGATCAGGTTCTTGCGGTTCAGAAAGATACCGATCACGGACAGCGCAAACAGCATGGCCCCGAGCGATAAAAAGTGTCCAAGAGTCAGGGTCATGCTTTGTTCTCCGCAGTAGGTGCAGCGCCGGCGTCATCAGGGGGCGCCACCTGGGTGGATGCCATCTTGAGCACCGTCATCCGGTCCTGGGCCTTGACCCGGACCTGCACCGTGGGGCTGATATGTTTGCTGTCCTTGCGCTCGCGCAGTGCCAGCGCAATCGCCGCCACCATCGCTACCAGCAAGATGGCAGCAGCAATTTCAAGCGGGTAAAGGTATTGTGTGTAGAGCAGTTTGCCGAGCTCGCGTGTGTTGGATAACTCCACCGTGGCCTTGCCCAGCGCCGCTGCGGCGTGGGGCTCCTCGTTCACCCTGAAGCCTCCCATCAACACCGCCGCCATCTCCAGGGCAATCAGCACGCCGACCACGGCCGCCAGCGGGAAGTGCTTCCAGAAGCCCTGTCGTGCGCTGTCGACATTGATGTCGAGCATCATCACGACAAACAGGAACAGTACCATCACGGCGCCGACGTAGACCAGCACCAGGGCGATGGCCAGGAACTCCGCCTTGAGCAAAAGCCAGAGCGCAGCCGCCTGAAAAAATGCCAGTACAAGGTACAACACGGCATGCACCGGGTTGCGCGCGGTAATCACGCGAAATGCTGCTATGAGCAGCAAAATCGCGAAAAAATAGAAGAGACCGGTCTTGACGTCCATGTGTCGTTACTTTTTTTCGATGGTCTTAGGGTTGTAGGTAAGGCTTGGCAGCGTTATCTGAATTTGGCATCGGCGGCTCTGGCCGCGGCGATCTGGCCTTCGTAGCGATCGCCCACAGCGAGCAACATTTCTTTGGTGAAATACAGATCGCCCGGAGCTTCGCCGTGGTACTCAAAAATGGAAGTCTCCACGATCGAGTCGACCGGACAGCTTTCTTCGCAAAAGCCGCAGTAAATGCACTTGTTGTAATCGATGTCATAGCGTGTGGTGCGGCGTGAGCCGTCGGCACGAACGTCGGATTCGATCGTGATCGCCATGGCCGGGCAGACCGCCTCGCACAACTTGCAGGCGATGCAGCGCTCTTCGCCGTTGTCGTAGCGACGCAGCGCGTGCAGGCCCCGAAAACGGGGCGACAGCGGCGTCTTTTCTTCCGGATACTCGAGCGTGATCTTGCTGCGAAAGGCGTACTTGCCGGTCAGGGCCAGGCCCTTGAACAACTCGGTCAGCAGGAAACTGGACAAGAAGTCCTTCAGCGAGAAGGAACTGCCGTTCGACGCTGCAACAGAACTTGAGGTAGTAGTAGACATAGACAGCTCGAATTACTTCCAAATGTTCCAGGGGGTCTGCATCCACAGGCCGACCACGACCAGCCAGACCAGGGTGACCGGAATAAAGATCTTCCAGCCCAGGTGCATGATCTGGTCATAGCGATAGCGCGGGAAGGAAACCCGCACCCATATGAACATGGTGACCACGGCAAAAGATTTCAGACCAAGCCAGATAAAACCAGGAATCCAGTTGAAGACGACGCTGTCAATCGGCGACAGCCAGCCGCCCAGGAACATGATGGTGGCCAATACCGACACCAGCCAGATGTTGGCGTACTCTGCCATCTGGAACATGGCCCAGGACATGCCGGAGTATTCGACCATGTGACCGGCGACGATTTCCGACTCACCCTCGATCACGTCGAACGGTAGCCGATTCGTTTCGGCCAGGCCAGAGACAAAGTAGACAACAAAGATCGGCAGCAGTGACAACCAGTTCCAGGACAGGAAACTGAGGCCCATCTGGGCGAAATAACCCTTGCCCTGCCCGGCGACGATGTCGGTCAGGTTCAGACTGGCGGACACCATCAGCACGATAACCAGACAGAAACCCATCGCGATTTCGTAGCTGACCATCTGTGCGGAAGCACGCATGGCTCCCAAGAACGGGTACTTGGAGTTGGATGACCAGCCTGAAATAATCACGCCGTAGACTTCCATCGAAGTCACCGCCATCAGAAACAGCAGTCCGGCATTGATGTTGGCGCAGGCGATCTCCGGGCTGAATGGAACGACCGCCCAGGCAGCCATGGCCGGCATGACGGTCATGACCGGACCCAGATAGAACAGGACCTTGTCGGCCGCCGCTGGCCTGAGAACTTCCTTGGTCATGAGTTTGAGCGCGTCGGCGATCGGCTGCAGCAAGCCCCAGGGTCCGACCCGGTTCGGACCCATGCGCACCTGTGCCCAGCCCAGCAATCGGCGTTCCCACAGCGTGGTGTAGGTCACAAGGCCCATCACCAGCATCAGAACCAGCACGACCTTGACAAGCGCCCAGAGCACCGGCCACGCCAGACCTGTCCACCAGGAGGCCTCCAGCAAACCCTGACCCAGGGCAAAAATTGTGTCAATCATGCCGTCACCTCCTGCGCAGCATTGCTTCGTTTGGCATCGGCCGTGAGTTGCAGACTGGTCGAACGGCGCAGCAGCCCGTCGAGTTCATAAATGCCGGCAACCACCGGAGCCCGCAGTGCGGGCTTGAGATCAATTGCGGCTTGCGTTGCATTGCTCAGAATCTTGTCGGACAAAGTTGTCTGCCCCTGAGGCGGCAGACCACAAACCTTGGCCAGCACTTCCTCGGAAGTCTCAAAATCAAAACCCGGGATCTCCAGAAGATTGGCCAGAACCCGCAGCACTTTCCAGGCAGGCCTGGTTTCGCCCAGTGGCTTGACCACCGCATGGAAACTCTGGACTCGTCCTTCAGCGTTGACAAAAGTACCGGACGTTTCAGTGAACGGAGCAATCGGCAGCAAGACGTCGCTGAACGCCATGTTCGTCCTGAACGGGCTGAGCGTCACCACCATCGCGGCCTGCTTCAGACCGTCCACCGCAGCGGCGCCGGCCGCCGAATCAAATTCAGGCTCGTTGTTCAGCAAGAGCACCGCCTTCAAGGCGCCAGCGAGCATCTGCCCTGCGTTCTTGCCATCGGCTCCCGGCAGCGCCGCAGCGAGCTGAGCACCCACCGTGTTGGCCGCTTCCGTCAAATAACCCACGCTGGCACCCGTTTGCTCACCAATCCAGTTGGCCAGCGCCAGCAGACTCGATGCCCTGGCATGATGGGCCGCGCCGTTGCCCAGCAGGACCGCCTTGCGCTCACCCGTCAACAGGGACTTGGCGATGGCTTTGGCGGAGTCACTTGCAACGCCACCAGCCGGCGCCGCGACGCCCTTCTCGGCGGCCACGGCTGCAGCTACATCAGCGAGCGCCTGCACCCAACTGGTGTCGCTCGCCAACAAGGTGTTCGCAACCGGCATCGCCCAGTCTTGTGCGGCTGAGCCAATCACACTCAGTACGCAGCCACCACGGACGGCCTGGCGAATTCTTTGCGCAAACAGCGGGTGATCCTTGCGCAGATTGGAACCTACCACCAGCGCGCTTTGCAGGGTCGACAGGGAAGCGATGGTGCGCCCCAGATGGCGAATCCCTTCGACTGCCGGAAACTCAGCGTTGCGCAGACGGTAATCAACGTTCGGGCTGCCCAGCGCGCTCATCAGGGAACTGGCAAGAAACAATTCTTCCAGCGTGCTGTGCGGACTGACCAGCGCGCCTATGCTCGCCGCGCCGTGCTCCTTCTTGATTCCCTTCAAGCCCTTGGCGACATAGGCCAGAGCCGTCTGCCAGTCGACGGCAACCCAGGCACCGCCCTGTTTGAGCATGGGACTGGTCAAGCGCTCATCGCTGCTTAATGATTCGTAGGAGAAGCGATCGCGGTCGGCAATCCAGCATTCGTTGACGGCTTCGTTTTCCAGCGGAACAACGCGCATCACCTTGTTGTTCTTGACCTGCACAATCAGATTGGCGCCGGTCGAGTCATGCGGGCTGACCGACTTGCGCCGTGCCAGTTCCCAAGTACGTGCACTGTAACGGAAGGGTTTGCTGGTGAGCGCGCCGACCGGGCAGATGTCAATCATGTTGCCCGACAGTTCAGAGTCCACTGACTGGCCGACGAAAGACTCGATTTCGGCATGCTCGCCGCGGTGCGTCATGCCCAGTTCCATCACGCCGGCCACTTCCTGACCAAAACGGACGCAACGGGTGCACTGGATGCAGCGGCTCATTTCCTGCATCGAAATCAGGGGTCCGACCTGCTTGACCGCGACAACCCGTTTTTCTTCTTCGTAGCGCGAAGCGGAGCCACCGTAACCGACCGCCAGATCCTGCAACTGGCACTCGCCCCCCTGGTCGCAAATCGGGCAGTCCAGCGGGTGATTGATGAGCAGGAACTCCATCACGGACTTCTGCGCCTTGACAGCCTTCTCGCTGCGCGTGCGAATCACCATGCCCGGGGCCACCGTGGTGGCGCAAGCCGGCATCGGCTTGGGCATCTTCTCCACATCGACCAGACACATGCGGCAACTGGCTGCGATGCTGAGCTTCTTGTGATAGCAGAAATGCGGAATGTAGGTGCCCGCCTGATCGGCCGCATGAATGATCGTGCTGCCTTCAACAACCTCTATCTTCTTGCCGTCGAGTTCAATTTCAATCATATTGGGACTCGTTCAGACGTAAGCCGGGACCATGCAGGTCTTGTGCTCAACGTGATACTCAAATTCAGGACGGAAATGCTTCAACATGGCCCGCACCGGCATCGCCGCTGCATCGCCGAGTGCGCAAATGGTTCGCCCCATGATGTCCTCGGCCACGTTATCCAGCAGATCCATGTCGCTTGGCCGCCCCTGCCCGTTTTCAATGCGCTCCACCACCCGGTACATCCAGCCAGTACCCTCGCGGCACGGTGTGCACTGGCCGCAGGATTCATGCATGTAGAAGTAACTCAGACGCTGCAGGCTCTTGACCATGCAACGGCTGTCGTCCAGCACGATGAGTGCGCCGGAGCCCAGCATGGAACCGGCCTTGGCAATGGAGTCATAGTCCATCGTGCAGTCCATCATGATCGAGCCCGGCAGGATGGGCGTGGACGAGCCCCCCGGAATCACCGCCTTGAGCTGACGACCCTTGCGTACACCGCCAGCGAGTTCGAGCAACTTGGAAAAAGGCGTACCCATCGGGATTTCGTAATTGCCCGGCAGTTCAACGTCACCACTGACCGAATAGATCTTGGTGCCACCGTTGTTCGGCTTACCGCATTCCAGATAGGCCTTGCCGCCGTGGTTGATGATCCAGGGCACGGCCGAAAAGGTTTCGGTATTGTTGATGTTGGTTGGCTTGCCATACAAACCATAGCTCGGCGGGAACGGCGGCTTGAAACGCGGCTGCCCTTTCTTGCCCTCGACCGATTCCAGCAAGGCGGTTTCTTCGCCACAAACATAGGCACCGAAGCCGTGAAAGGCATGCAGCTGAAAACTGAAACCGCTGCCCAGAATGTTGTCGCCCAGGAAACCGGCCGCGCGCGCTTCCGCCAGCGCCTCTTCAAAACGTTCGTAAATCTGGAAAATTTCGCCGTGAATGTAGTTGTAGCCCGTGCCGATATTCATCGCATAAGCGGCAATCAGCATGCCTTCAATCACGATGTGCGGGTTGAATTGGAGGATTTCGCGGTCTTTACAGGTACCGGGCTCGCCTTCGTCCGAATTGCACATCAGGAACTTCGGCCCGGCAAACTGACGTGGCATGAAACTCCACTTCAGGCCAGTGGGGAAACCGGCGCCGCCGCGCCCACGCAGACCGGACTCCTTGACCGTCGCGATCACCTGGTCGGGGGTCAGGCCCTCGCCACCATCCTTGCCAAGAACCTTGCGCAGCGCCTGGTAGCCGCCGCGCGCCTGATAGTCCTGCAAACGCCAGTTGCTGCCATTCAGGCCAGCCAGAATCTGTGGGCTGATGTGACGCCCGTGGAAACAGGTCTGCGCACCGCTGGATTGAAACTGGGCGAGGATATTTTCAAGCGCCATTATTTATTCCCCTGGGCGCGCAGGCCGTCGACCAGTTGATCGAGTTTGTCGTCACTCATGAAACTGCACATGTGACGGTCGTTCACCAGCAGCACAGGGGAGTCGGCGCAAGCGCCCAGACACTCGCACTGCTGGAGTGTGAACAGGCCGTCAGCGGTGGTCTCTCCCATGCCGATGTCGAGTTTTTCCTCCAGGTGCTTGAGAGCACGGCCGCCATCGCGCAACTGGCACGGCAGATTGGTGCAAACATTGAGCTTGTACTTGCCCACCGGTTGCTGGTTGTACATGTTGTAGAAAGAGGTGACCTCGTGCACGGCGATCGGCGCCATGCCAAGATAGTCAGCCACCAGCTTTTCGCTCTCGGCACTGACGTAGCCGAGTTCCTGCTGAACGATGGCCAGACAAGCCATGACGGCTGACTGTTTCTGGTCAGCCGGGTATTTGGCAACTTCTGTAGCGAAGCGCGCTTTGGACTCTTCGGAAATCATCGATCAACTTCCCCAAACACAATATCCAACGAACCGATAATGGCCACGGCATCACCAATCATGTGACCGCGCCCCATTTCACCCAGCGCTGCCAGATGAACAAAAGCGGGCGGACGAATCTTCATGCGGTACGGCTTGTTGGCACCGTCACTGATCATGTAGATGCCAAATTCACCCTTCGGATGCTCAATGGTGGCGTAGGCCTCGCCCTCGGGCACACAGAAACCTTCCGTGAAGAGCTTGAAGTGATGGATCAACTCTTCCATATTGGATTTCATGGATTCACGGCTAGGCGGTGCCACCTTGTGGTTGTCGGTAATAACCGGGCCTGGATTGACGCGCAACCAGTCGACGCACTGCTTGACGATGCGGTTGGACTGCTTCATCTCCTCCATGCGTACCAGATAGCGGTCGTAGTTATCGCCGGTCTTGCCCACCGGAATATCAAAGTCGAGCTTGTCATAGACCTCGTAGGGCTGCTTCTTGCGCAGATCCCAGGCTACGCCGGAGCCACGCAGCATCGGACCGGAAAAGCCCAGATTCAGTGCGCGTTCGGGCGATACCACACCGATGCCCACGGTGCGCTGCTTCCAGATCCGGTTGTCGGTCAGCAGCGTGTGGTACTCGTCCAGACAACCCGGGAAACGCTGCGTGAAATCGTCAATGAAGTCGAGCAAACTACCATCGCGTGCACGATTGAGTTGCGCTGTCGACTTGGCACTGCGAATTTTGTTGGGCTGATGTCGCGCCATGGTGTCAGGCAGATCGCGATAAACGCCGCCCGGACGGAAGTAGGCAGCATGCAGGCGCGCTCCGCTGACCGCCTCGTACATGTCAAGCAGGTCTTCCCGTTCCCGGAATGCGTACAACATCACCGTCATCGCGCCGCAGTCCAGCGCCCCAGCGCCGACGCACAGCAAATGGTTGAGCAAACGCGTAATTTCGCAGAACATGACGCGGATGTACTTGGCGCGCTCCGGCACTTCGAGGCCCAGCATCTTCTCGATCACCAGGCAGTAGGCGCTCTCATTGCACATCATCGACATGTAGTCGAGCCGGTCCATATAGGGCAGCGCCTGGATATACGTCTTGCCCTCAGCCAGCTTTTCAGTGGCACGGTGCAGCAGGCCGATATGCGGGTCGGCGCGTTGGATCACTTCGCCATCGAGTTCCAGCACGAGACGCAAAACGCCGTGCGCAGCCGGATGTTGCGGTCCGAAGTTGAGAGTGTAGTTTTTGATTTCAGCCATATTCGGTGCTGTCAGTCTTGTCATGCCGGGTCTGACCCGGCATCCATGGATTGCGGTTCAAGCCCGCAATGACATTCCTTTAATGCAGGCCTCCGTAGTTGTTTTCACGGATGACACGCGGCGTAATCTCGCGCGGCTCGATCGTGACCGGTTGGTACACAACGCGCTTCTGCTCTGCGTCGTAACGCATTTCGACGTGACCCGAAATCGGGAAATCCTTGCGAAAGGGGTGACCAATAAAGCCATAGTCGGTCAGGATTCGACGCAAATCGGTATGACCTTCAAAGACGATGCCAAACAGATCAAATGCTTCACGCTCGAACCAGTTGGCAGAATTCCAGACATCGCACACCGACTGGACGACCGGAAAACCGTCATCAGGTGCAAAAACCTTGAGCCGCACGCGCTGATTCAGGCTGATCGATAGCAGATGCGACACGATGCAGAAACGCAGGCCACTCTGGGGTTCATCCTTGTAGGTGGAGTAGTCGACTCCGCACAAATCCATCAACTGCTCAAATCGGCAATTCGGATCATCACGCAGAATCTTTGCGGCTTGCAGATAGTCAGCCGCATCAACGACGATGGTGAGTTCGTCCAGTCGAATCACACTGGACTTGAGCAAGCTGCCCAAGGCTGCATCAACACTGGCTTTGGTGGTCTGTGGACTTACAGCGTAGGTTGTCATCGCCATCCCTTCAGGTGCGTGCAATGGTTTGCGTGCGGCGAATCTTGTACTGCAACTGAATGATGCCGTACAGCAAGGCTTCTGCCGTCGGCGGACAACCGGGCACATAAATATCAACCGGGACGATGCGATCACAGCCCCGCACCACAGAGTAGCTGTAGTGGTAGTAGCCGCCGCCGTTCGCGCACGAGCCCATCGACAACACCCAGCGCGGCTCACTCATCTGGTCATAAACCTTGCGAAATGCGGGCGCCATCTTGTTGCACAGTGTGCCAGCGACGATGATCAGATCCGCCTGCCGCGGGCTGGCCCGAAAAACCTCGGCGCCAAAACGGCTGATGTCATAGCGCGCTGCCGCCGAATGCATCATCTCTACCGCGCAGCATGCCAGTCCAAAAGTCATGGGCCAGATCGAACCGGTCTTGGCCCAGTTCACCACCGAGTCGAAACTGGTAGTGACAAAGCCCTCTTTCAATACGCCTTCAATCATCGCGTCATTCCCAGTCAAGGGCCCCTTTTTTCCACATGTACACAAAGCCGACGACAAGAATGCCGACAAACTCCATGATGGCCCAAAATCCAAGCGCGCCAATGTCCTTGAGCGACACTGCCCAGGGAAACAGGAAAGCAATTTCGAGGTCAAACAGGATGAACAGAATGGCTACCAGGTAGTAGCGCACGTCAAACTTCATGCGCGCATCTTCGAAAGCTTCGAAGCCGCATTCGTAAGGAGAATTTTTTGCGGGATAAGGTCGATTCGGCCCGAGGATGTAACCGATCACCTGTGGGGCGATGCCAACTCCCAAGCCGACCAGAATGAACAGGAAAATTGGCAAATACTGATCAAGATTCATCGGACGATTTTGACCCAAGTTTTTGCTTGGTGCTTTGATCCACATCAAGCAGGTCTGTCTGGTGCCTTCGGCGAGACTCGAACTCGCACAGCTTTCGCCACTACCCCCTCAAGATAGCGTGTCTACCAATTTCACCACGAAGGCGGTTTGTTGCTGTCTGGATTGCGTGAGGCACCTTGCGGTTTTGGCTTTCAAGACAGGCTTGAGTTTACCCTGAAATCTGCCCGATTCCTGAACCTGGCACTGCAATCAGATGCCGATTATTTCGACGGAATTTGTGCGGCACCAGAGGCGGCCACAACAGGTGCAACTGCTGCCGGCGCAGGCGCAGTGACGGCCGCATTTTCCAGCACACTGCCAGAACTTGCGGCCGGACGCACGGATCCGAAATAGGCCAGTGCCAAAGTGCAGACAAAGAACACGGTCGCCAACACAGCAGTGGTACGCGAAAGAAAGTTGGCACTACCGCTGGCACCGAAAAGACTGCCTGAACCACCGCTGCCAAAGGCAGCACCCATGTCGGCACCCTTGCCGTGCTGCACCAGGATCAGCCCGATCATGGCGACCGCTGCAATCATCTGGACCGCAAGAAGAATGGATAGAAAAATAGTCATGGAACACTCCTGAACAAGTAACGACCTCGGTGCGAATTAACCGGCCGAGGCAATGATGGATAAGAAATCGGGGGCTTTCAATGACGCGCCGCCAATCAGGCCGCCATCAATATCGGGTTGCGCCAGCAACTGCGCCGCATTGGCTGCATTCATGCTGCCACCGTAAAGCAGGAGAATACGATCGGCCTGACTGGAGGCCGCCTTCAATTGCGCGCGCAGCACGGCGTGCACTTGCTGTGCCTGTTCGGCGCTGGCGGTTTTGCCGGTACCAATCGCCCAGACTGGCTCATAGGCCAGAACAATTTCGCTGATACAGTGCCCATTGGCGTGAATCACAGCCGCCAGTTGGCGCTTGACCACTTCCTCGGTCCGACCCGCTTCACGTTCTGCCAGCGTCTCGCCGACACACACAATCGGTGTGATGCCACTGGCCAAGGCGCGCTGTGCCTTGAGTGCCACAACCGTATCGGTCTCAAAATGGTACTGGCGACGCTCGGAATGTCCGACCAGACAGTAGCGCGTTGCAAACTCCTTCAGCATGGCAGAGGAAATTTCACCGGTGAAAGCGCCGACTTCGTGCTGCGACACATCCTGGGCGCCAAGATCGATGCCGGTCCCATTTAACAGGGCATGACACTGCGCCAGATAGGCCGCTGGCACGCACAGTGCGACCTGGCAAGCAGGCGTTCCGAGCCCGGCCAGGAGATTCCTGATCAACGCTTCGTTGGCGACCAGACCGCCATTCATTTTCCAGTTGCCAGCAATCAGTTTCTTCTTCATGCCATCCCCCAAGTCAAGACAATTTTTCCGATATGCGCATTCGATTCCATCAAGGCATGCGCCTGCCCAGCATCGGCTGCGGCAAACGTGCTGTGAATGACCGGCTTGATGCTGCCGCTTTCAATCAGGGGCCAGACATGCTTGAGGCAAGCTTGCGCAATCGCTTCCTTGAAGGCTAGCGGACGCGGTCGCAAAGTGGATCCAGTGACGGTCAGGCGACGGCGCAGCACCAGGCCGGCATTGATTTCACTCTTGACACCGCCCTGCACACCAATGATGACCAGACGGCCATCCTCGCTCAGACACTCGATCTCTTTTGCAACATAGTTGCCCGCCACCATGTCCAGAATCACGTTCACACCCTGGCCCGCCGTCAGGCGTTTGACCTCGGCTGCGAAGTCGTGCGTCCGGTAGTTGATGGCGTGGTCGGCACCCAGCGCCAGACAGGCTGCGCATTTTTCATCACTGCCCGCTGTCACCATCACCCGAGCACCCATCGCCTTGGCCAATTGAATGGCGGTGACGCCAATGCCGCTGGAACCACCCTGGACCAGAAGCGTCTCGCCGCTTTGCAGCCGACCCCGGTCGAAGACATTGCTCCAGACCGTGAAAACAGTCTCCGGTAGCGATGCTGCCTGCACATCGCTCCATCCCCTGGGTACCGGCAAACACTGGCCGACCGGGGCCACGCAATATTCTGCGTAGCCACCGCCCGCGACAAGCGCACAGACGTGGTCACCGAGTTTGAAGCCGGAC
>Ga0194063_10000756_pt1 | contig 22641 bp, 23 predicted proteins | sample SepL3720m_MetaG_FD_155459 | JGI IMG/M metagenome (GOLD analysis project Ga0194063, IMG submission 155459) | Anoxic zone freshwater microbial communities from boreal shield lake in IISD Experimental Lakes Area, Ontario, Canada - Sep2016-L373-20m | ecosystem: Environmental > Aquatic > Freshwater...
GTATGAAATGTACTGTGCCCATATATTTTTCACCTCCTAACTTATATTTTTATAACTATATAATGTTTCGTTAGTGAGAATATATGTCTAGTTTAATGGGTACCTGCCCTAAAAAAGAAAAAGAAATTTAAACTCACCAAAGAGATTGTATGGAAGGGAATTATGCTTGTTGCTTCAGTTCTCCTAATTCTCACCTCCCTAGCTCCACTCTTTTTGAGATAATAGAGGAATGTTGGATACATCAATTAAACTTCTCCCTCATACCAGTGGTCTTACCAAAAAAAGACTCAGTCTTGTGGGTATTAATACCTATGAAGATCTTCTTAAATATCCGCCTAATCGGTATGAAGACTTTTCTCAAATGGTGAAGGTGCTCTATTTGCGCAACTGGATAGGGAAAAAAGTAACACTTCAAGGGGCGGTTGTGTCAATTGCCACAGTGACAACAAGATCCCATATCACGTTACAAAAAGTTACGGTTGAGGATGCTACTGGAAAAACCGCGATAACATTTTTTAATCAACCCTATCTCATTTCTCAGCTTAAAAGGGGGTCAACCTATGCATTTTCAGGAACGGTAAAGTTTTTTGGTCCTACCTATACGCTCCAGCCTGAAACATTTGAGTTAGTGCGGGAAGGGGAGGCTCCCGGAATCCAAACAGGGCGTATTCTTCCTGTCTATTCAGAAGCTAAAGGTCTCTCTAGTAGACTATTAAGAGAGAAAATCGCTGGAATTTTACCTCTTGCGGCAACGATTGAAGAAACGCTCCCTGAATCGGTCATTAAACAGAATCACCTCCTTCCACTTCCAACGGCTCTTCAAACACTTCATAGACCGTTAAAAATGGAGGCTCTTACCTGGGCAAAAGAACGTCTTGCGTTTGAAGAACTATTCTTATTACAACTCTCTACAGCACTTATTAAAAGAAACTGGAAAGAGAATGAGGTAAAAGAAGCAATAACCTATACAAAAACTCAGGAAAAGAAAATGAATACCTGCATTACTTCTCTCCCTTTCAAACTTACCGATGACCAAGCAAGTGCAGTCAAAGATATAATTGTCGACCTCATTAAGCAACAACCAATGAATCGATTTCTTCAAGGGGATGTTGGATCGGGAAAAACAGTCGTTGCCGCTCTTGCCGCTTACCTTTCCTATGCATCCGGAAAAAAAACACTCTATATGGCGCCAACAGAGATACTTGCGCTCCAACATGCAGAAACATTCAAAAAATTACTCGAACCGTTTGGCGTAAAAGTAGGGGTGCAGACGGGTTCTAAGAAACAATTGGCAAAAGGCGAGGACTTCGATGTCATTATCGGAACCCATGCTCTTCTCTCATCTCCGGTGGCTGTCCCTTCGGTTGCTCTTGTCATTATTGATGAACAACACCGATTTGGAGTGAAACAGCGAGCACTTCTTAAAGCAAAGGGAATATCTCCTCATTTACTTACGATGACGGCCACTCCTATTCCAAGAACAGTTGCGCTTACCGCATTTGGTGAATTGGATATGAGTGTGCTCAGCACCATGCCGGCTGGGAGAAAACCAATTAAAACCTATGTGGTAACCCAGTCAAAAAGAAAGGATGCATATACATGGATAAAAAAGGAAATAACTACAGACAAAGTTCAAGTATTTGTAATCTGCCCACTTGTTGAAGAGTCTGAGTCAGAAACTTTATCCAGTGTTAAAGCTGCTACAACAGAGTTTGAACTGCTCAAAAAAGAATTTAAGGGGCTTCACCTTGGATTGCTTCATGGAAAAATGAAACCTGCAGAGAAAAATAGCATTCTCGATGAGTTTAGAAATAAGACTATTGATATTCTTGTCTCAACTTCTGTAGTTGAAGTTGGAATAGATATTCCTAACGCCTCAATAATGATCATAGAGGGTGCAGAGAGATTTGGCCTTTCTCAACTCCATCAGTTGAGGGGGAGAGTGGGGCGGGGAACTGCGCAGTCGCACTGCCTTCTATTTTCATCAAATAACATTCCTGCGCCCCGTCTTAGCTTCTTTTCTCAAACACTTGACGGTATGAAACTTGCTGAATATGATCTTAAAGAACGGGGACCGGGTAATATATTTGGGATCGAACAACATGGATTTATGGAGATGCGATTTGCATCATTTTCGGATAGCTTGTTGATTCAGAAAACACAAAAAGCAGTAGAAGAATATCTCAAAAATGATCCAACAGCCCGCTCAAATCTTCTCGCAGCACGATTAACCAAGTTTCAGATTGATAAGATAGCCAAGGATTAGGCTACTAATTCAACTAATTCAACCAATTTAACCAATTTAACCAATTTAACTAGAAACTTATTTTTTTTCTGCTATAATAAGATTTCTATGACACCACTACCAAAACGAAAACACTCCACCCAACGGGTTGGAAAACGCAATGCTTCCAATGAAGTGAAGTTATCTTCACTGATTGTTTGCAAGAAATGTGGTAAAAATAAACTTCCCCACAGAATCTGCAAATATTGCAATAAATAACCTATGGCTGCCTCCACTCCCATCGTGGATATAAGACACAAAAGAAGGACAGAGGTTGTAGAAGACCTATTCGCTTATTCTTTTGTTCAGCCTGCATTTATACCTCCTCACAGAAGTGATTTGTTTGATGCAATTGTGCCTAAAATAGCGGAGATTGATACTCATATTGTTGAGTTTGCACCCAAGTTTCCGATAGACCGTCTTTCAAAAATAGATCTAGCGATTCTACGCCTTGCTATATATGAGCTAAAGATCAACCCTATCGAGCCTGCAAAAGCAGTGATTAATGAAGCGATCGAGCTTGCAAAAGAGCTCGGAGGAGAGAAGTCGTACACATTTATTAATGGCGTTCTTGCTCAATTGATTCCTCATGATACAGCTCAGTGAAACCATAAAAAATGAGACGTCTATGGACTTTGTCAACAAAGATCTCCTTTTTAACGCCTTTGTGCATCGTTCATACCTCAATGAGCATAAAGACAAAAAACTAGCCTCAAATGAAAAAATGGAGTTTCTCGGAGATAGTGTGCTTTCTCTCGCCACATCAATCTATCTGTTTAAACACTTTCCTGATCTTGATGAGGGCACATACACCGATATTAAAGCGTCGGTTGTGCGTACAGAAAGCTTAGCTGAGGCTGCTATCAAGCTTCATTTTGGGGCTCTCATATTTCTTTCAAAAGGAGAGGAGCAAAATGGGGGAAGAGAAAACAAGAATATTCTTGCCGATTGTTTTGAGTCTTTTATTGCCGCAGTGTTTCTTGATCAGGGGTTTGAAAAGGCATACTCCTTTATTCTCACCTGGCTTTTTACTGATAAACTCGACTTTGTTGTAGAAAATAAGCTCTATCTTTCACCAAAAAGCCGTTTGCAGGAGCTTATTCAGGCAAGCCACAAAGCGCTTCCTCAGTATACTATCGCTACGGAAACAGGTCCTGAGCACAAAAAGGAGTTTATTATCTCTGTTTCTTACAATAATAAGGAGTTGGGAGTAGGGAAGGGAGCATCAAAAAAAGAGGCAGAAGAACAAGCAGCAAAAAATGCATTGGAATTTTTGAAGAAGAATAGTTATAATATCTAATTACTCTGTTAGTTATTTAGTATATATATTGTATGTCAGCAACAATCAGACTCATGAAGTTCGGAAAACGTGGATATCCTACCTATAGAATTGTAGTATTGGATAAAAGAAAAAAGAGAGACGGATCCTATATAGAAAAAGTTGGGACATACAATCCTCATACAGAACCAGCTACACTTCTTATTGATGACACTAAGCTCAATGAATGGCTGAAAAAGGGAGCCCAGGTATCAGAAGGCATGCGCAGACTTCTTAAAAACAGAAAGACCAAATAAGCTGAAAGCTCAAAGTTTAAAGCCTAAAGGTCAACTCCACACACATTATTTCCTTTAATCTACTATATAATAGGACATTGCAATGATGTGCGGGCGAGAGAACCGCGCCCTACCCCATGTTTATCTTTTAGTTCAATTACTTCTTTACTCCGGAGAAAGGGTCAGACTTTGTTTCATATGTCGTTGCAGCCGTTTGATACCCAGTTGAACTAAATTGAAACTTTATCTTTTTCTTAACCTCATCCAACTTTGCAATTTCCTCCTTAAACAATTTTGGTACCTGAATCGTCTCGTTAAAGGTGTATTTCTTGCTATAAAAATTAAGAGTTATTTTCGTACTCGATGAGCTTGCTCCCCCAAATTGTATTTTATTACTTGTTATTAGCCTACCCCCAGAAAATTGATAGGTCTTGAGAAAGGTTAAAAATGTATCAGCGTTTCCTTTTCCTTCAGCGGTGAGTGAAAGCCGTTCATTAGTTGAGTTTCCTACATCTATTACGTAGTTGGTAATTTGAAAATTAGAAATAAGACTTATTTGCTCAAGTGCATAGATAATAGAAAAAAAGTCTTCTGTTTCGGGCACAAGACTCGCCAAGAGGAGATTGTATCCTTTAATCTGATCTTCAGTAAGCGATTTATTATATTTAAGCGTGTCGTATCTACTTTGAAGCATGGCCACTTCGCTATTTAAGAATTCTACCTCTTTTTTTTGCTGATTAAAACGAGCCAAAAATATGAGTACGATAAAAAAGAGGGCTATAAAAACCGTAAAAGATATCAGCAGATTTTTCTGATTTTCAATAAATCTTTTAACCTTATAAAGTCGAATAGGAATAATCATTTTGTATTAAGTTCTTTAAATACTCCTCTTAACTCGAGTTGATAACTACTGCCTTTTTTTAATTGCTGATTCAAACTAAAACTCTGCAAGGTGAGGGACTGAAAATTCTTTAAGAACTCCTCATTCTCCACATATCTCAAAAATAATAACATTTCATCCGTGTTGTTAAATTTCACAACAAATCGAGTATTTCTATCTTTATCAATATCAATAACCTCCAAGGTAGCCTTATCATTAGTAGTCTCACCAAGCGACTTTTTTAATACTTCATAGTAAGGTACAAACTGCGCATCTTCTTTAAGAAAAGCATCCACTTGAGCTTGTTTACTTTTAAAGTAACGTATATTGGCCTCTATATTTTTTTCATCAAGGAGGTAGCGTAAATAGGTTTCCTTTTTCTTGAGCCCATCCTGTTGTTCCTTGTTAAGGCGAACAACCTGACTCATTAACACTAAAAAAATAGCAAATAATACAATACCCAAGCCAGTAAGATACTTTCTTATTTTGGGACCATTTACACTAATGTAGTCCGCCTGGGGCTTTCTTTTAAAGAGATTTATTCTATTTTTCATTAGCGTATGTTTGCGCTTATGGCGGAAACAAATGATGACATTTTAACTGCAAATGACTTTGAGATCGGGTTATCAATAAGAATATCTCTCATAAGGAGGCTCTCAACTGGCATTGCAAGCAGCTCGCTTAACTTCTTATCTAAAGAGAGAAGTCTATTATTTAAATTACATATGTAGACTTTTTTAACGGGGAGATTATATTTATCTCGTGCAACAACGGTAAATTTGGTTAATTCATTTACCATATCTCTCAGTAGTGGACCAACTAGGGTGGCAAGGTCATACGTAGCATTTTTTTCAAATCCTACAGTTTCTAGTAATTCCATCGCTTTACTATCCAACAATTCCAGATTAAACTTCAACTCTTTCACGAAAAAATCGAGTCCCGTTTTTACGATTCGTAGCTCCGATAGGATGCCTCCCGGCATTGTGATGAGGTAAATACTTGTTGTTGAGTAACTAAAATTAACTACTATATGGGAGGAGGGTTGAGCATCGCTATAAACGCTCAGATCTGAAAAATAGCGAGTTATTGCGCTCAGTTCGCTTTCAAGTGAGTTGGGGATAAAGCCAGCAAGCTCTATGGTCTTTTCTAGTCGCTCAACCAGCTTCTTTGGGGAGGCGACCACTAATATCGTGTTCTTCTTAGTGACTGCATTTTCCTTAATTACTTCAATGTCAAAAACGACTTCATCAATGGGGAGTGGGATAAATTGATCAGCTTGATACCTCACGGCAGAAAGTAGTTCTTTTTGATTTAACTTTGAAAACTCCATGACCTGCGCATAACAATATGAATCTGGCATAATTACATTCACGCTTTTTTTAGTTATCTTTAAATCCTTTGCTAGCTTATTTAAGACCTCAGCCTGAAGCTCCATCGTTTTTTCTGAGTCATCACTAAACAGATTGGCTACAGTTAACTCTTCGCCAAGAGTGGTTATGTCTATTTTTTTATTTTTATACTCAATATCCGCAAACCGAGTATATTTTTCTCCGATTTCTAGGCCAAATAAACTGTCTGTCATATATATACAGTATTCGTTAAATATAACCAAAAGTCAAGACGAGTAGTTAGTAGTCTCTTAATCGCACTTTAAACGAATAGGGCAGTGAAATATTTCTAAATTGTGTAGATTTAAGCACGGTAAATTTTGTTAAGACAACAGCCGGAGTAAAGTCGTTATTATGATAACATGCAAAACCAACCTCAGAGACCGATACATCTTTTGATGTTAAATAATACGTCTTGAGACCTCCCGAGTCAGAAGCGATAGTATAAGAAGTGCTTGCAACAGGTGTTGGATTAGGGAGTGAGAAATAGTGTACGGAAATCCCATTTCTATCTTTCATATAAAGATCAGGCGCATAAGTGGGTATGGGTGTCGTTTCATTCACAACGGGACAGTTATCAACCGATGAATAGTCGCCTGTTGAAATATAGGCGATCCTATTTTGCAACATATTTTTTATATTTCTTTGAACGGAGTCTCCCTGAATCTTCATTTCTTGATAAGCCACAAGTATTAACTGTTGTCGAATGATGGTAAAGAAGATGTTAAACACAGAAGGCAAAACAAGTCCAACTATGCCCACAGCTACAATAAGTTCAATCAGCGTAAACGATTTTTTAGATTTTATTCCCATAAAGTAAAAAGCGAATGAAGCTTAGTAACAAAGGTGTTGCCTGATTCCTGCCACTCTGTATAAAGAAGTGTCTCTACTTGAGTTGGAGCTTGAGGATTTGGAGTAGTTTTAAACTCAGCATATCTTCTATAAATTCCTCCTAAAGTGGTTGGGCAGTCATTTTTACTGCTCACTACACCATTCCATGCATAAGTGTCTGTATTAAAGCAAACAATGTTATTTGCTCCGCTTGCAGCGAAATCAGTCCAACTTATATCTTTTTCTCCTCGTAACCATTCTAACAGTTGCTCATTATAGTGAGTAGCTTTCAGCATATTAATGCGAAGCGTATTTTGGCGCATAGAAACGGTTATTATAGCTGCTGCTGTAATAAGAAACACTGACAATATAGTTACAAAGATAAGAACTTCAATGAGAGAGAAAGCTTTATGAGAAGTTATGGGCATGGTGTATATGTATAGTCTCCACTAGTAATTACTCCTGTTTCATCTATTTGCACAAATTTACATTTCCCCGTATCTGTATTTTTTATAGGGAACTTTCTCGTTTCCCCCTGATAATTTTGATAATCAAACTGGAGAGAAAACGAAGGGGTAACATACGTTATATTGCTTGGTATAGTGTATCTAATAGGTGTTGGGGTAGTATCACAGCCAGGCAATAGAATTATATCTGTGTTATTAACCATCACAGAATATCCTGTTACATGGGCCGATGAAGCTGAACTACAAAGCGATACGTCGCCTGCCGTGGCCTTATTAATTGCTAATTCAAGAGTGCTTCTAAACAAGGTTATTTGGTTATCGAGTGTTTTTTCGTCTCTATAGCTTGAAAACAAAGCTAAAGAGGTTCCCGAAAGCACAATAATAAGCGATGTGACGATAAGAATCTCGATAAGAGTAAAGCTTTTTGCTTTATGGGAGTTGACCATAGGGACCCATGCAATAGTTACATTTTAATGATGCGGTACAGTTTACAGTTGAAACGGATGTGTCCCCTCCCTCTATATAGGCGCATAAGGTATAGTCTTGAAAGGGATCACTGCTCGTATAATAATAGGTGTATGCCTGCGTAGTAGCTGACAGGGGATCGTTAGGAAGTTTGTTCATATATTTAGTCGCGGACCCATCTACTATTGAGCCAGTGCCAAATACCATGCCAGGAGTGGGGTAGGCTCCGTTAAAATTCCTATAGAGCTCAATTGCAGCTCGTACTTGCTCTATATCAGTCTTTCTTCTCGCATCTCTGCTTTGCTTAACAAATCGAGAATAGGATACAGCCGCAATTGAGGCAAGAAGAGAAATAATACTCACAACGACGAGGATTTCTACCATGGTAAATGCTTTTTTCATTGTTGATTTTCTACACAATAACCAGTAATCGACTCAGATTCTATTGAATTTGAACATAAGCTAAAAGTGGTCCCATCTGAATTGTAAGTATAATCCGTCCCCGTTTTGGGGTCCTTTGGAATAACTGATATTACAGCGGGAGAACTACCGCATTTGATACTACTTCCTAATGTATCGGAACTATCAATAGGATAATTGTAGTCACATGAAGAATAGTACTGCTCTAGCCCGTTTTGTATTGCTTTAATATCTCCCTTGCGTTTGGCGTCTCTTGATTTTTTTTGAGTTGTTGAAAATGAAACCGCCAATACTGAAAGTATTGTTGCGATAATACCCAGCACAATAAGCATCTCAAGGAGCGTAAAAGATTTCTTCATTATTAGGGTTCGATTAATTTATAATACTTGCCACTGCATGTTGGCGCAGCAGAACATGAAGCGAGTCCTTCAGGATCTGTGCTATTTTCAAGGCAGGCACACAAGGTATATTTTCCTGCATCCAATGGATCTCTTATGTAGTAGTAGTTTGCAGCTGCTGTTCCGCACTCGGAAAGAGAAGTGAGAGGATCTTGTGGCATTTTTTGTAAATAGACGCCGTTCGCATCAGAAAATACAGTACATGATGCAGGAAAACTAGCAGTAGCAGGATACTCCGGTAAGACTTGATTCTGTTTATACAGCTCAAGAGCCTTCTGAATTGACTTAAGATCGCTCTTTCTTCTCATGTCCCGAGCCTTCACACGCACGAGCATCATATTAGGAACAAGAAGAGCCATAAACCCCGCTAAGATAGCTATAACAACGAGAAGTTCAATGAGTGTAAAACCTTTGTTATTTTTCATGTACTTTATTCATACTACTTGTTTTCGAAAGAAATATCAATATGGCGTCCAGTGCAGATACAGGATTCATATTATTATTCACAATTAGACTGCGTATTTGGAGAACGTAGTTCAACGTATTTTGATTCTTCAAAGGGGAAGAAGTAAGTAGTTTATCAATCTTAATGAGAGCATCTTCTTTCTTCGTCTCAGAATTGTTTTGAAATGAAAAATAATCATCGTTTATCTCAGTTATCTCTTCGTTTGAAATGATCTTTCTTGATTCATCCAATGAGCATCGAGATAATATTGTGGGCAGCAGTAGTGATGCATTTTTTACTATAAATAGAAATTGAATTCTTTCAGAGTCTTCTTCAAGGCTTTTAAGCATTGAGTTCTGCACTTCGCTACTTGAAGCATCTACACCCACCAATACTACGAGTACTTTCTCAGAGAATGCTACTTGTATGTCTTTTTGCATGAGATGAATTTGCTCCACAGTTAATTCATCCTTTTCAGGATATACTCCTATTCTTTGCGCAACTGGAATATGGAGAGATTCTGCAAAAGGAGAAATTATCTCCTCAATACTTTCTGTCTCTGTAGTGGTAATTATTTTTGGTATCACTGTATTGCATTCTATCAAATTTCACACTATAGTTAATGAAGGTATGTATATAACACCGAAATCCTTTCTATTGAAACTGGTTGAACATAAAGTCATTACAGAGACGCAAGCAGAGCGTCTTGAGGTGGATTCACTCCACCAAAATAGTCCGATATTTGAATATCTCCTACGAGAAGGCACTATTAAAAAAGCAGATGTATTGCGCACAGAAGCAGAATTTTTAAATGTTCCCTATGTAGATATATCCATTACTTCTGCCAATCCTCACGCTCTTACTTTTGTCTCAGAGCCTGTTGCACGAAGATACTCTATTATTCCTTATGAATATGACCCAAAATCGGATATTGTCTCCATAGCAAGTGCAGACCCTCTTAACATTAGCCTTTTGGATTTCTTAGAGCGTAAGACAGGAAAGAGAGTGGTATTTTCCTTGGCCTATATTGATGATATTGAAAAGGCCATAAATGCGGTGTACGCAAAGGGCTTGAGTCCTGAAGTAAAAGAGGCCCTTGAGGAAGTAGGACATAACAAATCAAGCCAAGTAGAAAAAAAAGATGAAACTACTGTGGTAAAGGAAGCTCCGATTGCCAAAATTGTCGATACTATTCTTGAATTTGCAGTAAAGGGAAGAGCTTCAGATATTCACGTAGAGCCAGAGTCGGAAAAGACGAGAGTTCGTTATCGTATTGATGGAATACTCCAGGAAAAGCTTTCTCTTCCTCATTCAATCCACGACTCTCTTGTTTCTCGTGTAAAAATTCTTTCTCAGATGAAGATAGATGAGAGAAGAATTCCCCAAGATGGTCGCTTTAGTTTTAAAGTGGGAGAAGAAGAGGTGGATCTTCGTGTATCAACGCTTCCCACGGTGCATGGAGAAAAAATCGTTATGCGTCTTCTTAAAAAAACAGGGGGTCTCCCGGCCCTTGCAGAGCTTGGATTGCGGGGCGTTCAATACTCAGATCTCGATTTTGCCATTGCTAAGCCTTATGGAATCATTCTTGTTACGGGGCCTACTGGATCAGGAAAAACAACTACTCTTTATTCTATGCTTACTAAGTTGAATAAGCCCTCAGTAAATATCGTCACTCTAGAAGATCCTGTCGAATATCAAATTGAGGGAATTAACCAAGTGCAGATTAATCCGCAGGCCGGCCTTACATTTGCGACGGGTCTGCGATCTTTTCTTCGACAAGATCCTAACATTATTCTGGTTGGAGAAATCCGAGATACTGAGACAACTCAACTTGCAATCCAAGCAGCGCTCACCGGACATTTAGTGTTTTCTACGCTCCACACAAACGATGCTGCTACAGCTATTCCTCGGTTAATCGACTTAGGAGGAGAGCCATTTCTTATTTCGTCAGTATTAAATGCTTCTCTTGCACAGCGCATCATTAGAAGAATATGTGATAATTGTAAAGAGTGGTTTTTGCCCACCGCCGAAGTGGTTGAAAATATTAAAACTATTCTAGGACCAACATTGCCTGGGAAATATACACACGGAGAAACGATACAAATTGCTCGTGGCAAAGGATGTCAAGAATGTAACTTTACCGGGTATTTGGGGCGTATTGCTATTTTTGAAGTGCTAAAGATTACTCCTGCTATCAACAAGTTAATTTTAAAAGCATCATCGGCTAAAGAGATAGAAACAGAAGCAAAGAATGAGGGTCTCATTACAATGAAGCAAGATGGATATTTAAAAGTATTAGAAGGCATAACGACTATTGAAGAAATATTACGTGTTGCGGATATGTAATCTATGTTTAATATTCAACTGTTATTAAAAGAAACTCATCTTAAAGATGCCTCAGATCTCCATATTGTGGAGGGATACTATCCAACGGTTCGAAAGAATAATAGGCTTTTGTATTTGCGAGAGTTTGGAGTTGTCCTAAAAGAAGACGTTGACACCTTGCCCCGAGTCTTGCTTAATACCGTGCAACAACAGATCTTTTCTGAAAATAAGGAAATAGACTTTAGCTATCCTTTTGAAGACATTCGATTTAGAGTAAATATGTATCAAACAAAGGGAGCGACAGCAGCCTCTTTTCGCCTTATTCCAGCTATCATCAAAACAATTCAAGAGCTACAATTGCCTGAAATATTTAATACTTTTACTGGATATAAACAGGGTCTTATTCTTCTTACTGGACCTACCGGAGAAGGGAAGTCTACGTCTCTTGCGGCCATTATTAATGATTTTAATCTAAAAGAATCAGAGCATATTATCACTATTGAAGACCCTATTGAATTTATTTACCCAAAAGCACGATCAATTGTATCTCAAAGAGAGGTGGGGCAAGACACTCTTTCCTGGACGGGAGCCCTAAAATCTGCTCTTAGAGAAGATCCAGATATAGTGCTGGTTGGAGAAATGCGCGATTACGACACGATACAGTCTGTATTAACGGTTGCCGAGACAGGACATTTAGTGTTTTCTACTCTCCACACTGGCTCAACCACAGAGGCTATCACCCGTATAATCGATGTATTCCCCGCTCATCAACAAAATCAGGTGAGAAGCACCCTCTCCAACTCTCTTATTGCGGTGATTGCACAAAGATTGCTTCCATCAGCCGACGGTAGTTCAAGAGTGCCCGCAATTGAAATATTGCTCAATGGATCATCAGTAGCCCCGCTCATACGGGACGGAAAAGTGTTTCAACTAGATAACGTAATTGAAACAAGTGAGCAAAGTGGCATGATTCTATTTGAGAAGTATCTAGAAAAATTGTACTCAGCCGGAAAAATAACTAAAGAGACGGCATATGCCTATGCAATTCGCAAAAATATTATTACACACCTTATCCCCTAACGTTCTATGAAATATTCATTTAAAGCCATAAAAGATGATATAGTCGTCAAGAAAACTATAGAGGCAAATACAGAGTCTGAGGTGCTTAATTTCATGAGGAAGAACTCCTATATTCCTATATCAATAACAAAAAATGGCCCGCTGCTTCCTGAGTTTGGTGGATTGTTTGATAAGGTAAGTTTTGTTGATATTGTTGAATTTACCCGGCAGCTTGCCATCATGTTAAATGCAGGACTAACGCTGGTAGATTGTTTTGCCATTCTTGAAAAACAAATAACAAAGGCGGGTATGGTCGCCGTCATTCATTCGATTCAAAAAGAGGTTCTTTCAGGAAATACATTTTCTAAAGCGTTACAAAAATACCCACAACACTTTCCCAATATCTATATTGCTTTAGTCAAGTCAGGAGAAGTTTCAGGAAAAATGAGTGAAATTTTGCTCAAATTAGCAGACAACTTAGAGAAACAGCGCGAATTTCAGGGGAGAATCAAAGGAGCTCTTACCTATCCTATCGTGGTTCTTGTAGCTATGGTGAGCATCATGTTTATCATGATTACCTTTGTTATTCCAAAATTATTAAACTTATACAAGGATTTTAATATTGAACTTCCCCTTACTACTCAAATTCTTATCGTTGTCTCTTCATTCTTGGCGCAATTTTGGCCCCTGGTCATAATAGGAGTGTTTTTGGGGGTGGGAGTTTTCACCAGGTATATTAAGACAACGCAAGGTAAATTGCTTATGGATACTATTTCACTACGTCTTCCTATATTTGGCAAAATCGTGAGTATTTCATCTCTGGTTGACGCTACTCGTACACTTTCTATTCTCATTGGAGCAGGTGTTTCCATTCTAGATACTCTGGTAATTGTTGTAGAAACAACGGGTAACTCAGTCTACAAAAATTCATTTGCACACATTGTAAAAGAAGTCGAACGAGGAGTGTCTTTAGGGAATGCATTTAATAATGAAGATATCTTTCCTCCTATTCTTGTTCAAATGGTAACAGTAGGAGAGCAGACGGGGAATCTGGACGATACCATGATGCGCATATCGCACTATTTTGATCTTGAGTCAGAATCTTCAGTTAAAACAGTTACTACGCTCATTGAGCCACTCATTTTGGTGTTTCTGGGTATTGGCGTTGGATTCCTCGTGATTTCAGTTATAACGCCTATCTACAACCTAACAACTTCGTTTAAGTAGAGGAGAGGTATAAATAGTAGTTGATAGAAAGTTGAAGCGAACTATAGTAAATGCTGTTTTTTTGATTACTATCTACTTACTACTTACTACTATCTACTAATTACGAACTAAATACCCCTTGACAACCGATGGCTATTACTCGTATAGTGAATATATATGAAAAAAATCACCAAAGGCTTCACCCTTATTGAACTTCTCATCGTTATTGCATTGCTTGGCGCTCTTGCAGTTGCGCTCCTTGCTGCTCTTGATCCACTTGAACAAATCAAAAAAGGAACTGACACTGGTGTACGGAATACCGTTTCCGAAATTGCCAATTCATTTATTCGTTATGCTTCTGTTAAACAGGCTGTGTTGCCTTATACTGGATTTATCGCTTGGGGTTCAGTAGGCACAGCAGGTGCGTCTCCAGCATATGCTGCGATAAGCGCTGTTATTGCAACCGGGGAGCTTAAGGCCGATTTTCTGTCCCTTGCCAAAGATTCACTTGAAAAAATATTTATTATTGCAGACCAAGAAAAGAACTATGTCTGTTTTGCTCCAGGAGCAAAAGCGTTTAGAGTAGATCCAAATACAAAATTCGTCACTGTTGCAGGAGCAACATCTGCTACGATGACAGAGGTCTCAGGATGCGATCAAAATGGCACTTCAACTTCGGGCGCAACGTGCTACTGGTGTGTGCGATAAAGCTTTGTGTTTGTTATAATCAAACACATGATAAGCGTACTCTACGGATTGGTAGCATGGATGCTTGCTAATAACTCATCAAAATATATATTTGGGGGAGATAGTGCAGAATTTTCCGCTATAGCACACAATTGGAGCATAGCTCACCCCCCAGGATACCCCCTTTATTCATTTCTTTTAAACTGCCTTACCCACTTTATTCCCTTTGGCACTATTCCGTGGAGAGCCTCGCTCCTGTCTGTTCTTCCCACGGTGCTCTCCTCCTATATCCTTTATAAAATTTTTCTCTATTTACGTATTAAGAAGGTGCTTTCATTGCTTATTTCGCTTCTCTACATTGCTCTCTTTCCTGTGTGGGAATATGCTCTCGTGCCTGAGGTATTTGCCCTTAATTCTTTCTTTGTGCTTCTCATTACCTACTTCTTACTACGCTTCATTGATTCCAAAAAATTAATCTATATCTTTTGTTCAGCCTTTGTGGGAGGTTTATGCGTTTCTCATCATCATATTTTCGTTATCTTTATACCCGGCTGGATGTATCTCCTTAAAGACTCGTATAAAAAGATCATACAGAACAACAGGGCTCGCGCTATTTCCGCTTTATTCTTTATTGCGGGTCTCTCTTTTTATCTCTATGCCCCTATCGCAAGCCATTTTAATCCCCCCATACAGTGGGAGGATGCAAAGACCATTGACGGGTTTTGGCGCCTTATTACACGCGCTATGTACGGCACGTTTACAGCATATGGAGGATCAAGAGGAAATATAGTGAATCAACTGTACGATATTTTTTCTTCATTTGTCTTCATTTTTCAAGATTTTCGCATATTGGGAAGTTGTATTATTCTTTTGGGAATTTGGGTAGCAAACAAGCGAAATTCACCTCTGTATCGTTTTATATTTATTACCTCACTCGTTCATGTCCTCTTTATCTTCTATACAAACTTTATGCTCTCCAGCTCCTTTAGCATCGGCATGTATGAGCGATTTCTTATCTCCTTTTATGCGTTATTGATCATATATTTTGGCATTGGATATGACGCCCTCTATACATATACTGTACACTTTGTATCTCTCGCATCTCAAAGAAGGGGGCTCCAAACGCTTACCAAGTATACACTCATTCTCGTGCTCGCTATATATATCGGAACTCTAGTAAAAACAAATTATCGAGCACTCTCTGTGATTAAAAATGGAAGAGATTTTGAAAGATTGGGAATAGATTTAGCAAATACTACTCCCCCAGGGAGCATCTATTTCCCCAGTAACGATAATTCAAACTTTGCAACCATGTGGCAGGTATTTGGGGAAGGAAACAGTTCTCGATCCATTTTTTTTCAAGCACATTTTATTGATAAGAAATTCTATATAGATCAATTCAAGAAAAAGTATCCCCTCCTCCATTATCCTCAATCGTTAAAAAGTAGTAAAGATTTTGGGGCCTTCTTTTCGCTCAATGCAGAGCGAGGTATATATTTTGAGACCCCCACGCAGGATGGTTTTTGGATGCCTTACGGTCTGTTGTGGAAATACTACAACTCTCAAAAAGAAGGTCTTGCTGATATTCCTCATCTCATTGATGAAAATGCTCAGCTATGGAATTCGGTATATCACATCCCTCAACTTACCCCCGATACAAGAAATATTCTCCACCTACAGGCTGTTCAAGATTTCTATATAGAATCATATATGACGTACGCGAAACTCCTATTTTATGCTAAAGAAAATAAGATGGCCCAACAAGTAATGGAGGATATTATCAAGAATTATCGTCCTTCAAATGACCATGCAAGAATGATCCTTCTTAATTTACTCGTATTAGAACGTAATTGCAGTGAGGCAAAAAACATCATGAAGAAATTTAATTCAATTTCGCCAAATTCGTTACAGAACGAATATATACTTCCCATCACAAACTACTATTCCCAGTGTGATCCGCATAATGAGGCATTACCTCTCATGAAAGAAAGAATGAAGGAGTATAAGGAGAGCTCACTTACTCCGCTTGATCGTTTTTAATAGAAAAAGAAGTAGCCCTAGTAATGAAACCCCGGAAATGATACATCCCCCATATAAACTCATGGGAATGAATATCATTTCAACCCGATGAGTTCCTTTTGGAACGATAAAACCTATTTGGGTAAGATTAGTTTTATAGAGCTTACTTTCTTTGTGGTCTATATAGAGCTTCCATTCTGGATACCAGTTAATAGGGAGTATTAAAAATGTATCAGTGCTTGTTGTCACGTTGCTGAGTCTATACATATCTTTGATAGTGATGTTTTTCACAAATGCATCTGAAGGATTTATCATGTTCTTTACGGGGAGAGATTCTACAAGAGCATTGTTCTTAGTCAACGTTCCGCTCTTTATTTTCTCCTCCAAGGTTTCAAGAGTTGACACTCGTTCAATCTCGTGAGGTACATAATAGGTGTTAAAAGAAGATATGGATCTATTTTGATAGGTGCGCAGCAGGAGATCCCCCCGTTTCATAGTGTTAATTAGGACAAAATGGGGGAGACTGAGCGGTTTAAAGGAAATAATAGTGGAAATGCTGTATAGATCTAAGAGATTTTCGATGATGCTGCTGTCATTTTTTGCACTATCCAAGCCATCAATGAGAAGAGATTGTATGTATTGATGTCTGCGCATTGTTAGGCTTGCATATATATCAAAGCTTGACTGTCCAGAAATCAAATTGGAGTTGGGCAGAAGTGCGCTTGTAATAAAAAGATAGTCCTCCTTATTGCTATTTGTTTTCCATCCAGAGCCTGAAAATATGGTATTCCACTCTTTCGCAGCGCCATATGTTAGATAAAATGTATTGCGATCAATAAGCTTTTGTGTACTCAAAGCCAACTCAACTTCCGATGACTTCACAAATAGGTGATAGGTAAAGGGCATATTAATAAGAACGATGCAGTTGAGAGCAAGTGCCGTATACAAAATGACAGCAAGTATTTTACTTTTATGAATAACATAGGTAAATAGAGAAGAAGCATAAATAATGAGAAAAAATATGGCCTGCGGAAGATAACGCGAAGGAGTACGAAACATACTAAAAGGGAAAATGGAAAATATAAAATAGAGAGGAGTATTTTTTCCCAGCGCAAACAGAGTAAAAAGAATAAAGAGAAAGAGAAAAGATAAGGGTTTGGTAAGAGTGTTATTTCTTCTTCTTAATATAAGAAACAAAACGGTACTTACAACTAATGCGATTATAAAATATTCACCCAAATAGGGCGTATTCTCCCAATAAATGCCATCAGTTTGCCAATTTTGAGAATAAGTAGCGTCCTGAGCACTTCCCAAACATCGTACAGAAAAGAAAGAACACATATTCCTCACGGCAAAAGGAACCGAAACGGCAAAATCATAGGAGCTCGATATGGTTCTACTGGTATATTGAGAAAGCTGCATAGTGGGAAGTATTTGAGGAAGGGAAAGGAGGACGCCTAGGCCGAGAGAAAGAAAAAATGCTATAATCTTTCGCTTGTTGAGAAGGGAATTTTGTATAAAAAACAAACAGATAAGACCTATCAAGGCAATAAATACTATTTGTATGAATCCTACAACAATCATCTGATTGAGTACTATTGCCATAGCAAATAGATAGGGGGTGGCTTTTGAACTGTTCCATTTGATATACATCAAATAGAGTAAAGGCACAAGAGAAAATGCCTGTATCACGTTAAAATGAACCCAACGAAATGAAATGCTTCCATTCCACACGAGAGTTAGTGTCAGAAGCAATGCAAGTAAAGGCGGAGACTTCATTGTTCTGAGTAACACATACATTCCCAGAGAAAATATAAAAAGATGAAAAGCAAATAAAAATGCATAGGCATGAGAAAATGAAGAAAATAGCGGAAAAATAATGTAATAGGGAAGAAAAAATACCCCCATCTGGCTTTCTGCAACAAGTGGGGCACCCGCTCCCAGCTGATTTGTCCAAAAGGGAAGCATACCGGAGCGAATAGTTTTCCACAAATAGTATTTATACGAGTAGTTAAAATGAAACACATCCGTACTTAAAAAGTCTGGAGTAAACGGAATTTTATCTTGCAGGTAAATGGAGAGCACGCCGTATCCTACTAAGAAGAACCCCACGATCATATATGTACTTAAGGATATGCGTCTCAGAGCTGTAATAAGTTTTTGTATCACCATAACAGTTAGGATTATATCTAAAATAGTGCCCTCTATCACTAGCATTCAGAAAGAGAGTGGGTTATAGTATAAGTATGAAATCAAATAACAAAGCATTCACCTTAATTGAGCTTCTCCTTGCAATGGTTATTCTTTCTCTTCTTGCCCTCCTTTTATCAGGAAGTTTTACCACCACACTCAAGCGAGGAAGAGATGCACAGCGAAAAAATGATCTCAGCCAAATTCAAAAGGCTCTAGAGATATATTATGAAGATGAACGGCACTATCCCACATTTGATATTTTCTCAGCCGCCACAAACAGCCAACTGTGTACAACTGAGGCCTGCGCTCCAACTGAAACAAAATATATGATTAAGGTATCAAAAGATCCCACTTCCTCTACCTACAAATACTCATATGAGCCAACGGGCACATACTACTATCTCTATAGTTATATAGAGAATGAGCAAGATCAAGGAGCAGGAGTAAGTATCACCGGATTCACGAATGATGCAAAATGCAATGAAGCTGGCGACGTAGTATGCAGATATTACGTGATGAGCTCAAATGCCACGCCCCTTACCCCGAAGCCATAAAGCTTTTTTCAGCTACAATGCCCCTAACTCTTTCTTCAGCTCTCTATTGTTGGGAGCGTAGCGGGGGATATACCACTCAAGCAATTTTTTTGCTTCAACTGTATCACCGTATTTTTTGAGCAACTGCACCTTGAGGTAGTATGCATCTCCATAATCTGCCTTGAGGGCGATCGTCTTTTCTATAGCCTCCATTGATTTTTTCATATAGAGAGCTTTTTGCTTACTATCCTTTTCATCGTCATATAAGAGTGAGTTGTAGGTAGCTGAGAAATAGGGAATCTTGGGATCGGTAGGAGCCAGCTTCACCGCTTCATCAAGCGCCGACATACCAGTGAGAAGATATTTTTTATCAAGACTCATCTGATAAAAAATAAACTGATTTTTTACACGAGTTTTCCAGTACAGAACATTTTGAGGGGAGGAGTTGATAGATTTTAAGTTAAGCTTTTCTGCTATATCAATTAATTCCTGCGATTTCTTTTTATCTTTTTTGTATGCGGCCATATAAGCATACTGAGAAAGAGCATAGGAAAGCTTATCCTCATACACGTGTTCTCCACGCATCATCATAGCCTTTTGTAGCAAAGCTACGGACGCCTCTATATTATTACTTTTAAGTGCCACATCAGATTGAGCATAGGTAAAATCAGCTATCCAGTAAGTTCCTATGGCATTCAGCATCGCCAGAACTATCACTCCTACAATCCCTCTATGCAAGAGAGAGGATTTATTCCTACTGTGTTCTTGGTGTTCATCAGGTGTGTGATAAAGAGCAAGAAATGCAATTAACAGATACCAGTAGGTATTGATTACGGTAATAGAAAATCCAAAAAAGTTGGTAATGCAGATTGATATAAATATTCCCAAAAGCATCAAATATAATAGAACAGAATCACCATCCTCTCTCTTACTGATTATTTGTTTTATCATGATTCCTATCATCCATAGCACAAGAAGAATAAATGAGCCAAGCCCAAACCATCCCGTTGTTGCGAGAAGGTTTAGATATTCATTATGCGCTTTGTTATAGAGAAAGTCCCATTCCGAGGTGAGATTATGAGCAACGGGACGTACTGAGTAATATGCATACCCAAACGTCTCAACTCCCGTTCCGAAAAGAGGATATTGCTGCCCCAACTCCCATGCTCCCTGCCATACAATTTTTCTAATGTCTAGAGACTCCGTTATGGGGCCAATCACCTCAAGAGATGTGTCGGCTGGGGGGATAATGGCTTTACTTATAGTGGGTTTTGTGCTCTTGTTAAGAAATGAAAAGTGAAGAAGCGAATCTACCTGCCCTATGCCAGTACCTACAAAAAAAGTAATAACGCTCAGAATTACAATTGCCATGAGGAGTATTTTCTTCTTCACTATAGTCATCCAGTTATTTTTTCTCAAAATAAGTATGACGAGGAATAGAACAATACATATGAATCCAGGAACTACAGATACCATGGCAGATCGAGATCTGCTTAACAGAATTCCCAAGTAGGAAAAGAACACCCCTAATATACCTAAAACTTTAATTCTTTTAGAATAAGAAGTTAATAAAACATATAGAGCCATAAAAAATGTTATTGCCAGATAAGAGCCAAGCCAATTAGGCTGTCCCAGAGTAGAAAACATGCGTTCTGCGGGTTTAAACTGCGCAGTCCAACAGCTATTATCAAACTTACTGGTAAAAAGAAGACAAGAGAGATCATGATTAAACGTGCCAGGAAGCCCCCAGAGTACTACAAGTATCGACGATACGATTGATATACCCAAAATTGTCTTTATTGTTTTCTGTATAGAGCCAGCACTATTTGAAACAAAACCATAATAAAGGAATATATAAGTAAGAGTACTCAAGAGTCCGCCGTTAAACCTGCCATAATACCCAAAAAACGAAGTGTGTTGATCAATGGAAAGAAGAGTACTTATGACCTGGCTTAAAACAAAGATACCGAGAGGAATATCAAAGGGGGTCTTTTTCAGTATAAATTTCTTTTCCTGCAAACATTTTAAAAGCCATGCGCCTCCAATAAGCGTAGCTACTATATAAATATAGAGCATCTTATTAAACTCAAAGAGTTCTGAGTTCCATGGCAAAACAATAAACGGGAGAGCAAAAAAAAGGATATAATAGAGATAATTGATTATTTTTGAATACGTGTTTGATTTCATATGTTCTATTTTATACGAAATTTTGCTCAGAGTATATCCCCATTTACGCAGCTGCGCGTTGCTTTTGATTTGGGTACTCACACAACAAAGATCGGCCTCAAGGGAAAGGGAGTTTTACTCAGAGAACCTACCTGTGCGGCTCTGCGTACGCAACCAACACGCGAATATTTATTTTTTGGTACAGAAGCAAAACAAATACTGGGCAAGACTCCTGAGTTCCTTCATATCGTAAAGCCGATGGTGAATGGTATTGTTTCGGACTTTGACACCGAAGTTGCACTCTTAAGGTATTATATAGATAAGGCGCTTACCCCTTATACGAGGAAATTGCTCATAAAGCCTCCTATTCACGCAATTGCAGCTGTGCCAACCATTGCTACTGAGATTGAACAGAAAGCAGTTGAGGAAGCATTGCTCAAGGCTGGCTGCTCTTCAGTTTCAATGATTAGAAAGCCCCTCGCTACGGCTGCAGGAGCCGGGTTTAATGTGTTTTTTCATAAACCGCATCTGGTGGTTGATATAGGAGCGGGTATCACAGAAATTAGCGTCATCAGTGGAGGAGGTATTGTTTCCTATAAATCGCTTAAGCAGGCAGGAGATTATATGGACAAGGTTATTGCAAATTATATTCATCTCAAGCACGGAGTCATCCTGGGCGAGGCTACCTGCGAAAAGCTCAAGATTGCCTGCCTTACTTTTGAGGAAACGGAGATCACAGAGCTTGTGCGCGGCAAATCTCTGGAAAATGGACTGCCAAAATCAGTTAAAATCCGATCTAGCGAGTTGCGAGAGGCTCTAACCCCTACATATACATTAATAATAGACACCATAAAAGAGCTTATTGAAATGTCGCCTCCTGAAATTGTAAATGATATCTTTCAAGAGGGAATATTGCTTACCGGAAAAGCCGCTCTTATCCCCGGCTTTGGATCATTTATTTCTAAAGAATTAAAAATAGAAGTGGTGATACCAGAGCATGCATCTGAGGCTACAATTTATGGTTTATTAAAAATATGTGATTCTCCTGATCATTTAAAGACTGTACGCATCAATACCGCTTGACAATTAATAAGGTGCACAGTACAATGGAATTTGCTTCTTTTGAATTTTGCTCTTTGAAAAGTTGTTGTTTTAGTGCAGAAGACGGGTTAGGAACTTCGGTCGTAGACCGAGGGTCCACTCAATTTTTTTTTAAGAGTTTGATCCTGGCTCAGGATGAATGCTAGCGGTGTGCCTGAGATATGCAAGTCGAGCGATTATTTTGCCGCAAGGTGAGATAGTAGCGGCGGACGGCTGAGTA